>CEWR01014864.1_pt1 | contig 30938 bp, 24 predicted proteins | sample 356321 | NCBI WGS metagenome assembly CEWR01 (sample SAMEA2621551, study PRJEB7988) | marine metagenome | biome: marine biome (ENVO:00000447); feature: mesopelagic zone (ENVO:00000213); material: "saline water (ENVO:00002010), including plankton (ENVO:xxxxxxxx)" | depth 790 m
CCCAACGTTGTTGGGCCTAGCTCCTATCCTAGGCTTCCGGTAGATTCGGCCAACCTAAAGAATAGCTTTCAGACTACCTCCATAGCACCACTGCCGAGGTCGACATTTCGTATGCAAAACTGGATTGGTATAGGGATTTGGATTCTCCTTGGGGCAACAATCGGTTTGGTGATGAAAGTCCTGATCAAGCGCCCGAACGAGACACCCGGACACACAATAGTTTTGATGGTCTTGGGATCGTTCGCAGCTGTTATCGGGGGTATGCTGGGGGTGGGCATCTTCCATCTCTATGAGCCACTCGCTATCAGCCCAGGTGGTATGGCGGGGGGAGCAACCTTCTCGGCAATGATGACTTTCGTCTACCGATGGGGAATCCGCGGACTCATCTAGCGAACAGCCTACATCTTCACTCTCTCCCACTATCCGTAGCGGATATGTCCGAAGTACTAACTTTTATAGAGTCGAATCTCGATCGCTTCCGAGCTGAACTCTATGAGTTCCTCAGGATACCTTCGATCAGTGCGAAAACCGAGCATGTTGAGGACACGCGGCGCTCGGCACAGTGGCTGGCAAATCGCATGCGGGATGCAGGCCTCGAGGTCGAGATTATCGAAACCCCTGGACATCCTGTGGTGTTGGGCGAGTGGCGAGGTGCTGGTGAAGCTGCCCCAACGGTCCTGGTCTATGGTCACTACGACGTGCAACCCCCTGAACCCCTGGAAGAGTGGGTATCACCCCCCTTCGAACCGAACGAAAGAGACGGTCGTATTTATGCTAGAGGCTCAGCGGATGATAAGGGGCAACTCTACATGCATATTAAAGCCTTGGAGGCACTGCTCACGACAAATGGCTCTATGCCAGTGAATGTGGTAGTGCTAGCCGAAGGTGAGGAAGAGATGGGATCCCCCAACCTTGTCCCTTTTGTAGAAACGAATCTCGATAGGCTTGCCTGTGACGTGGTGCTCATTTCTGATACAAGCATGTTCTCAGAGGAGCTTCCCTCCCTAGGCTTTTCACTCCGTGGACTAGCATACTTTGAGATCCATGTCTCCGGGGCCCGGAGTGATCTGCATTCAGGAGAGTATGGGGGTGCAATCACTAACCCAGGAAACGCACTGGCGCACATCCTGGCGACTTTGCATGACAAGAGGGGCAGAGTCGCGATCGAAGGGTTTTATGATGACGTCGTCGAATGGGATAGCAAGACACGGGCACAGATTGAGTCTCTTCCTCATTCTGATGAGCAGTACCGAGAAGAACTCGGGGTAAGACAACTCAACGGTGAAGACGGCTTCAGCACCCTCGAACGCCTCTGGATTCGACCCACATGCGATGTGAACGGCCTACTGTGTGGATACACTGGTGAGGGAGCCAAGACAGTTCTACCCAACCATGCGATGGCCAAAGTCAGCTTCCGTCTCGTGCCTAATCAAACTGATGGAAAAGTAAGGGATCTGTTCGAGAAACACGTGCAGCACGTTACTCCTGAAGGTGTCACTGTTCAGATTAATGAACTCCACGGAGGGCGACCCTGGAGGGCTTCTGTAGAAGGTCGTTACTTCGAGGCCGCGACACAGGCACTAGAGGAAGCGTTCGGTACCACACCCGTCCTGATGGGTAGCGGGGGCTCTATACCGATTGTGGTTGAGTTTGAGGAACGGCTGAGCGCTCCCGTGATGCTGGTGGGCTTTTCTCTGCCGGGCTGTAATCTCCACGCGCCCAACGAGTGGTTACCAGTTGAGAACTTTGAGCGTGGCATCGGGGCGCTCGCTCTCTTATACCAGAAACTAGCGAACTGAGTCCTACTGGTACTCAACCTCGCACCATAACCGCGGCCTTGAGTAATGCCCTCGCCTTGCTAATGGTCTCTTCATACTCCCGCGAAGGATCACTATCTGCCACGATACCAGCACCTGCCTGGACATAGGCCTTCCCTCCAGTCGCCACAAGCGTGCGGATCGTGATCGCGGTATCCATGCTAACCCCTCCATAGTTGAAATAACCGACTGCACCGGCATAGGGGCCCCGACGCACCGGCTCTAATTCATCAATGATCTCCATCGCACGAATCTTGGGGGCTCCTGATACTGTGCCTGCCGGAAAACACGCCCTAAAGACATCGATAGCGCCAAGCCCTTCTCTAAGCTTGGCTTCGACTTGGCTCACGAGGTGCATGACATGTGAGTATCGCTCTACAATCATTAGATCTGATACCGTGACCGAGCCAAATTCGGCAACCCGCCCAATATCGTTGCGACCGAGATCTACAAGCATCCGGTGCTCCGCTAGCTCCTTCTCGTCTTGGCAAAGCTCTTCGGAAAGCAAGCGTTCCTCTTCAACCGAGTCGCCACGGGGTCTCGTTCCTGCGATTGGTCGAACAATCACAACATCGTCTTCAACCCGAACAAGCACTTCCGGAGAACTGCCAACCAGACTAATCCCGTCAAGCTCAAGGAAGTAAAGGTACGGAGATGGATTTAAGGTCCTTAAGCCTCGGTATAGGTCAAACGGAGAGGCCTGAAGATCAATCCCAAGACGCTGGCTAAGTACAACCTGAAAAGCATCTCCTGCCCGAATGTAGTCCTGGATCTTTTCCACACCCTCCTCAAATTCCAGCTGCGTTGTTGAGCTATCGAACGGCGGATCAGTCTTGGGTTCCCTAGCCAACTGAAGAGGAGGAGGCGAGGGCTGTGACTTTAGCCTATGAATGAGATCGTTGGTGGCTGCAACGGCATCGTCATACCCGGCCCGGAGCTCATCCTGGTGCAAACCATCCACAGGAACAGCAACAATCGCCATCGCACGATCAAGCAGGTTATCGATCGCCAGAACAACGTTGGTAAACAGAAACAGACCGTCCGGAAGTTCTAGGTCATCAGGCGCAGGGCTTGGGAGTGTCTCAATTTCTCTCACCACGTCGTAACCGAAATAGCCGACTGCTCCTCCCCAAAACCGAGGAAGACCTTCTATCTCAGCTGGCACACGTTCCCTCAACCTTGTATTTAGGTCTTCGAGTGGGTCATCGGTATCCACCTTCTTCCAGCCTTGTTCGGGCGTCCACCACGAGACTTCACCACCTTGAAGTTTCCAAGCGCCCACCGGACGGGTTCCCACAAACGAGTATCGGGCCCATTGTTCGCCGCCAAGTACCGATTCTAGAAGAAACCCAAACGGGGGTTCGGCTAGTTTAGAATAAGCGGTTACAGCTGTATCTACATCAAAGAGGAACTCTTGCCATACCGGCACCAGGCCGCACTTGTCGGCTAGGGCCTTAAAGTCATTGAAGGAGGGTCGAATCTGCATGAGCGAAACAATGTCCTCCGAGCGTCAAGGAGCGTCAACGGCACTCCTCGCTGTGGACACGGGTGGAACCTTCACAGATCTGGTACTTCTCAAAGAAGGGCAAATCCGAACACTTAAGGTATCATCGACACCCGAAGACCCCTCACAAGCAGTGTTAGACGGGATCCTAAAGATCTTTGGGATTACTGACGTGGGTAGCGGCAAGGACGATCCATTTACCCTTCTTCACGGCTCAACAGTTGCCACGAATACTTTACTTGAACGACGCGGTGCCAAGGTATTACTGGTGACAAACAGAGGGTTTGAGGACGTAATTGAGATCGGTAGGCAGAACCGACCTCAGCTGTACGCGTTGGTTGGACATAGGCTTCCCCCATTGGTGATGCGTGATGATCGCGTGGGGATTAGTGGGCGCATTGGGCCCCAAGGTGAAGAAATTGAACCACTTGACCTTGAGGAACTTGCAACCCTCGCCCTTCGGATTAAGGAACATAATGCTGAAGCTGTCGCCATCTCACTTCTGCACAGTTACGCCAACGATGCACATGAGCAAATCGTTGCAGAAGCCTTAGGTGATATTGGGCTACCGCTGTCGGTTTCCGCTGACTTGGTACCAGAATTCCGAGAGTATGAGCGTACATCCACCACCGTAGTAAACGCCTATGTGGCGCCAATCATGAGCAATTACCTCGGACGCATCTCGAAAGAAGCAGGTGCAACACGAGTGAGGATCATGGGATCGAATGGAGGTGTGCTACCAGTTGAGCGGGCCAGAAAGGAACCAGTGCATACAGTCCTTTCTGGCCCTGCTGGAGGGGTTGTTGGAGCACTAACTTGGGCCGAACGCTCAGGTAGGAAGCAAATTATTTCATTTGATATGGGAGGAACGTCCACTGACGTATCCTTGTGTCCTGGGCACCCACTCAGGACTCGAGAGTTTGAGATCGCAGGGCAACCCACAGCAATACCGGTTCTGGACATCCATACCGTCGGTGCTGGTGGCGGATCGCTGGCCAGGGTCGACGCGGGCGGTGCGCTCAGGGTAGGACCTCAGAGCGCCGGAGCAGAACCCGGACCGATCTGCTATGGCAGAGGCGGATCAAGGGTCACAGTAACTGATGCCCATGTTTGGCTTGGGCGTCTTCCGGCGTCTTCCTTCCTAGGTGGTAGCGAAACTCTTGACCGGGACGCAATTCGTGATCCGCTGGGGGTGCTGGCAGCAGCACTCGGTGCGTCTCTTGAAGAAACCGCCGAAGGGATCTTGGCCGTGGCGGACACAGCAATGGAGCGAGCCCTGCGCGTGATCTCGGTAGAGCGTGGCTACGATCCAGCGGATTTTACCATCGTGGCATTTGGCGGTGCCGGTGGCCTACACGTCACTGATCTTACTGAGCGACTAGGGGCTCGAGAGGCCCTGATCCCCCCAGATCCTGGCCTCTTATCAGCCTACGGAATGCTGGCTTCGCCCATGACCCGAGAAACCGCCCGCACTGTGCTGCAAGCCACCGATGATTCAGGGGCTGATGACTACATTGACGACGCACTGGCAGGGCTTGCTCTTCAGGCATGGACGGAAATGGTAGAGGAGGGGTCAGACCCGGATGAACTATCCACTACACTCTGGATTGACGCTCGATATCGAGGGCAGAGCTTTGAGCTAAGGGTTCACGCCGAAGATTGGGTCGAACGCTTCCACAACTTACACGAGGAACGCTATGGGTATCGCCGAGATGGAACAGCGGTAGAGGCGGTCACTTTGCGCGCAGTAGTGACCGCACCAGCTCCACTACTTGCGGTCCATAGACTCTCGATTGCTGATGGTCCACCACCGACTCTCTCAACTAACGTGGTCTACGGGGACAGAGAGATAGAGGCACTACTGGTATCTCGAAGCGACTTACGTTTAGAACACGTGTTAGAGGGTCCGCTGATCGTTCAGGAATACAGTGGGACGACCTGGGTGCCCCCTGGCTGGATCGTAAGGCCAGATCTCTGGGGATGCCTACACCTTACAAGGGGGCTGGGCTGATACGGCACGTTGCCTAAGATATAAGCAGATTATTCGGGGCAATTACCTTTGAGCTTTCATACAGTAATGGCTAATCAAACATGAACCCTGTTCAAGAAACTGCTTCGCTGGGGCGAGATGAGTAGAGCAAGCAAGCAAGCACTGCACGAGAGTCCAAAGGGTGGCGCTGAGAACCTTCGTCCGCCCTATAAGGAGGCTTGGATCGCAGGAGCACTCGTGTTTGCTCTATACTGGCTCACGTTATCTCCTACAACGGCATTCTGGGATACCAGCGAGTATATCGCGACAGGCCACATGCTTGGTATTCCACACCCTCCGGGGAATCCGCTCTTTGTAGTCCTCGCCAGGGCATGGTCCGTGGTTTTCACATTTTTCGGCCTATCGGTAGCAACCAGTATCAATCTATTCAGTGCTTTCATGTCGGCCTCCGCTCACGCTATGTGGTTCCTGGTAGCACACCACATCCTGCGCTACTTCTCGAGTGACAAACTTTTCCGCCTTGTCGGGGCTGCGGCAGCCGTTCTTGTGAGTTCGACTTCCTTTACAGTCTGGAGCCAGTCAAACGTCAACGAGAAAGTTTACACAGTCTCACTCTTCACGATCGCCCTTCTATCGTGGCTAGCGGTCCGATGGCAAGAGAACCTGGGGAAAGGCAAGGACGACAATCTACTCATTCTGATGGTGTTCATTCTCGCCTTAAGTGTGGGAAATCACCTGATGGCGTTCCTCGTCGCCCCCGCCATCGGAATCTTCATACTCGTGGTTCATCCCCAAACTCTCTTGAACTGGCGCTTGTACTTGGTTGGTGCAGCCGTAGCGGTAGTCGGACTATCAATTCATCTATTTCTGCCCCTACGTGCTGGACTTCAGCCGGTAATCAACGAGGCGGCACCGGCATGTCCAGATATAAGCTCTGCAATCTCAGCTGTGGTTACGTATGGCAAAACTGGCTGTGCAGCGCTAGCCGAAGCACTCAATCGCACTCAATACGAGAAGCCACCTCTACTTCCTAGGTCGGCTCCACTGGTCTCACAAGTTGCGAACTACCTTCAGTATTTCGACTGGCAGTGGGCCAGGTCTCTCGATGGTAACAACGTGCTCTTCTCTAATTGGCGCCTACCATTCACGATGCTATTCACAGGGTTAGGCGTATGGGGTGCAATCGAACACGCAAGAAGAGACCGGACGAGCTTCATTTTCTTGGCCACGCTCTTCGTGACCTTATCCGCTGGCCTAGTCTACTACCTGAACTTCAGATACGGATATTCACTTCCGGACCCAATCGCCGACCGAGGACTCCATGAAGTTCGTGAGCGTGACTACTTCTTCATAGTCAGCTTCTCGGTATGGGGGCTTTGGGCCGGCATAGGCATTGCAACTCTTTGGCGGGAGGCAGGCCGTGAGGTGCGCTTGGGCCTCGCGAAGGCCAGCCCAATCCTTGGGTTGGCACTGATTCCGTTGGTCCTGAATTTCGCTTGGGCGAGCCGGGCAGATGACTACTCTGCTAGGGACTGGGCCCACAACCTTATAATGAGCGTCGAACCATACGGTGTGCTTTTTACAAACGGTGACAATGACACCTTCCCGCTCTGGTATCTACAGGAAGTAGAAGGCATCAGGCGAGACGTCACAGTCATTGTGACTTCCTACCTAAACACTGAGTGGTACACGAAACAACTCAAGAGGATAACCGCACCATGTGATCCCGACATGGGTCCATCCGAGGACTGGTCCAGAATTATTTGTCAGCGTCCTTATACTGCCGAAAACACGTCCGCAGCATACGTGACTGATCCCACATCTATGCCCAGCAAGGTCTCCCTGGTTGTGGCTACTAGCATCAAGGAGCCCACCAAGTCGATCATCCCACTTACCGATGAACAGATCGACCAGGTTTCACAGAATTATGTGCGCGTCGAAGGAAATCGATCTGTGAGGCTCGGAAACATCACTACTGTCTTGAGGGACGGTGATAGTCTGGTGCCGTGGGAACAGTACGCGCTAGCGCTGATCGGAGAGGTGATCGATGAACGGCCGATCTACTTCTCGTCCAGTGGCAACGCTGCGGTATCACTGGGCTTGACTGACTACCTCGTGCGTCAGGGCCTTGCTTACCGACTGAATAATGGTCCGCTGGAGGAGGTTGAAGGCACTGGGGGTGTTATCCGCATGTTGCCCTCACCGTACGAATCAGTAATAGGTCAATGGGTAGATATGGCGAGGACACACACTTTGTTGACTGAAGTCTTCGTGCACCGATCGGGAATTCCAGATGAATGGACGCACTGGCCGGATCTCGCGACGATCGGCATCCCTAACTATTACGCCTGGGGATACTTGGCTCTAAGTCAAGCTGCACTACAGACCTCTGATGAAGAATTGATGGAGCAGTACAGTGAGCGTGCTGAAGCTTGGTTGAGGCTAGGCACGGGGTGAAGCACCAAGTCAAACTTCTTTATTCATAGATCGAAGATTTCTCCTAGTTCTTCCGCCTCGGCAACCGATAGTACCTTTGCCGCCACCGCGATGTCCTGGACTGCATTTCCTACAGATTTGAAGTATGTGATTTCCTCTGCTTCCGTGCGTCCAGTAATCCGACCAAGAACGATGTCGCCAATTTCTCCAGCAATCACGTCCTCTCCAAACAAGCCATCTCTAATAGGACCTACGATATCTCCAGCCTCCTCAAGTGCAGCCTCCTTTTGGTCAACTATGACTCGTGCCCGCTCCACCAGGGTGGCATCGACTTCTCTCATATCTGTAGTGAACGAGCCGATACCGGTCACGTGTGTGCCAGGCTCTACGAGCGCACCATCAAACACTGGAGTTGAACTGCTGGTTGCAGTAATGATGATATCCGCCCCAGTTACGGCCTCATCTGGGTCCTCCAAACTGACAGCCTTCACTCCGCTCAGTTCACCTACCAGATCCTGTGCAGACGTAACACTACGGGAGACAACACGAACCTTAGTGATGTCTCTCACACACCGTACAGCCTCAAGTTGGGTCCTTGCCTGCGTACCGGCTCCAAAAAGCGCCACAGTCGTGGAATCTCTCCTGGCTAGAAGGTCTGCGGCGAGGCCACCAACTGCGCCTGTGCGAAGGGCGGTCAGCCACGTCCCATCCATAAGGGCAATCGGACAGCCAGTCAGAGTGTCTAGAACCACCACCACCGCATGGATCACTGGGAGGCCCGACTGTGCATTACCCTCATTCACTGAAACAATCTTCACGCCAGCGGAGTCCTGCTCTTTCAAGTGGGCGGGCATGAATAGACTGACCCCATGAGATGTCTCCAGCGCTACACGAACAGGGACAGTTGCATCACCCGCTGCAAGAGCGCTAAATGCATCCCTCATCACCTGAATGGCCATTGGCATGTCGATAGTGGATCGCACGGTATCAGACGATAAAATTCGAACCCTCATGGCTTACCTAGGGAAACAGGGAATACAACAGTGTAGGGCTTGAACCACCCCATCACTCTTAATTCTAGCCAACCTTCTACTGGATCGCTTGTGACCAAAGCTCAAACTCGACCTCAAATAGGGCACCGCGTCGTTATTGTGGGTGGTGGAGTTTTTGGCTGCACTGCAGCCCTAAAGCTCCAGTCACGTGGTTGGTCTGTGAGCATAGTCAATCCTGGCACCCCCCCACACGAAGACGCGTCTTCGACTGATGTCAGCAAGGTTGTCCGCATGGATTATGGTTCGGATATCTTCTATCACGAACTTGGAGAGATCGCAATCGAAGGATGGAAATCTTGGAACCGCGACTGGCAACAGCCCCTGTATCACGAAGACGGGTTCCTCATACTCTCGCGTGGCCAAATGAAATTGGGCGGATACGAACACGAGAACCGTAAGGTATTAGAACAACGTGGCTACAACACCGAACGCCTGACTACGAATCGGATCGCCAATCGTTATCCAGCCTGGAATTTTTCGGAATATCCTGATGGCTACTATAACCCCCACGGCGGATGGGTGGAGAGCGGGAGCGTCATGGAGCATTTGGTTCAGCTCTGCAAAGCCAGCGGTGTTCAATTTTATTCGGGCCAAATGGATCAATTACGATCGAAGGGAAGTCGTATTTCAGGTGTCCTAACTAACAATGGCGATATAATCACAGGCGACATTGTCGTGGTCGCAGCTGGCGCATGGACTCCCACATTACTACCCTGGCTTTCGGGTGTTCTCTGGTCTACCGGTCAGCCAGTGCTCCATTTCTTACCCGATAATCCCGACCTCTTTCGAGCTGAGTATTTCCCTCCGTGGTCGGCTGATATCTCGAATAGCGGGTGGTATGGATTCCCTGCCCTAGCGGATGGACGTGTCAAGGTGGCACACCACGGGCAAGGAATACGTATGCACCCAGAAGCGCGGGAGACAGTAGACGCGAATCATGAAGCTCGTACCCGTAAATTCTTGAGCAGTGCGATTCCAGCGCTCTCGGATGCCCCCATCGCATACCGGAGAATCTGTATGTATTGCGACACTTTCGATGGAAACTTTTTGATCGGGCACGACCCGGACCGGGAGGGTCTTGTCGTAGCAGCTGGGGGTAGTGGGCACGCTTTCAAGTTCGCGCCAGTACTTGGAGAGATCGTGGCTGACGCTGTGGAGCATCAGCATAATAAGTGGGGCTCCCGGTTCGCCTGGCGAGAAGCAAGGGCATTTGGAAATGAGGAAGCTCGCTATACAGGCCAATAACGACTCACCTTAATCGCTAACTTGCTGACCATACTCTCTTGAACCCATCCTACAGCATGCAAACAATTTCTACTCTCAACGCCCCGGCTCCTGCGGGACACTACTCTCAGGCGATAGTTCATCAAGGCATCGTATATGTTGCCGGTCAGTTGCCTTTCGACCCAAGAGATCCTGAGGCACTGCCCGATAATCCTGGGGACCAAACACGCAACGTACTTGAGAACGTTCGTGCAATACTCGAAGCAGCCAACAGTAGTTTAAGTAAGACTCTTCAGATGACGATCTATGTCACTGATATAGATCACTGGCCAGCCGTAAATACAGCATATGCTGAGGTCATGGGCGCACACCGGCCAGCGCGTGCTGTGGTACCTGTCGGAAACCTAAAGCCCGGTTGTATTCTTGAGGTTCAAGCGATCGCCGCACAGGAAGTTCCCGAGGATACCGGGATCTAGAATCCATATGCAAGCATTGATCGACACTGCTCGCTGATCACTACAGATCCGGACTCAGCGAAGGTGAGATGGAAGGCTCAAATAGAGAGTGTGTGGTCTATAAACCTATTCATCCTATTGGGCTCACGATCAATTAGTGTTTCAGGATAGCCGAAGATCGTAACATGAACCTGCCTGGACCTGCTGGAGTTGGACGGAGCGCAGGACCAGCAGTCGAACCTTCCTCTCGAATTTCCATGATGCAATCAAATAGTTCAGGACGTGCCCCAACCGTTGCACCTCGACTGACTAGTATAATCCTAGGAACCTCACTTACGAGCTCTTTCATGAGCACCAGGCTACGGATACCAGCCTCAGGGTCTAGTCGATCGAATGGCTCCTCTAGCAAGAGCGAGCCCAGGCCCTGCCCGCCCGCAGCTATAAGAGATGCAGCAGCTAGCCGTATCGCTAGCTTGGCAGCAGAGAGATCCTCCTCTGATATCGAACGCAAGGTCTCATAATCCCCTTCGAGGCGGACCCCTCCCCCTCGTAGAGTGATCGCCAGAATTCGGCCACCTGTGAGCCTGCAGACGAAACGGGAAGCTCTATCCAGAAGTACGTCCCTAGCTCGAGCCTCACGAGCAGTCCGCACACGCAAGAGGGCCAACATGACCTGACCCCGATGGTCATCTCCTGCGACTTCCTTCTCTATTAGCGAGCCTCCTGTTCGCATGTCGCTAACCCTAACTCGTAAGAGTTCGACACGTTCGGATTGAGCCTCCAGAGCCACATGTAGCTTCAATGCTTTTTCTTCACGCTCTTGGAGATTCGGCGGTTTGAGCTCCAATTGTTCCCGCCTGCTCCGCCACCAACTCCCGTCTTGGATGACTGATTCCCACTCATCATTTAGCTCGCGCAAGACCTCATCATAATGACCCTCCAATACACGACCGCAGAGTGGACAAGGTGCGTCAGGCCCAGTCGCCTCCATTTGGCGTAAGCGTGATCGAAGCTGCCGGGCTCGATCACGGTAGGCATTGAGAGTTGTCTCAGCATCCTGCCTCTCGCTGAGCCAATCCATCATCGAAGCCTCCAGGGCCACATCAGCCTCAACCACCTCTGCTCTAAGTGACCGGAACTCTTGTTCCGCTGATTGGGCTTCTGTAGCAATAGCCTCAAGATCTGTGGAAGTCCATCCTGGAACATTGCTCTCTAGTGCGGACGTACCAAATCTCAAACCTGTCCCAGATTTGTCACCTGGTTCTAGTCGCTCTAAAGCAGCATCGACCACGGCTAGCCCGCGGGTAAACGCTATCGCTAGCGAAGCAATCGACAACATCTCCTCTAAAGTCCCTGCATCGGTGCAAGCCCAAAAATGCAGCAGAGGCTTGTTGTTACAGCCTCCTCCGATCTGGATCAAGAGTTCCTTGACTGATTTACGTGACCGCCCGTCACCACCGATCACCGCTGTCAAACCAGCTGGTATGGAAGCGCTCACTCGGCCAACTCCAGGGATATCGCCATCCAGTGCATCCAGGCCTCCAACCGAATGAACCCCTGAAGCATCAGCGGTATCAGAATCCAGTAACTCCTCAATGACTGCCTGGGTGGCATCGTCTAGAAGACCGTCCCGTTCAAGTTCTTTTTCCAGTGCAACACGAAGGAGTGAAGGTGCATCTTCCAATAACCAGTCTGCTGGGAAGGGGCGCGGCTCTTTTCCAGCCTCGATGGCCAGGTGTAGTGCGGAAGTCCGCAGACCCGATAGCTCTCCGCCCTGTAAGGCAAGGAGATCCTGCGGGAAGGCACCCTCAAGCCTCAGGCGCACAATCTTACCCTTGATACCTCCGGGGATTTCCTGGACAACCTCACGGACTCGGCGACGCAGTTGATCGTGATCCCCACCAACGACCTTAATGGGAGCCAGCGCAGCCACTGGACGTGATGGAATAGCGTGGAATTGGTGCTCTCCCCTCTCCAGGTTCACTATTAGGAATCCTTTTTCCCCTCCGGCGTCTGCCCAGGGATCAAGTGCCACACGCTCTAGGGATCCTGCCCAGAGAACATTCGAGCATACTTGTTCTGTCCGGTGTTGACCTCCCAGGGCTATATAACTCCAGTCTTCGGGAACAACTGGTACTGCTGCCTGCTCGGACTGTTCAAGAGTTCCATGCAGTACCAAAAGATTCCAACGCATTCGAGGGTCAGACTCCGGGAAGGCCGAAGGGTGGCGGACAGTAGCACGGTATGGAACGAGGCAAGCATGAAGCTCAAGACGCTCCATGATAATGGAGCGCGTCAAATCGGTAGCTGCCTCGACGTTCGGAAAACTATCCAGTACAGCGAGGGCCCCGGGATCGCCAAGCTGCCTGGGAGTGTCCCTGGGACCAGCAACCATGAATACTGGTGTCTCAGGAAGTGAGGAGCGAAGCAGTTCGAGACCTCGCGCAAGCACCACCACTGCACTTGCAGGAGGATCCGGACGATCAAAGACATCACCCGAAACCACCACGATGTCAGGATTTAGTCGAATTATATCCTGAAGTGCACGCTCAAATGCCACAGAGACATCTCGTTCGCGTATATCCACACCGCGATCGATACGCCCGTATGCCCGGAAGCCCAGGTGCAGATCCGAAAGATGTGCAAGAATCACTCGGAGGCCAGGCCTTCTTTCTGGATCCATGAAGGAGCTAGGTAGGATAGAGCACGAAACTTGACTACTGGTTCACTTAGCTCGAAGTCCGTCAAGCAAGAACGGAAGCTGTCTCCAGTTGGAAACCGGGGCAGCACCTTCCTAAAGGGCCCTACATACTTTAGGTCCATGGCATCCTTAGGGATGATACTTCAGGCACCTCCGCACGAGGTTATACCAACCACCCCGAGTGAGCAGGGCACCATGCATCAGGTTGCCTCAAAAGGAGGCATTGATAGCTTTGGAGCCTCAAATCATACCTGACCCCATCGACCGCATGCAAAGGGAACACCTAGCGATCGCGGTGATCTTAACCCTGGCAACAGGCTGCGACAACGTTGCCTGGGAAGGGTTAGAACTCCGCCTTAACCCTCCTACCTCTTCTTCCGCAATATCTTCGGCGCAATCAGTTATTACCCCGGATCTGGCCGACGAAGAGCAATCCCTCGGAATCCCCCAGAGACCAATTCTACTTAGTGGGAAACGGACCGGGTCTACAGCTAAGCTAACCGCAGTCGGAGAGGTAAATGGTAATAGTCTCAAAAAAATCTCGAACCAGGGCTTGAGATCTGAGACCACCGGTGATTTCAGCCTAGGGCTTATAACTCAAGGCTCAGAATGGGTACTGTTCTCTGAGGGGGTTAGGATCGGAAGGATGATAGCTCAAGAAGTGTCAATCGATGACAGCTTCTGTACCCTAAGGCCTACCATTTCGGGTATTGTGGAACTCGTATCAGAAGCGAGTGATGTAGAACAGTTAATTGCCTTGCCAATTGATGTTGCAGGTTCTCGCTCTTTTCAGCCATATACGGCATACCGTCATAACTACAATCAACGTGTAGCCTCGCTTGCACTGGCATCTGAAGTGATCCCAAGCGTCGGCGCTGAATGGCCTCCCTCAATCCTGGATTCACGAACGGACATTCATGCTTTCCAACTTCCAGGTGAACCGAGACAAGCGATCGCAGCGACCTTCCTACATCAGGATCGAATGATCACATCACCACCTGAACCTGGAGCCTACTCTCTATTTGTGATGGGAGACGCCACCTCTGGGACTTATGAGGTAAGCTATATGTGGTACCGGCTTGCTGAGTCTCAGGGAAAAGGGGTGCCGCGTTACCTGGATCATATCGACTGGAATGGTGACGGATCGGAAGAAATCCTGCTGGAAATATTTGGTTCTGAGGATCGCTGGTTCGCGGGCCTTGCTAGGCAGGACAGCAAATGGATTCGCTCATTTGAAGACTCTTGCAACTCCGCGACTAAAGAAAAATGATACGGATCCGAACAGTGCAGGAACATATCCGTGAACTCATTTTCTGCATCATCGTTCTGGCAACAGCGTGCCAGCCAACTTCAGTGGAAAAAAATAGAGGCACTGCTAGTAACATTATTCTGGTGGATGCAACTGGACTGGAAGTTACTCTTGAGGAACCAGCACGGAGAATCATTTCACTCGTACCATCAGCGACTCAGACGTTGAGAGCACTCGGGGCCATTCATACGGTTGTTGGGCGCACTGATTTCGACCTAGAGAACTGGGTTCTCGATATCCCGTCTGTGGGTGGAGGGCTGGAGCCGAACTTCGAAGATATCATCGCTCTCGAACCAGACTTAGTTGTGCGTTTTGCTGGTGACCAAGATCCTCAAACCAAATCTCGCCTGGATGAGCTTGAGATCCCCCAAATAGCCGTGCGTCCGGATCGCCTAACTGACTTATACTCAAGCATAATACTTCTCGGGAAAGCAACAGGTACCGAGCCTGCAGCTGATTCCATAATCTCGAACATCAAGAATGACCTCGCTGATCTTCAGAGATGGACTTCCGGGAAGCCAAAAATCCATACGGTGTACATTCTCGGAGGTTCGCCACCTTGGGTTGCAGGTCCTGATACCTATATCGATGAGATACTAGTGCTAGCTGGCGGTAGAAATGTCTTCTCCGACTTGGGATTCTTGTATGGCTCAGTAAGCCCCGAGCAATTTCGCGTCCGAAAGATCGATGTAGTTCTAATTTCGGACAGGTCCCAGTTCAATCCCAGGCTGACCCCTGGGGCTCGTATAGAGGAGATCGGAAATACCCTGGATTTCCCCGGGCCGAACATAGCAGAGGCCGCAAGACATGTAGCCACAATCTTGCATGGTGATCTACTGCGATGAGCAAAACAAAACTCGGGTCTCTGTTGGTTCTAGCCCTCATCGGGATCGGGCTATTAGGTGTGCTTTTTGGTTCCGTTCCACTTCTAATTTCCGAAGTCTGGGCTGCTCTCACTGGAAATGGGCAAGAAGCACATCGGGACATTGTGGTCAACCTGCGACTACCCCGTATCCTCTTAGCGGGATTTGTCGGGGGAGGACTGGGTGTAGCAGGGGCAACTTTTCAGGCTCTGTTACGAAATCCTCTGGCGGAACCATATATACTCGGTGTCTCTGGAGGCGCATCATTTGGTGCAGTACTGATGCTCAGCATGGGTCTTGCTGCAACCAGTTCGTGGACGCTTCCCCTCGCAGCATTTGCAGGTGCACTCCTAGCGATCTTTCTCGTATTTCGTGTAGCTATCTCATCTGGTGGAGCGATGGATGTCCGGGTCCTTCTGCTTTCAGGTGTAGTCATAGCTGCTTTTTTCTCGGCTTGTATCGCTTTCATTCTCTCGATTTCTCCTGCTCGTACAGTACAGAGTGCTATTCTATGGACTATGGGCAGCCTAGCAGGAGCTGACTGGGATAGGGTCGTCATCGCAGGAGTTTATACAATGCCCGCGACAGTTATGCTCATGTCTCTAGCTCGGTCACTGAACCTGATGGCGATTGGAGAAGAAACAGCGTACTACCTAGGTGCTAATGTAGAGGGCGTGAAAAGAATTTCTCTGGTCGTCGCAGCATTGATCACAGCAGCAAGCGTCTCCGTGGCCGGAGTAATCGGATTTGTTGGACTCGTTGTGCCTCACACTTTGAGAATCTTGGTGGGATCGGACCACCGTGGGCTCCTGCCGCTTTCATTCCTCGGAGGTGCCACTTTTCTAATAGGAGCAGATGTTATTGCTCGGTTGGTTCTTTCACCTATTGAAATCCCGATCGGTGTGATCACAGCGTTTATTGGGGTCCCGTTTTTCCTCGTCCTTTTGAGGCAGAGTGCGGCAACCAAATGAAGTTTGAAACCACGGATCTTGTGATCAAGTACCCGGGACAAAGCCGCCCTGCTCTTAATGGCGTAAACATGTCTGCTCCTTCCGGAAGCTTTTACGCAGTCCTAGGACCTAATGGCTCTGGGAAATCCACTCTTATGAAGGGGCTCCTAGGAATTGTAAGAGCGGATCAAGGAAGAGCCTTGATCGCCGAACGCAATATCAGCAAGTGGGACCGCAAAGCGCTCGCTCGCGTTATCGGTGTAGTATCACAATCAGAGACCGTTTCATTCCCGATAACTGTGCGAGAGATGGTCGGCATGGGGCGATATCCGCACCTTGGCCCCCTTGAGGGAGAAAGCAGCAAGGACCGAGTCGCTGTCCATGAGGCACTGGGGGTTTGCGACGTGACGCATCTCGTTAATCGAGATCTATCAACTCTTTCGGGTGGAGAGTTACAGCGCGTCAGGATCGCTCGCGCTCTGGCTCAAGAACCTATGGCCCTTATACTCGACGAGCCGACAAGCAGTCTCGATATCAAGCATGAAATGGAGATTCTGGAGCTGCTGAAACAATCTGTAGGCTCTGGACTTACTGTGATCCTTATAACACATGGGCTGGATTTGGCAGCCCGCTTTTCGGATCGAATGCTGCTCTTGTCCGAGGGGCAAGTCGCAGTAGAAGGGACACCGGATGAAGTTGTGAACGAGGAGGCACTGGCTGAAGTATACGGTTGGCCAGTTAAGGTTGAATGGGAACCAACCACCGGCTCTCCAAGGGTGACACCTCTCCGCTCTTGATCAAGTATCTCGACACGAAAGGAAAAGTTTACGTATCCTCGTTAGTCACCCATAGGAGCTAAGGTCTGCCGCCTCTGAGTGCGCCTTGAGATAGCTTCTGAATCGGGTTGTGGGGATTACTCCTTTTTCGACAGCTGCTTGTACTCCACAGTCCGGCTCAGAAACATGTGAACACCCCCTAAACCTGCATAACGCAAGATGGTCCCTGAATTCAGGGAAACAATGACCAAGCTCGGACGGCGGTATTCCCGCAAATGCTATATCGCCAAAACCAGGAGTATCAGCGACAAAACCCCCACAACTAAGGGATATGATACGCGCATTGACGGTCGTGTGCCGACCGGTTCCACCTTTGCGTGACAGCTCTCCAGTACGCAACTCCAGTTTAGGATCGATAGCGTTTAGCAGCGATGATTTTCCCACACCCGAGGGACCGATCAGCGTTGAAATGCCTGAACACAGTTCTTCCTCTAGCCGGCCCACTCCCACTTCAGCTATAGCACTCACAGGTAAAACGAGGTACCCGATACTTTGGTACAGATTCTTGAGCGGCTCAGCAACCTCTCCCGCACCCGGCAAATCTATCTTATTAATCACCAAAGTTGGCTTAATCCGGCTCGACTCACCTAGTAGCAAAAGGCGATCTACCAGTTCTGGGTTGGCCTGGGGATCCTTGGCCGCAACTACCATGAACGCTCGGTCGAGGTTCGCAGCTAGAACCCTATGCACCCGCTTACCTCGGCTCCACTTAACAAGTTCACTCGTACGCTGCTCGACTCTCTCTATGGCCCAGCCGTCATCCAACTGTTCCAGAGAAACCCTGTCACCTATGACAATCCTATCTTTCTTCGCTCCACCTAACTTCAGTCTACCTCGCAGTGATGCTTCCACCACAAGACCATCCTCTAGTCGAACTCGGTAAGAACCCCCACCGGTTTGATCTACCACCCCGATCATTGATGAAGTTCTAGAACGCAAGAAGCTGAAGAGGAGAATCTTTCTAGGGGAACAGCAGAAAACATATCCGACCGGGGTATCACCGGCCTATAGATCAAGCTGCGAAAGACTCCAGTGCGACGCCCTTGCCACCTTCACGCAAACGACGCAGCGCTCGGTCTCTAAGTTGACGAATCCGTTCCCGTGTAACGCCTAGCATATTGCCAATTTCCTCTAGCGTATGCTCTCGCTCACCCTCTAGGCCGAAATAGAGCCGCAGAACTTTTGCATCACGTGTCTCGAGAAGAGAAAGCGCATCAGCAATTGTTTCCGTTAAAAGACGGCTCTCAACTTCGAGTTCTGGCTCTGCAGCTTCTTCGGTTATGAAGCGCTCGACCAGTTGTGAATCTTCTGAGTCACCAATCGGGGCATCGAGTCGAATTTCGGCGGAATTCAGAGTCTGCAAAGATTCTACCAATTCCGGCGTAAGATACGTAGCTTCAGCAAGTTCTTCTGTCGAAGGATCGCGACCCTTCTCTTGCTTCAGCCGCTCTTTTTCCCTGAAAATCCGCGCAAGATCACTTGCTCGGTTCAAGGGAACACGCACAGCACGCCCGTGGTTTGCGAGTGATGCCAAGATTGCCTGGCGAATCCACCAAACCGCGTAGCTGATGAATTTCACACCCTGCTCAGGATCGAACTTACGTGCAGCGGTAACTAGGCCGACATTTCCTTCCTGAATCAGGTCCGTGAGTGACACACCGCGATTCTGGTACTTCTTGGCAACGCTAATTACGAAGCGAAGGTTCGCACGCGCCAATTCCTGAATCGCATCCTGGTCGCCTTTCTGAGCAAGTGCACCCAACTCCTTTTCCTTCTCAGGAGTGATTAGCTCATGACGACTGACATCTCGAAGGTATTGGTCAAGGGCACTCTGCTCCTCTACACTGGCATCGAATCCAGAGAGGAGTTTGCCCTTCCCGCGTCGCTTACTCCGCTTACTCGGAGTCGCAATGGCCATCGTGTTATTATCTCTTGATGAAGCCCGGTCAGGTGACTAAGCCGGCTCGGTTATCGTTGAGGTCTAGAAAGGCATAAAATGCAAAGCAATTTATGATGCTGTAATTGCTATATAATGTCAAGGAGTTTTCTGTTTCAAGAAGGTCACTATCAGGAACCCCATACCAGCTTAGACTGTTCCAGTCGGTCGAGTAATTCTTGCGATAATATCGTCTGCCAAAATGGAGCGTTGTTCGAAAGTAAAAACTCTAAGGACTCGCGCTGTCGTATACAGATTATCTGCCAATCGCGGCAAATCTAGAAGTCCTGGCAATCCTCCTAGGCCTAAGCGCTGGATTTGCCCATCACGCCGTTCAACAAGCACATTTAGCTGGAACATGGCTTTCTTAGCTGGAAAATCGATAACTACCTCTCCGGGTTCTAAGTCAAGATCGAGAGCTAGATCGTCTTCAATCGCACGCTTACGTGGTGAGCCACTAACTACCCAATCTTCTACTTGTCTACCTGTAAGGTCGGCTGCAGTCAATTCTAATGCTCTTTTGGGGAGCCGGCGTTGGCGAAGTGCCGGCAACCACCGAGTACCAATACGCTCTGCGGCTTCACCGTCAGCTTCATGTGCTCGGCGGCCAATCTCATGCAAGAGTTCTTCGTCAGTTGGGCCAACAAGTTCATGAGAAACAAGGAGCCCACTATCTACGGCTTCTTCAACAATGCGCTTGTAGAGAACGGTCGCGGCCCGTACAGCATGATGCCAGTAGACGTTTCGAAACATCTGGTACTTCGCAAATAAGAGAGATTCCAGAGCGGCCACTGCTTTCTCTTGAACTCCCACTTCATACTCACCAGAATCCGGGTCACGTAATAAGGCAAGCCCCTGTAATAACCGCGAAACGTCGACTTCACCGTAAGGCACACCGGAAAAATGAGCATCCCTGCGGAGGTATTCCATCTTATCCAAATCAAGGGCTCCACTTACCAGGCCCCGCAACGGAATTTGACTCTGACCAGAGATCAACTCCAAAAGCAACTCTGGAGCAGTGGATCCAAGAGGGACGAGGGCATCGCGTAGGGTGGGGGACGCTAAGAACTGTTCACTAACTTCCTCGTGATGGGTCGGCACATACTCCGCTTCTAGTTCCTCTAGTGCATGCGAAAACGGATAGTGACCAATGTCGTGAAGTAGCGCCGCATAAGGAATAAGATGTTCACCCTGCAATACTTCCGGTGGAATTCTTCGATTCTCGCGAATCCTACCTAGTGCGACAGTCGCGAGGTGATAAACACCCAGGGCATGGTCAAACCGCGTATGTGTCGCACCAGGATATACCAAATGAGTGAAGCCTAATTGCCGTATGTACCGTAGGCGCTGGAACTCCGCAGTATCAACGATTTGGGCCGCTATAGGGTCAAGTCTGATCGTATTCCACAGAGGATCCCTAATTACTTTTCCGGCAAGCTTATCACTCATTCGGCAAAGATGTTCGGCGAGTAGACACCTATCTTCAGACCTCGTGCACTGTCCTGCCACCGAGCACAGTCCGGATAACCTGAATTTCCTTGATCAGATCCGGATCTACATCATGAGGGTCTCCCGCAAGAATCACGAAGTCAGCCAACTTGCCAGCGGTAATCGTACCCTTCTCGTTCTCCTCAAACGATGCGTACGCCCCATTCACCGTACAGACTCTCAGGGCTTCGTCGACGGTGATCCTCTGGCTGGGACCCCAGACTCGGCCAGCAAAATCTTTGCGGGTCACCATACTCTGTATCGCCATCAATGGTTCATAGGGTCCCGGGGAATGGTCGGAAGCAGGAGCAACCGGAATTCCAGACTCGATAAAAGACTTGTGAGCAAACATCCACTCCATTTTCTCTTCACCGTATTCAATCCACTTTTCGCCATGATAGTGAGCATAGGTGTAGAACGGTGCGGGGATATAGCCACCGTTGGCTATGCGCTGGAGAAGTGTCGGATTCACTAAGGAGCAGTGCTCAAGTCGGTGGCGCGTATCCGGACGAGGATACTCTCGTTGCATACGTTCGTAGGCATTGAGCACCATGTCGATTGTGACATCACCGTTGGCATGGATAGCGATCTGCCATCCGGACCGGTGAGCCTCTTCGACAACCTCGTGAACCTCTTCTTGTGTCATCGTCAGGATACCAAAATCGTCTGGGCGACCCGCATATGGAGTGCTCATCGCCATAGTGCGCTCCGAGGCCGAACCGTCAGCGGAGAATTTCACTGGGCCGATACGAATCCACTCGTCGCCAACCCCAGTGCGAATCCCAGCTGATTGAAGCGCTGGGAAGGTCCCACCCCTAGCCATCAAATTCATGCGTAAGGAGAGAGTACCCTCATCTCTGGCGTCCTGGTAAGCGACGAACCCCGTTGATCCCGTACCCGCCTGATGAACTGACGTGAGTCCCGTAGCATTCATCTCTTTGCAGATCATAGAGACTCCAGCTGCACGTTCTTCACGCGTCGATCCTGACGGCACATCGAAGGCGCCACGCGCGCGCTCCGCAACCTTCCCTGTGAGTTCACCATCCTCACGATAAAAGTGACCTCCAAACGGGTCTGGGGTGTTGACGGTGATACCTGCGACCTCAAACGCCTTTGAGTTGTATACACCTGTGTGGCCACCACGATGTCCAACTACGATGGGATGTTCCCTGCTTACCTCATCAAGGTCCACACGGTTCAACGGACGCCCCTCTTCCTGCTTTGTATCATCGTACATGTAACCGGTAATCCATTCACCGGGCGGAGTGCTGGCTGCCCGTTCACTCAGAGCATCCTGGATACGAGCAACACTTCCGAGGTTAGTGTTCACATTCTTGAGTGCGTTCAGGCCCGCGCTAGAAGGATGAGAATGTGCGTCTATAAATCCTGGCAAAACCGTCATTCCAGAAGCATCAATCACCTCGGTATTAACAGACTGGAGGTTTTGGATGTCTTCATTTGAACCAACTGCCATGAAACGTCCAGCCTTTAGAGCAAAAGCTTCCGCGACTGGTTGATCAGCCTCCTGAGTAAGCACCTTGCCCCCGATGACGATAAGGTCAGCTCTCACATTTCCTGGATCCGCTATCGGTGCACACCCGCTGGCCAGACCCGCAGCAGCAACCGTGCTGAGTCCCAAAAAATCCTTTCTACTGACATCAGCCATCTTATGCCTCCTGCGAGTGATTCTTACCCATTTTTCTTGATCCAATCAGATCGTATCACACTGTCTGCACTCGAGCCACTATAGGAGTAAGCATGCAGAAATACTACGATGTTCCATCCGGACGTGAAGCATTCCATCCAGGGCTCAAAAGACTGGTCCCACAGCCCTTCGAATTGAGTCAACTTCGTCAGCTATATCCCTGTCAACGTCAGTCATCAAGCTCACCGAAATCGTACAGAAAAATCCCGCTATAAAGCCCGGAATCATCTCATAGAGGTCATAGAATCTTTCCTTAAACCAGATCGTCCATACGACGGTCACCACGAATCCGCCAATCATCCCTGTTATAGCTCCAAGCTTGGTAGTTCTTTTCCAGAAAAGTGAACAGAGAACTACCGGTGTGAAGGCACATGCGATACCCGACCAAGCGAAGAGTACGAAGTAGAAGATGGATGCCGGTTCAGTCAGTGCCACCACGAGCCCCACTACTCCGATCACCACCGTTACCCCTCGCGCTAAATTTGATAATGTGCGCTCCGAAGCTCGGATCCCCATCGCTTTCTGAACGATATCCCGAACTATTGCTGACGATGCGAGGAGGAGGAGTGAGTCGACTGTCGACATGATCGCAGCAAGCACGACTACAAGAAAGATTCCTGTGAAGAAAGCCGGGAAGAGGGCTGCACTCATCTCCGGCAAAATCATCTCTGGATCTACTAAGCCAGGAAATAGCGTCCGGCCTGACATTCCTCCAAGGACCGCTCCAACATCAAAGCCAATGACGCAGAGCACTGCCCAGAAGCCTCCATCAATAATCTGCTTCTGATCACGCGCTGCCATGAATCTCGTCAGGAGTTGTGGAGAGCCAAGAAAGGCGAAACCAATCGCGACAAATCCGAATGCGCTGGCTATACCGGCTGCCCCGAGACCAAACTGGCCCATCGGTCGAAGTAATGCGGGATCTGCAGCTGCCAACTCTGTAATCATCTCACTCCAACCACCAGCAGCTGCAATGCCAACGATAGGAAGAGCGATCAGGCACCCAAGCATCAGGACACCCTGTAAGCAGTCGGAATAAGCTACCGCCTTGAATCCACCAACCGTCGTGTAGAATAGGACGATGACCAGGCCAATCCAAACACCTTCTGTGTAGCCAGTACCAAGGAAAGAATCAAAAGCCTTACCAGATCCCGTTAGTTGCGCGGCGGTATACGCCATTACCATGCTCAGGATAATGATTGCCGAAATCCAACGGAAAACATGCTTCGTGTCCCGAAACCGATCAGTGAGATAATCGGGAACGGTGATTGAGTCGAAGCGATCCGTGTATTCCTTGAATGGGCGAGCAACCCAGACCCAGGCCGATGCGACACCCAGCACTTCCCCGAGAATAACCCAAAAAGCGTGGACACCAATCGCATAACCCATACCCGTTAGACCCAGTAGGAGCCAAGCGCTTTCCCCGGTGGCATTGGAACTAAAAGCGATCACCCAAGCGGGCAGGCGCTTACCCGCAACGTAGTATCCTTTGAGGTCTTGAGATTCCTTACTACCCCAGAAGGCGATCCCAAGCAGGACAAAAGCGTAACCAACGAGAACAGAGATAACCGTGATGGAGGTCATCCAGTACCGACCTCATCTTGGCTCGGTTCTCGGTGCTTCGATGTGATGCGGCGCTTCTGGGCTCTATAGAATGCAACTTCGAGTCCAAGGCCCAAGCCCACAGCACAAAAAAGAAGGACCCATGCATCAATAGGTAGGCCCGATATCATGATCCCACCTTATCGCAAGCCCTCCCCAATTTCTCGATACCTTCAGCAATCTCGTCAGCGGTGATCAACAGTGATGGGCCGATCCTAATGACCGTACCGTTAAGCCCACCCTGGCCGACTAGTAGACCCTCATCTCTGGTTGCGGCCAACAGCGCTGCCGTGCGTTCCGTATCCGGATCTTTCGTCTCCGGATCCTTCACGATCTCCATGGCTTGCATCAAGCCCATACCTCGAACATCACCAACCCATGGATGTCGTTCTTGGATGTTAATCATCCCCGCACGTAACTCTTCACCTCGGGCAAAAGCATTTGTTGGAGCTGATTCCTCTTGAAGCACGTCCTGTGTAGCACAGAGAGCCGCCATGGATACGGGTGTGCCTCCGAACGTTGAAAGCGTCTTGCCCTTCCAAGCGTGTGCGATCTCATCAGTCGTTATCGTAGCACCTACAGGGGCTCCATTTGCGATGCCCTTTGCCATAACCATGATATCCGGCTCGACACCCCAGTGCTCTATACCGAACCAGTGCCTTCCAGTCCTACCGAAGCCCGCCTGGACTTCGTCGATGATCAGGAGGCCACCATAATGATGAATCACCTCAGCAGCCTTCTGAAAATAGCCGGCAGGTGGAACAACGTAGCCTGCCACACCCATAATGCTTTCCGCAATGAACGCTGCCGGACGACCATTTGTTGTTGTGATGATGACCTCTTCAAGGTCTTCCACAAACTTGTTCACACACGAGTCGTCACAAGGCTGTTTGAACGGACAGCGATAGGTATTCGGAGACTTGGCATGCTTGATACCTGCAACGGGAGTTGCTAGCGGTCTCCACCCTGAGTGAGCGGTTACGCTCGTAGCCATATACGAACGACCATGGTATGCAACACGTAGCCCTATGATTTCACTTCGACCAGTTGCCAGGGACGCCATCATTAAGGCTGTTTCAATCGCCTCCGTCCCTGAATTAGTGAAGAATGTTCGCTTGAGATCTCCTGGAGAGATCCTCGCTATCTTTTTCGCCGCCTCCACTTGAGGTCCGTTCGCGTAGAGTGTCGAAACATGGCCGAGGCGTCCCATCTGATCAGTCATTGCTTCCACAACTCGCGGATGGCAATGACCTACTGAGGTGGTCAAGATTCCACTGAAAAGGTCAAGGTACTCGTTCCCATTGGCGTCCCAAACACGAATACCCTGGCCTTCTGTCAGGCAGAGCGGTTCGGAGTAGAGATGCAGCATGGACGGAAGGAGGTACTCCCGCTGTCCATCAATAATGTCCTGGCCCAAAACAGCTGAGGTCACGGTTGGATTCATAGTACGTTTACTGAGGTCTTGATCAGCAGTCACAATCTACCAACGCGATATCACGACTCGCTGATCAGTGAAGAAGGAAATAGCATCCTTACCCTGCGCCTTCAGGTCCCCAAAGAAGGAATTCTTTGAGCCACCGAACGGGAAGAAAGCCATGGGTGCAGCCACCCCAATATTAACGCCAATCATGCTAATACCGGCTTGGTAGCGGAACTCTCTGGCAGCCTTACCACTCGTTGTAAAAATCGAGCATGCGTTCCCATACAAGCTGCTATGCATCATGCCAACAGCCTCATCGATATCCCTCGCCCTATTGATACCGGCAACCGGTCCAAAAATCTCCTCCGTCGCTATTGAAAGATCCGGTGGGACATCCTCAAAAACTGTAGGTCCAACCCAGTAGCCATTTTCTAGCCCTTCCACAGTGGCGTCTCGCCCGTCGAGCGAAAGTTTTGCTCCGTCAGCTACCCCCTGATCAATGAAAGAAACAACCCGATCACGGTGTGCTGCAGAAATCACTGGGCCCATATCTGTAGTCTCCTCAAGGCCATCACCAAGCCGGATTGAGGACGCAGTATCCAGCATCCTGTCTCGAATCTCAGCATGAGCATCACCCACACCCACAATCACGCTGCCTGCTAGACAACGCTGACCCGTAGAACCAAAAATTGAACCCGCACAAGCATCTAGGGCGACTTCCATATCAGCGTCTGGCAACACGATCATGTAATTCTTGGCTCCACCAAGCGACTGGACTCGCTTCCCAGCGGCAGAAGCTCGTCTATACACGATCTCTGCCACTCTGCTCGAGCCAACAAAGGATACGCCCGTGATATCAGGATGGTCACAAATTGCTTCAACACTCTCTCGGCCACCATGTACGACATTCAACACACCTGGAGGGAGTCCGGCTTCTTCCACTAAATCAATGATCTTTTGGTGTGTTAGCGGATCTTGCTCACTGGGCTTGAGGACTACGGTATTCCCAGTTGCCACAGCATATGGCCAAAACCAGAGGGGGATCATGACTGGAAAATTGTAAGGGGTAATGACACCGAACACACCGATTGGTTGGCGCCACGATGCGCTGTCGATACCCTCAGCAATTTGCTCAACGGTATCCCCCATCATGAGAGATGGTATTCCGCAAGCGTGCTCGACATTTTCGATACCTCTCTGAATCTCACCGCGTGTTTCCGCGATGACCTTTCCGTGCTCTGTTGTGAGCAGCTGAGCTAGATCTTCCTTATGCTCATCCAGCAGTGATTTGAGGCGGAAGAGGACCCTAGCTCTTTCAGGTGACGGAGTGGAGCGCCATTCTGGATAAGCAGCTCTTGCCGCCTGAACTGCTTTATCGACATCGGTGCCCGTGGACAGTGGCACACGCCCAATTTCTCCACCTGAGGCAGGGTTAGTTACTGTAAGAGTCTCTGAGTGAGATACCCCACACCACTCGCCTCCAACATAGTTTTGGACCATCGTACTCATATCAGAATCACATCCTTGAGCTGTCACGTGAGCTTCGGGTCGCCGGAGTGCAAGTCGGCCATTGAGCCGTCCTTCCGCCACGACCACCCATCACCGTCCGCCTCTCCCGACTCACCCTTTCGTTGTCTTCAGAGGCCAGATACACCAGTGAAGCTGCCAGAACTGCATTGTTCTTAAGATCATCGAATATAAGCTTATCGAAGGTATCACGGTGTGTATGCCAGGTATGGGAACTGTAGTCCCAGGAAAGTGCCCCTAGGTTGAACGCGGGAGCACCGTGGCAGACAAATGAAGCGTAGTCTGACCCGCCTCCTCCTGGGTTTCCAGGTATGTTGAGATTGACGCTACCTGCGACTTCGGCAGGAACATGTGACAACCAGTTAGCCAGAGACGCTCCAGCTTCGATGAAGCCCTGCGCAGAAAGATTTACGATTCGCCCGGTACCATTGTCTTGATTGAATAGCGCTTGCAGCCCTTCGACAATTTCGGGATGATCCTCCGTGAAGGCCCTCGAACCGTTGAGTCCTTGCTCTTCACCACTCCATAGGCCAATCAAGATCGTTCTCTTCGGGTTCGGATAGACCTCCTTGAGAATCCGCATTGTCTCGAGCATAAGAAGAGAGCCGCTTCCATTATCTGTCGCCCCAGAGCCACCTTCCCAAGAGTCATAGTGGGCTGAAAGCATGACATACTCATTCGGGATCTCAGTCCCCGGAATCTGACCAATCACATTGTATACTGGCACCTCCCCCAGATTCTCCGCCTCGGCGGTTAAACGAAGTATCGGGTCTTGTCCATTCTCAGTGAGGCGATACACCAAACCGTAGTCCTCGCAGGACAACTCAAATGTTGGAGTCTCTCTGTTGTACGCATTAAAAACCCTTGTCGTACCATATGAACCCGGCCACTGGGAGGTAATGATACCAGCCGCACCGGCCGCTTCGAGTTGGGCATGTAAGTCTCGGCGGCGGCCATCCACAGATCCAGTAGCCTGAAGATTCCTATTCCATGCTTGTTGGCCGTTGGTTCTATCTTCGGCCATGCGCTCTGCGGATCCAGGCATAGCGAACTCTGACCACTGCTCATTCGCACGACAGGTCGGTTCTGGAAACGAAAGCATGACCCACTTGTCATTTACTGTAGCCAGAAATGACTGCCAATCATCTGGAGAGCGAATGTCGGGCACATAGGCAACCTCAGCATTGATCGGACGTCCGTCCGTACCAGGGCTCCAAGCTAGAATCCGACCCTCGAGTGAACGGACACGGGGAGAGATTAAGTCCACATGACTTGGGCCCCGATTCCAGCCCTCCCATGTCCCGTAACGCTCCGTACGTGCCTCGATACCCCAGCTCCTGAGTACTTGAACAGCCCAGTCCTGGGCCATCTCCATCCCAGGCGACGCAGTCAAACGAGGTCCTATTGAGTCAAGCAGCGACTGCGCTAAGCTCTCGAAGTGTGAGTTGTCAATCGCCTGATCCCAAATGCCCTGCAGTACTGGGTCCTCAGTCGCTAAGCGTTGTGCATCCAGGTCTGCAGGTGTTAAGCCCACACCCATGATCACCACAACGAGTCCAGCGTATACCGCACGTGACTTTATCACCATCTCCATCAAAGCTCTCCTTGGTATTTCGTTACTCACCGCAAATCTCTGAAACCCCCAAACATTCGCTGCATAATCTCGGTCAAGCGATCGTGCGGCAGTGCTGGGACCGTATAACCATTAATGCCTGTTAGCGTTTCCGCAGCGAGCATCGCATTCAGGATCGCTTCCTCAGTCGCATGGACAGAAGCGGAAATAAAAGGATTCAACCGGTCATTCGGCAGCATTTCCAACCCAACTACCGTCGAGCGCTCCGCGGCTGCCGATCGGTTCGCAGTCGTGAATCCAATGAAGATATCTCCTGACCCGTTGTACCCCATACCACCAATACGGGCGAGACCCATTGTCGTACGGGTAACTAACCGCTTGATCTGCGTCGGTAAGAGTGGTGCATCGGTTGCGAGAACAATAATGATTGATCCAGCACCTTCTGGGATGGGTTCCATCTTACCCGCTGCATCTTCTCCTCCGTCACACCATCGCACACCTGAACGCCGTAGCTCAGCCGGGATCGATCGATCTGCGTAACATGCAGAAGGTTCAGATAACATCTCGCCAACGGGCACGCCTGCGACTCGCAGATCACTGCGAGAACCCTGATTACACTGGACCAGTATACCGATGGTATAGTCGCCTACACGCCGGGACGAAGACCCGATGCCTCCCTTAAAACCGTGGCAGCGCATGCCTGTTCCCCCTCCGACCGCACCCTGCTCGACCGGGCCACTACGAGCTCCATCGAGCGCCGCGAAGGCATGCTCAGCTGTAACATGAAAGCCATTAATATCATTCAAGCTGCCATCATAGGTCTCAGCTACCACAGGAAGCGCCCACAGAAACGATGGATCGCGATCCCGCTGCCAAGCGATCACTGCATCACGTACAACCCCCACGCTATGCGTGTTCGTAATCAAGATCGGACCCTCAAGTAGTCCAGAGTGCTCAATCCAGGTTGTACCGGTCATTTCACCATTGCCATTCAGACTGAACCAAGCTGCGAAAGTCGAATCGCCAGACTCGCGACCACGCGGTAGGATTGCGGTCACTCCTGTCCGAATCGGCCCCTGTCCAACAATAAGCGGACCTTGACCCTCTATAATTGTCGTGTGTCCAACCTCGACCCCTGCCACATCAGTGATGGCATTATTCAGTCCCGGCTCACCCTGTAGTGGAATGCCAAGTGCTCGAGCATTGGGGACTTTTTGTGCGCTCACCTCTAGGACGCCCACCAACGAGCGGTAACCACCCATCCAGGCTGGGACCTCCAGGGTACCTAGGGTAATTAGCAGAAGCAGAAAACGCATTCTTCGGGGTCTAGAAACGTGCACGGAACGCTAAAGCCCTGCTAGCTTTTTCACGTAGTCAAACTCTGATTTCTTCACTGACTGTACTGAAAGACGCCCGTATCGGATGAGTTCCATATCGGCCAACTTCGGGTCTGACTTGATCTCGGATAAACCGAGTGGCTCATCCACGTTCTTGATCTTTGAGACAAATTCGACATCAACCATCCACCAGCGAGGATTATCCGCCGAGGACTTGGGATCGAAGTAGTCACTGTTCTCATCAAAGGCATAATAATCTGGGTACGCCTCCTTACACACACGGGCAATACCGACTACCCCGGGAGGTTTAGCATTTGAATGATAGTAGAGAACCTCATCACCGGTTTTCATACTCCGCATGTTGTTTCGAGCCTTATAGTTCCGCACACCTTCCCAACAAGTAGAACCATCTTTCTCGAGGTCTTCGATCGAATAGACATAGGGTTCAGATTTCATCAACCAGTACTGCTTCGCCATGAACTGTTAGCTCCTAAGGTCAGTAGGGGAGCACATTATGGGGCCAGGAACCCGCAAAGGCGACCCGACTGAATCTTATGCCCTAGCGGAGCCAATCTCGACCTTGATTCCCCTCCATTTCCCTCGCTTGAATACGATCACACTGAGGATTGCTCTGGTGAGATGGCCAAACACTATTGCCAACCATATATCAGCAGGATCAAGAGTCGAAAACGTTTGAATACCCCAACAGAGCCCGACCGGAATGATCATCTGTGAAACAATCGATATGTAGAGTGGGCTCTTGGTGTCGCCGGTGCCCTGCAATCCTCCTGTAAAAGCTAACGCGACGGTTATGAAGAGCCCCGATAATGCTAGGTAGCGCAGCAACTCTACACCCAAGTCGACAACAATAGGATCATCCATCCCGAATACTCCCAATAACCGGGTCGGGACCAACAAGAATGTGGACCCAATAGCGGTTGCGAGCAGTAGTCCGAAACCAGCGGCCACATGCACTGCGCGACTCGTACGGTCAGGGTTACCAGCTCCGAGATTCTGACCGGCTACTGCTGCGGTAGCGCCCATAATTCCTACTGACGTCCATGTGATGAATGAGAAAAGCTGCGTGTAGCTCACTACGTAAGCAGCCTGTGCCTGAGCACCCATCGTGAGTGAACCGATGAAACCCAACAGAATGACGCCACCCACATTCATCGCTATGCCTTGGATGCCCGTCGGGAGTCCAAACTTGAAG
>CEWR01020064.1_pt1 | contig 30605 bp, 22 predicted proteins | sample 356321 | NCBI WGS metagenome assembly CEWR01 (sample SAMEA2621551, study PRJEB7988) | marine metagenome | biome: marine biome (ENVO:00000447); feature: mesopelagic zone (ENVO:00000213); material: "saline water (ENVO:00002010), including plankton (ENVO:xxxxxxxx)" | depth 790 m
TACCAACTGAGCTACCAGATCTTCCGTTTAAGGATTGCAAATATACTAGTGTTTTTTAACATTGCAAATATTTTTAAGTATAAAAAAATAAAAGTTTTAGCCATAAAAAAATCCCGAACAAAGTTCGGGATTTTTTAGTGACCTGGCTGGGGCTCGAACCCAGGACCCTCTCCTTAAAAGGGAGATGCTCTACCAACTGAGCTACCAGATCTTCCGTTTAAGGATTGCAAATATAATAGTGTTTTTCATATTGTTAAACCTTTTTTTCACTTTTTTTCACTTTTTTTTTTATTGCTTGGTTAAGAGTGATTTAGGAAATGAAATAAGTTGTTTTATCTTGTTCTTAACTATATTTGCAGCCTATTTTATGTTATTATGAAGAACAAAATTGTAATTATTACCGGAGCATCATCAGGAATTGGGCAGGCATGTGCTATTGAATTTGCAAATAGAGGTGCAAAAATTGTTATTGCGGCACGTAACTTGGATAAATTAAATGCTGTTGCAGCTAAAATAAAAAAAATAGGAGTAGAGGTTTTAGTAGTTAAATGTGATGTTTCTATTCAATCTGAATGCGAAAATATGGTTAAAGAGACTATTTCTAAATTTGGGAGAATAGATACATTAATTAATAATGCAGGGATATCTATGCGTGCAGTGTTCAATGATATGGATGTTGAGGTATTAGAAAAAGTAATGAATATCAATTTTTATGGAACTATTTATTGTACTAAATATGCTTTACCACACATTTTAAAAAATAAAGGTTCTGTGGTTGGTGTATCTTCAATTGCTGGTTATGTTGGTTTACCTGCTCGAACGGGTTATTCGGCATCTAAATTTGCTATGCAAGGATTTTTAGAGGCTTTGAGAACAGAAAACTTAAAGAATAACTTACATGTTATGGTTGCTTGTCCTGGATTTACAGCTTCTAATATAAGAAATACGGCATTATCTTCAGATGGTTCTGTACAGGGAGAATCACCAAGAGATGAGCAAAAAATGATGACTTCTGAAGAAGTGGCTAATCATATAGTTAAAGGTGTTGAGAAAAGAAAACGAACACTAGTTTTAACTACACAGGGTAAATTAGTAGTGTTCTTAAGTAAATGGTTTCCTGGTTTTGTAGAAAAGCAAGTGTTTAACCATATGGCTAAAGAAGTAGATAGTCCAATTAAGTAATCCTTTCCCTAGGCATTCTCAGTACAAGATTTCTTATAATAGAATTAATAGGTTAACAACATTTGGTGGTTAAGATTAGAATGATTTTTAGATAACGCAAAATCATGTTCTCCAATAATTTTAAAGTCTGTCTTTTTATAGAAATTAATTGCTCTTTTGTTTTCTATCCAAACAAATAACCACATTCCATTCTGCTTATTCTTTTTAGAAAGTGCTAGGTTAAATTGGAAAAGGTGGTATCCCAGTTTGTAATCATAAAACTCTTGTAATAAATAAAGCCTTTCTAATTTTGTAATATTCTCAGTATTAATGTTAGGGTGAGTACTATTGAATATTATTTTAGAATAACCAGCAATTTTATCTTTATAATAAATGAGATAAAAATGATTAGAAGAATCTGAAAGCTCGTCAGTAACAATAGCTAGCGAAAGTTTATCATTTAAATAAGAATTAATAATTTTTTCTGGGGCACTGGTTTGGTGAGTTTCTATAAAAGATTTTCTTCCAATATTGATTATAACAGAAGCATCTTTTTCTGTTGCCTTTATAATTTTTATCATATTTTATTTAATATCCTTTTTTGTTAGGATAAAATAAGCTACTCTCCAGAATGCTAAAATGTATATAATAGCAATTAATAAGGTTGTATTTAACCACATTTCTTCTTGCATTATAGTATTTCTCATTTGTTCAGTAATCATTCCTTCTGGAGTAGGAACAGGAGTAAGGTTAGAAATTATTTTCATTGGGAAATACTGTCCAATAAAATCAGGGACTAACGTTCTAATAATTGTCTCTGCAAGAATAGAGAATAGAAACATAATTATGGATAGAGCTGAAGATCTAATTAAAACAGCTATTATCAAGCCAACAGACATATACCCTAAAGCTTGAATAAAATAAACTAAGAGATAATTAATTTGTGCTGTAAAAGAACCATTTCCTCCAGAGATAAATCCAAATAGACTTCCAGTAATAAATAGGTAAACTGTACAGATTAGAGCAAAAGAAGTCATTAAAAGAATCTTAGAAACTATAAAATCAGCCTTACTGTGTCCATCAATAATATGTTGTCTACATGTTTTAAAAGAAAACTCATTACATACTAAAATAACTATGAGCATTCCCATTAACAAATTAAACCAACTTGCTATATAGGTAATGTTATTCCAAATATTTGGAAAGTTGTACATTGTCGTAAAATCAATAGGAAATCCTTCAATTTTAATTTGCCCTGCACCATAAAATACAATAGGAGTAAAAAAAAAAAATAATCCAAAAATCATCCAAAAGGTAGAGTAAGGAATCAATTTTTTATATTCTATGTGTAGTAAGTTTAACATCTATTTTATCAGTTCTAAGAAATTAGATTCTAAGTTAGATTTATGAACTCCAATTTCAGAAACAATAATTCCTTTATCAAATAGTGCTTTATTAAGATATGCACTCGTTTTTCCTTCAGCAAGCATTAAATATACTTTATTGCTAACTTGGTTTATTCCACTAATACCATCAATCTGACTTAATGTTAGTTTTAGAAGGTCTAAATTATCTGAAGAAACAAATAATTGTTCTTGGTTATTTAATACGGTTTGTATAGGTCCAAAAGTTAATAGGTTACCCATTTTTAATACTGCAACATGAGAACATGTTTTTTCAACTTCATCTAAAATGTGGCTTGCCATAATAATGGTTTTACCTTCAGTAGCTAAATCTAGTATAATAGTTCTTATTTCAGATATTCCTAGGGGATCTAACCCATTGGTTGGTTCATCTAAAACCAACACCTCTGGATCTCCCATAAGTACAGAAGCAATGGCCAATCTTTGCTTCATGCCTAAAGAGTAGGTTTCAAATTTAGAATTGGCTCTGTTGATTAAACCGACAGTACTTAAAACTCTATCTACTTCTTTTTCTGAAACCTCTTTTATTTTACAAACAATTGATAAATTCTGACGAGCAGATAAATAGGGATAGAAATTAGGTGTTTCTAAAAGAGAACCAATTTTTTTTCTACTATATTTAGATGGAGGTTCTCCATACCATTCGAAAGATCCCGAATCTGAATTTAAAACATTAAGAATAATTCCGAGGGTAGTTGTTTTTCCACTGCCGTTAGGACCAAGAATACCATAAATTTCGCCTTTATTAATTTTAAGGCTAAGATTATTTAAGGCTTTCACCTTTCCGTAGCTTTTGGAAATACCGTTTATGTTAAGAATTGTGTTCAAATATCTAAATTAGTAAGTAAATATAGGATATTTGAATAATATAAGACAAACCGTTCATCCTTAACTAGGTGTATTTAACTTTTGAAATAAGGTTTTAACGTTACTCTAACGTTTTATCCATTAAGTAAATCATTGAAGCCATTGCTGCACTTCCAAGTTCCAGTTCACGTTTGTTAACATTCTCAAAAACATCATTATGAGTATGATGATAATTGAAATAAGCTTGAGAATTAATAGCTAATCCTAATTGAATCATATTAGGGTAATATTCTTTTAAAGGACCGATATCAACTCCTCCAAAACCTTTGCGAAAACGGTATAACTCAAAACTGCTCAATAAGGTCTCAAAACTTTGAACCATTTTTAGATGTTCATTAGTTCCATTTACATCAAAACCAACAGGTAAAAAACCTCCTCTATCACTTTCTATAGCACAAATGTGTTCTTCTTTTTTTTCAGAAACAATTTTAGCATAGCTTTTTCCACCCATATTACCATTCTCTTCATTCATAAATAGCACGCAACGTAATTTATGATTTGGTTGATAACCTAGTTTTTTTAAAATTCTTAATGCTTCAATACTATGAGCAATTCCAGCACCATCATCATGTGCACCCTCACCAACATCCCAAGAGTCTAAGTGTCCACCCCAAGTGATTACTTTATCATCTTTCCCATTTATTTCAGCAATAACATTATAAGAAGTTACATTAGGATATGTTTTACAATCCATTTCTATTTTTAAAGTAACCTTTCCCTTTTTTAACCAGTTTGAAAGTAATGTAGCATTATTTGTACTCATTGCAGCGCCAGGAATCTTATTTACATCCGTATCATAACTCATTGTTCCTGTGTGCGGAAAATCATCTTCTGGAGTTGCTAAAGAGCGAATTACAACAGCTCTAGCATTTAGTTTTCCAGCTTCATTTGTTCCAAGTCCTCGTATTGGATAACAAGCGCCATAAGACTTAGAAGTCTGTATATTCTTTTTATCAAAAGGTTGACTTAAAAAAACGATTTTGCCTTTTACATCATCTTCTGTAAGTTGTTTTAACGCTTTAAGATCTGATACTTCAATTACTTCACCAGAAATTAAGCCATTTGTACCAACAGAACCACCTAAGGCTAAAATATCAAGTTTAATAATTTCTCCGTCTTCATTTTCTATCCAAGCTGCTTCAGTTGTTCCACGTTCCCAATGAGGCACTTTTATTTCTTGTAAATAAACGGTGTCAAAATTATACGATTTTAGCAGTTTTTCGCCCCATTTTATAGCCATTTGAGCCTCTGCAGAACCAGTTATTCTTGCTCCGATATCTTTACAAAGACTTCTTAGGTTTTTATGTGATTCTCCTTGTTCTAGAGCTTCATCATATATTTTTCTAATAAAAGTAGAATCTGTTTGAGCAAAAGAATTTGCTGAAATAACAATAAATAGTAATGGCAGTAATTTTTTCATAAGCTTAAATCTAAGTTCGAAATTACCACTTTTAGAACTGAAAGTAGATAAAAGCTTGTAATTCTGAAGACATCGCTTGGTAAACAGCAAATACAGTAATTGCTGAAACAATTATTTTCACTACCAATGGTAACCTAATAAACGCATCTCTATACCAATCTTTAACCTTAACAGGTAGCCAGTGAATAACAAAACCAAGTAACATCATTACAAAAACATTACTGTAAGAAACTAATATTCCAGGAATTAATGATGCGTTAAAACTTGTACCGATTCGATTAATTATTTGCCAAGTAGATTCCATGTTTTCTGCTCTAAACCAAATACGGGTAAAAGTGATAAAGTTGAATGTTACAAATACTTTAATTACTATTCCAATAGCATTGTCGAACTTCTCGTAAGGACTAATTTTTCGCCAAAGTTTATATACGATAAGTCCTAAACCATTTAGACCACCCCAAATAACAAATTGCCAACTTGCGCCATGCCATAAACCACCTAATAACATAGTAATTAAAAGATTGATATTGGTGGTTAACCAAGCTCTAAAAGATTTTATCCAAATGGCTAAGAAAGTAATTAGTAGCGTTGCCCAAATAAAGCCATAGAGAACAATCATTTTACCTGAAAGCATTATTATAAAAGCAGATATGAAGACTAAAGCAATCCAAGTTCCAACACTACCTCCACGGTTTCCTCCTAAAGGAATGTATAAGTAATCTTTTAACCAGCCAGATAAACTAATGTGCCAACGTTTCCAAAACTCTCCAACGTTTTTAGCCTTGTAGGGTGAATCAAAGTTCTTAGGTAACGTAAAGCCCATTAAAAGTGCTATTCCAATGGCCATATCTGTATATCCAGAAAAATCGGCATAAACCTGTAAGGAGTAACCATATAAAGCCATAAGGTTTTCAAAACCTGTAAACATCATTGGGTTATCAAAAATTCTATCAATAAAATTTACGGCTATATAATCTCCAATAATTACTTTTTTAGTTAGACCTTTTAAAATCCAAAATAGGGCTAAACCAAAGTTGTATTTAGATAAGCTGTAAGGTTTATAAAGCTGAGGAATAAAATCTGCTGCTCGTACAATTGGTCCTGCAACTAATTGAGGGAAGAAAGAAACATAGAAACCAAAATCTAAAATACTTTTTACTGGTTTAATCTCTTTACGATAAACATCAACGGCATAACTTATAGTTTGAAAAGTATAAAATGAAACTCCTACTGGAAGTAAGATCTTATTTACACTAAAGTGCGTATCTGCATAGTTATTTGTCCACTGTGCAAAGTGATTAAATACTTCATAATTAGTTTGGAAGAATGCGTTAAATGCATCTGTAAAGAAGTAAGCATATTTAAAATAGCAGAGTACAAAAAGATTGATAATTACACTTGTAGCAACAAATATTTTTTTGACTATTTGTTTTTTTGATGAATGAATCAGATGTCCGATTATATAATCACAAAGGGTAGAAAAGAGAAGTATACTTATAAATAAACCACTTGTTTTGTAATAAAAAAAGAGACTAACAAAAAATAAGAAAGCATTTCGCATTGCTCTCTTTTTATGTATAATAGAATAGAAAGTAAGGACAACAGCAAAAAATGCCCAAAAGTAAAAACCAGTAAATATTAGAGGCTCACCTTCGTTATAAGTAAAAATATTCTTTACGTTTTCGGCACTAAAAAACCAAGAAAACCATTCTGATATGTTAGTTATTTCAGTCAAAATTTATAGTGTCTAATTCTTTTAAACTTTTTAAATTATAATCCGCAATACTAAATCTTGGATCGTTATGATATTTCTCTTCAGGGATAGCGATAACTTTCATTACTGCAGATTTACCAGCTAAAACACCATGAAATGAATCTTCAATAACTAAACAGTTTATTGGAGGAACATTTAATTCTTGGGCAGTTTTTATAAATACTTCAGGATGTGGTTTTCCAAATTTTAAATACTCAGCAGAATTTACTACTTCAAATTCATCTTTAATATTTAATTTATCTAATACAACATTTATTAAAGATGAAGCAGAAGAGGAGGCAAGAGCTATTTTGTATCCTTTAGATTTAAATAGTTCTATAGATTCATAAACACCATCCATTGCTATTCCTTTTTCAGAAATAAGTGCTGTTACTTTTGTTAGAATATCTTGATCAACTTCTTTAATAGATTTCCCTTTCCAAGGTTGTTGAGCGTACCAGTATTCAACAACTTCGATTAAACGCATACCTTGGGTTACTCTACATTTATCTTGACTAAAGTCAAAACCAACTTTGTTAAAGCAATATATTAAAGCTTCTCTCCATAATGGTTCAGAGTCAATTATAACACCATCCATATCATATATTACTGCCTTAATGGAGTTCATAAAGTTGAAAATTTATTAAAGTGAAAATCTATTTTATTACTCATAATTATTTATTCTCAATTTTCAAATAAGTAGAATATTCTTTCATTATTGCAGAGAACATTAAATCACCCATTAGGATATAACCTTTTTTTGTCAAATGGATTTTATCTTTTTTAGCACAACCGTTTTTAATCCATTTGTTACAAGAGCCTAAACCTCCCATAATATTAAACATATCCCACATTCCTGAATTATGCTTCTTTGCCAATCTTATCATAGCATCTCTAGCTTCAAATGCTCTTTTGTTAGGATATCTTCTTTTGTAATAACTATCGTTATTGGTAACAAATAGAAACTCTGCATTTGGATTAACAGATTTTATCCAGTGAACCAAAGTGTCATAATTGTTCTCATAATTTTGAGGGTTAAAACTAGGGTCATAAGCATCATTAATTCCTATACAAAAAATAACTAAGTCAGGGTTTACAGCTTTTAGGTGCTTGGTAAATAGGTCACACCTTAAATAACTTTTTGTACTTGCACCGTTCACTCCAATAGATGTATAAACTACTCCAGGATCATTATTATCTAAGCTAATTCCGTATAAATTAAATGCTGAAACAACGGTATCTTGTCTGTATATGTTCAATTCAAAAGAATCTACATAATGATCAAAAACAAACTCAGTATAGCCAATTTCGGTATTTACACGAATAAATGAGCAAGTGTCAGAAATTAATTCAATGCAATAATTACTGGAATCTACATCGTGGAATATTTTAATACTATTAAAATCATAGTAAGGAGTATCTTCTCCTCTAAAATAAAATTTAAGTGTTGCAGCGCTATCTTTGGTTGCTGCAGTAATTCCTGAAACGCCCCAAGTGGTATCTTGTTTCATTAAAGAGTTTCTAAACCCTTTCCACTCTCCAGTAGAAGTACATTTGTAATAGTAAGGGTTGTTAGTATGAGCCAATCTGTATGGGAATAAGAATCCTCGTCCTCCATTTAAGTTTGGTGATACTTTTTGAAAGTTTTTACGGATCTGATCAGACCAAATATCTGCCTGAATATGAGAGCCTCCAATTTGCATAACTCTAGCTTTTCCTTTTCCATTGAAAATAGCATCATCTAACTTTTTAAAGAAGTTATCAAAATTTGAGCTGTCATTGTAAAACCTGACATCAGCAGAATCATAAACTACAAAATCATGATCAGGTAATAAGTGCGGGTTAGATTGACCTTGACATGCAATCTTTAGACTTATGAGAATAAAAGTTAATATATGGAGCTTAATGTTCAAATTTTAGAGTTTAAGGTTTGATTTCTTTTGAAGACTATCAACTAAAGACTGATGACTTTCTAACTTTTCAACTTTATGACTTTTCACTTTAATTTCTTTATACTCATTATACATTTCAAATAGTTTAACATTAAATTTCTCTGCCATTTTTTTAGCTCCTTTGGGACTAAAGTGAATGTGATCAGAGGAAGCTAAAGAAGGTTCGGAATTTACCCATATAGGCATTGAATTTTTTCCTCCCATTACTTCGTACATATCCCAAAAAACACATCCAGAACTTATTGCTGCATCTTTGAGAGCATCTCTAACATTTTCTAACATAGGATACGTAATAAAATCAGTTCCTTCTTTAGTAGACATATCTCCAGGACCAATAATAATAATGGCAGCTTGAGGGTTTTGTTTTTTCATAAAGTTGATTTGAGATTTAAACCATCTACCATAATCTAAAGCACTCTTTTCATTTTTGATGTAAGGAATTGTATTTCCTCCAAATTCCATTAAAATTAAAGCAGGAGAGAGGTTCGCATACATATTACCTAAAAGTGTTCCGTCCTGCTTTGTAAATATAGTTCCAGAGGAACCTCTTAAAGGAATATTATCCATAACAATACCATTATTTCCTTCTAAAGAAATCCCATAGATATCTGGACTATCATTACCACTAAAGGTTACTGTAATTTCTTCTGGTGTTTTAATAAAACTGGCTTTTAGAGTCTGAAATGGTGTGTTTGCAGAAATTGTTCCCTTAACAAGTTCAACTCCATCAGCAACAATTTTATATCTGATGTTACTATGAGAATTACTTAAAAATATTTTTAATTGAGAGTAAGTTTTTGTTCTTCCGTAAGATGCTCTTGGTTTTTTTATTTTCAACCAACCTTCAAGCAGAATACTATCGTTTATTATATCTGTTTGAGGAACAGGAGAATATCTGCAAAAAGACATTAATGCTCCATACCTCATATGTTTTACCGTTGTATCTTTCCTGCCAAAACCGGGGTATCTTTTCCAATTTTCAGAGTATTCTGTATTTACACTCATTTTTGGAGCAACTTGTATGATCGGGAATAACCCTGTTCCATAACCGCCAAATTTCTTTTGTAATTCGTTTCTTAAATAAGATGTGATTCTGTCAGCTTCAATCTGAGAGTCTCCATAGTGCATAATTCTCACTTTTTTCTTTTTTGCATTATCTAAAGCAGCAAAAAAGAGATGCATAGCAGATTTACCTTTATCGTTGAGCTGTAAACTCTGTCTAAAATTCTTTAAAGAATCTAATTTGTATTGGATTACTGCTGAGTCTATTTGACTAACAATAATGGTAGAATCAAATAATTCAGCCAAGTCATCTTCCATTTTAGATAAGCTATCCTTTTCCATTTCAGGAACAAAAAACTTATTAATGCTAGGGAATTGCACTTTAGAGCTCCCAATTTGTAATCCTTTTTCTGGAAATAAAAACATAATTAAACACAATAAACCCATTACAGCTAATAAGCTTAATAGCGTTTCAAGTGGATTTATGTTTTTGTTGTTTTCCATTTAGTATTTTGGAATTTTTATAGACTGACCAATATTTAGGTTCCCATCAATACTATTATAGTCCATAATGTTTTGTGCAGAAACTCCTGAATATTTTTTAGCAATTATCCAAAGATTATCACCAGACTTGACAATGTAAGTGGAGTAGCTTTTCGGTGATGGGTTTTGAGTTTTAGGTTTTGAGGTTTCTTTCGTGATCGTTTTCTTAACCTCTTTGTTTTCTATCTTCTGAATTCTAACTTCTGGCTTCTTTTTAGAAGTACTCTTTCCGTAAATTGTTAGTTTCTGGCCAACATTAATTCTTGTGCCACTTAATCCATTCCAATCTTGTATTTGAGAAACTCTAACGTTATTCTTGCCTGCTATTAATCCTAAAACATCGCCAGAACGAACTGTGTATGTATAAGGCTTTCCATCTTTAGGAATGGTAAACCCTGGTTCTTTAGTTTTAGGTTTGTTTATTACAGAATCTTGATAGAAATAGATGCTGTCCTTAAACTCTATAAATATTTCACCTTTCCCTTTAGGAAAGAAAGCTTTAAAATTGTTTGGTAAGATTTCTCTTGTCAGTGTCGGGTTTAATAATATTAAGTCTTTTGACTTAACCCCAATTACATAGTTAATAGCTTCTAGTTGTAGTTTTCTTTCAATATGAATAGTATCTAAATTGAAGATTGGATTTAAATCAATAGCTCCGTAATTATCATAATTATAAATATAGTTCATCGCTACAAAAGCTTGAACTAAATCTTTAGTTTCTGTAGGAAGAAAAGGAAATATTTCTTTATATTTTTTAGCTTTATAGCGGTTTAATAATTTGTTTACTGAGCTAACACCACATGAATATGCTGTTAACGTTAATTCCCAATCGTTATACATTGAATATAGATCTTTAATGTATAGTGTAGCTGCTTTGGTTGATTTTTCAAAATCAGAACGTTCATCTACAAAACGATTTATAGTTAAACCATATTTTATTGCTTGAGGATAATTTAAGTGCCAATAACCATAACCACCAATTCCATTATCAGAATTTGGATTGAAAGCAGAACAAACTACAGGAAGTAACTTTAATTCTTTGGGAAGATCATTTTCAATAAGACCTTTTTCTATAGTCTGTTCATAATATTTTAACAAACTGAAAAGAGTAGGGCATTTTGCTGTTTTTTGAGAGAAATAAAATGCTAAATATTCATTTCTAATTTTATCAGAGTTTGTTGGGAAAGCTTTAGATAAAAAAATATCATCAAATAAAAACAATGAATCTGAAGTATTAATAGCTCCACCTTTGTAATTATCCCATTTTTTATCAGGTCTAGTTTTAGAACGGCTAATTAAATTAATGTTGTATTCTAATTTTCTAAACTGTTTAAATTCCTTTTTGTAGATAGAAGGATGTGCTTTTTGAGCGAAAGAAACACCAAATAAGACAACTAGTGTTAATGTTAGTAAAGATTTTAGTCTTAAAGTATTGATAAGGATTTGCACTAAATACATTTAATTATAATTGAATGTAAATATGCTTTATTCTATTAAATAAATTAGGAGTGTTCTTTTGAGTTTATGAACAGATAACTGTTAGCCTCTTGGTGGGAATGTAATTTTGTACATTGTTCCTTTTTCTTCTAATCTTTTAACTTCCCCGTCTAATTGTGTCACAAATATTTTTACCAATTCCATTCCTAATGTTCCTTCTTCTTTTTCTAATGTTCCAAAAGGCATTCCAAGACCATTATCGCCAACAAGTAGAGTGAAAATGTTGTCTTCAGGATTTAAACTTAGATGTATGATCATTTTCCCTTTTGTAGAACCAACAAAGGCATATTTTAATGCGTTAGAAATGATTTCATTTAATAGAAGGCCAAGAGGAATTAGCGTATCAATAGCAAATTTAGTTTTATGGATTTTAATATCTAAAAAGATGTCACAATTAATAGAATAGGTATCGATTAAATCATTGGTCAGCGCCATTATGTAATCTTGAATATCTATCAAGGTTAAATCTCCAGTTTGATACATTTTTTCGTGAATTAATGCCATCGAACGAATTCGATTTTTTGCCTCATCAAATAAGGCTAAAGCAACTTCATCTTTAGTATAACCAGATTGAATACTAATTAAACTGATAATCACTTGCATATTGTTTTTTACTCTATGGTGAATTTCCTTTAAAAGAATTTCTTTTTCATCACGTTGAGTTTCAATTAGAGCAGTTCTCTCTCTTACTTTCTCTTCTAGTTCCTGACTTATCTCCTTTTGTTTCATTTCTCTGTAAGAAGATAATTTATAAATAGAATAAAATATAATCATAATCATGAAAATTATAAACCACCAACTTTTAAACCAAGGATTAGTAATTGTAAAGTCATAGGAAACCGGATTTTGGTTCCATAAGCCATCTTCATTTCTAGCTTTAACCTGAAACTTATAATCTCCTGGTGGTAGGTTAGAGTATGTTGCTGTTTTTTTTCCTGTAGGACTATACCATTCTTTATCAAATGGAATTAACTTAAATCTATATTGAACATCATCAGGGAAAGTTAGATTTATAGCAGAAAACTCAAATGTTAAATGATTCTGATTATAATCTAAAATAAGATCTTCAGGTAAATTGTTCCATTTGGTTAATTTTTTAGAATAATTCCTCCATTTAACATCTTCAAAGAATAATTTCAAGTTATTAATATGAATGTTGGGTTCAAAAACATTTGTTTTATCTTGGGTTGGATCGTATTTAATTAGGCCCTTAACGGTGCCAATCCACAAGTTGTTTTTAGAATCTTCATATATTGCTCGGCTATTACATTCAACACCTCTAAACCCTTGTTTTGATTTATAGTTTTTTATTCGATTAATTTGACCATAAGTGTCAAAACTTATTCTATCTATTCCTTTATTGGTACCTATCCATAAATCTCCTTTAGCATCACTATGCATAAGAAAAATAACTCCAGATGACAAGCCCTCTTTAACTGCTATTGGTTTGAAATATAGTCCATCATACATAACTGCACATCTGTCAGTACCAAACCAAATGTTGCCATGTTTATCTTCTGTAATACTGCCTATATATGAATTACAAAAACCTGATGCTCCAGCATAACTTGTAAACTTACCATCAGTATACTTATTTGCACCATTACCAGTACCAATCCAAATATTTCCTTTAGAGTCTTCAAATAAAGTATGTATGTAATTATGAGAAAGTCCGTCTTTTTCTGTGAAATTTTGAAAAGAATTATAATCATACTTTGAAAGACCACCTCCATAAGTTCCAATCCAAATATTCCCTTTTTTATCTAATAATAATGTTCTAGTGTTGTTGGATGGTAGCCCATCACTTGTAGTAAAGTTTTTAAATATTCCATTACTATATCTTGTCAATCCTTCACTTGTTGCAAACCACAAGTCTCCTTTAGAATCTGTAATTGAGGATCTAACAATATTGCTACCTAAACCATTCTTAATGCTAAATTGAGTAGAAGTGTTTCCATCATATTTAAAAATACCTTCATCTGCAGTAGATATCCATATATTGTTTTCAGTATCTTTGGTTATACTAAATATACTCGGGCTATTTAGCCCGTTTATTTTATTAAAGTAGGTGAATGCTTTATTTCCATATTTAATAAGCCCTGCACCATTAGTTCCAATCCAAATATTTCCTGAGTGATCTAAAAAGAGGGTAGTTAAATCGTTTGTTATTAAACCGTTCTGTTTACTTATGTGAGTAATAACACCAATACTATTTAAGAGGTAAGCGCCAGTATTTTTAGTAGAAATCCAAATATTATTTTCTTTATCAATTAATATATCTGTTATTTCAGGATTAAGACCTTTAAAAAGGCTGTGATCAAAATCAAAGACATTGTTAGAAATATCGCCTGCTAATAGCTTAATAATTCCTTTGTCTGTTCCAATTAAATAATTGCCATCTCTATCTTCTTGTATTACTGTAACATTGTTCGATGGGAGTCCATTCTTGTTAGTAATATGAAGTGTCTGATCTTCTCCAATGACACTAATTCCATTAGAAGTGCCAATCCAAATATTTCCTTTTGAATCTTCTACAATTTCATTAATATGTTTACCTATTTTTTTCTTTTTTTCATAGTCATATGCTTTAAAAATTCCATCCTTATAGACTGTTAGTCCTGAATCTGACCCAATCCAAACTCTATTTTTTGAATCAGTAAATACTACATTGTTATTATTATCATTAACTAGCCCATCTTTTTTTGTGAAGGTGAAAAAGTTTCGACCATTATATTTTGTAACACCTCCCCATGAAGAAGTAATCCAAATATTACCATCATTATCTTTACTTAAATCAGAAACAATATCTCCCGAAAGTCCATCTTTTTCAGAGTACTGAGTGAAGTTAACACCATCAAACTTGCAAATTCCACCACCAGAAGTTCCAATCCATAAATGGCCTCTTTCATCTTGAATAATAGAATTTACTCGAGACTGCGAAAGCCCTTCTTCAACATTGTAGTACTCAAAGTTATACGTTTGAGCAAACGAAGAAAGACTTACAATTAATGTAAGTAATAGAGCAATATTGTGTTTTAGGATTTTAATGAGAGTTAGTTTAGTAAGTACAATGTTAGTTTAAATAAGTAAGTTACAAAAAAATAATTATCCACCAACCTTCTTTGTTTGTTGATAACCCATATCTATCAAGAAGGAATATATTTTATCTTTAAATTCACCTTGAACTAATATTTCTCCATCTTTAGTAGAACCGCCACCGCCACACTTAGATTTTAACGTTTTAGCTAAATCTTTAATATCATCATTAGACCCTTTAAAGCCGGTAATTATAGTTACAGATTTTCCCTTACGTTGCTTACGATCAATTAGTACTTTTAGTTTTTGTTCTCTAGGTTCTAATGTTTCTAAATCCTCATTTTCATCATCATAATCGTAGTTTGGATTAGTAGAATAAACAATATTTCTTTTTTTACTCACGGTACAATTATTTTTAGTGCTTTAGGTAGTACTTCAATTTCTAGTGTATTATCTAATTCTAGGGGTTCTCCATCAACATGAATTTTTGTTCCTGGGTTTATAAGTGTCATCTTATTACTTTCAATTTCTTCTGTATACTTGAACTTAGTAATCTGTTTGCTCAATAAATAATAACCGAAGGATAGTAAAGAGGTTAAGGGAAACTTTTTTACAGCTACTAGCCTTACTAAACCATCATCAATTTCTGCTTTAGGAGAAATAAATATGTTATTGCCATATTGCTTTGAATTAGCAAAGGTAACGAGCATTCCTTTTTCAATCTTCTTTTCTATGTTATTATATATAACAGTATAATTAGCCGATTTATAAGTCCAAAACCCTTTCAAGGCTACTTTTAAATAAGTTAGAATACCTCTAGTTGGAGCTTCATCAAATTTCCAACTTATGTAAGCATCAAATGCAACACCAGCAGTACCAATAAAATAATCATCATTAATTTTAACAATATCAATTAGTTTAGTTTCCCCTAGATTAAGCAATAGAATTGCTTTTTTTATATTCATAGGAATACCTAAATTCCGAGAAAGTCCATTTCCAGATCCTGTAGGAATTATTGCTAAAGTAGTATTTGTACCAACTAAACTTTTAGAAATTTCATTAACTGATCCATCCCCACCAACAGCTACAATAACATCAAAATTTTGAGTATTATTTTTAGTGATTTCTATAGCATGTTTTGCTTTTTCTGTATATTTTATTGTGTAGTCAAATTGGTTAATATCTAAATGTAGACTAACTAATTTTTCAACGACTTTTTGTTTGCCAACTCCTGAAATAGGATTGATAATAAATAATATTTTTTGTTTTGTTTTAATGACTTTGTTGGTTTGAAGTTGATAATTGATTGTTAATTAGCCTGTTGTTATATTGTTGAATAATTCCTTTTAGAAGTATTTCGGTCTCTTCTTTTTTTACTTTTTGTTCTTTAGATAAGCTGTCTGCTAAATTATTAATTAAAAGATGATCAGTTTCTAACTCATAAAAATCACTTGTTTTTTCTCCATCAAAAATTAAGAAATAATCTTTTGTTGTAATCTGATAAGTTCCATTAATGTATTGAACAGCAAATTTATCATTATTATTAAAAGAATTATTTCCAAAAGTTATGATTTTTTTATCGCTACTTATAAGCCCTAGAAGTGTGGGAGATATATCAATGTGCTGGAATATAGAAGAATCCTGTCCTTTTAAATTTCCTGAAGGATCATAAATGAAAAGAGGAACTGCATATCGTCCTAATCTTGTTTTGTATATAGCTTTGTTTGATTGAGCTGAATGATCTGCTGTAAAAACAAATATAGTATTATTAAACCAAGGCATTTTTTCAGCAGTTTCAAAAAACAATTTAAGCGAATAGTCAGTGTATCCGATAGTTTCGTGTAAAGGTAAGTTTCCTTTTGAGAATTTATTAACATGTTCTTTCGGAATCGTATAAGGATGATGAGATGATACAGTGAAAATAGTGCTAAAAAAAGGTTCTGATTTAGTATTTAGTTCTGATGCAAAATATTGTAAATAAGGTTCGTCAAAAATTCCCCAAAGGCCATCATAATCTTTTTCTTTAAAGGGATATTCATTTAATCCAAAGTAATTTTCAATTCCAGCAACTCCCACAAAACCATTAAAACCCATTGTTCCATTTGCTCCTCCGTGATAAAAAGAGGTGTTATACCCTTCGTTCTTTAATATTTCAGGAAACCCTTGAATTTGATTACCTGCATAATTTGATAAAACATAAGGTTCAGCCATTAATTGAGGGATTCCAGCTAAAAGACATGGTAAAGCTTCAATAGAACGACTTCCATTTGCATAAGCATTGGTGAAGGCATAGCTTTCATTTAAAAGAGAATCTATAAAAGGAGTGTAACCTATTCCATTATTAAAGCCACCAACATATTCTTTGGCAAAACTTTCTAAAATTATTAAAACAACATTTTTTCCTTTATGAATTCCATTGCCTTTAATTATGGTTTTAGGAGTGTAGATTGTTTCAATTTCTTCATCAGAAAAATAAGTAATGGGTTCAATATTATCTACTAACATTGTTTTTAGGATAGTAAAAGGAGTATTTAAAACAATCGGTATATTTTGTGCCTTTGCATATTGACCAGCATTAACAATATCAATTGGTTTGTACTGAAAACCTCCACGCATCCCGAAAATCGTTAATGATGAGAATAAGACGAAAACGATAGATTGGTACAAATAGTCTTTTTTAGTAAAAGAATAAAAATAGCTAGTTGATACACAAAACTTTTTATTTAAAAACCAAGAAAGAACAAGAAGTCCAGCAAAAAACAAATAGTTGTACCAAAAGTCAATGATGTAATGAGGTAATAATTTAAAGAAATCATCTCCTGTTCCAACCATACCAAAAAAATCAGAAGTTGTTCTTTTTAATGTAAAATCAAAATAAGCTACATCTATCAGATTAGTAGCAATGGCTAATGTGTTAAGTGTGTAAAAAGTAATCGTTGTAAATCTCTTAAACCAGCTATAATTTTTAAACGGGAAAGGAATTAAATGAAGTAGTACTAATGGAGAATAAATAAAGGCTATAGCTACAATGTCAAACCTAATTCCATAGAAAAATAAATTAATTGATACATCAGAAAAGTGGACACTATTTAAGCTGAAAAATAAAACTCGGCAAAGAGTAAAAGCTAAAAAAGCAATTCCTAATCTTTTGATTAATAATATAAGATGGTATTTATATTGAGTCATTAAATTATCTGATTTAAGACTTTTTTGACTCTAAATTATCTGCAAGACCACATTTTTCACAATTATGATCTTTAGGTTTTACTATAAATTTAATACCTAAATAAATTAGGGCTAAAGCAGCTATCGAGAAAACAATAATTTCTTGCATTTTAAGTGACTCAAAAATTTATTAACATATAAACCCAGTATTTGTTATAAAATAAACAATAACCATAACAAAGTTACACAAATTCGATTAACTTTGTTCATCATAAAATTGATGATATGTCTTTAAAATTCAATAGAAGAAAGTACTCTGATGAAGTTTTAATTAACTTATACAAAGCCATTTTAAAACCTCGATTAATCGAAGAGAAAATGATGGTTTTGTTGCGTCAAGGAAGAATATCTAAATGGTTTTCTGGTATTGGTCAAGAAGGAATTTCTGTTGGAGCTACAATGGCTTTAAATAAAGATGAATTTATTTTGCCTATGCATCGTAATTTAGGTGTGTTTACTGCAAGGGATATTCCTTTAAATCGTTTGTTTTCTCAGTTTCAAGGTAAAATGAATGGTTTTACAAAGGGTAGAGATCGTTCTTTCCATTTTGGATCTAAAGAACATAATATTGTTGGAATGATTTCTCATTTAGGACCTCAGATGGGAGTGGCTGATGGAATTGCTTTAGGAGATAAATTAAAAGGCAAGGAAAAAGTAACACTTGTATTTACAGGAGATGGTGGTGCAAGTGAAGGTGATTTTCATGAATCAATAAATACTGCAGCAGTTTGGCAATTACCTGTTATCTTTTTGGTGGAGAATAACGGATACGGTTTATCAACTCCTTCTAGAGAGCAGTTTATTTTTAAAAACTTTGTAGATAAAGGAATTGGTTACGGAATAGAAACAGAACTAATTGAAGGTAATAATGTTTTAGAGGTTTACCATAAAATTAGTCAGATAGCAGAATCTATTCGTAAAAATCCTAGACCTATTTTAGTGGAGTGTTTATCATTTAGAATGAGAGGACATGAAGAAGCTTCAGGAACGAAATATGTTCCTCAAGAGTTAATGGATGAGTGGGGAGCTAAAGATCCTGTAAACAATTATGAAAAGTTTTTGTTGGATGAAAAAGTAATAGATGAAAAAACTGTAGAGACATTAAAAGCTGAAATAAAAGCTGAAGTAGTTTCTGAATGGGATAAAGCTTTTGAAGAAGAAGCTTTGGTTGCTAATACAGCTACTGAATTGAATGATTTATATGCTCCTTTCGATTTAGTTGAAACTAAACCAAAAACGGCTGCTACATCTGAAAAAAGAATGGTAGATGCTATTTCTGATGGCTTACGTCAGAGTATGGAAAAGTATGATGACTTAGTGTTGATGGGCCAGGACATTGGAGATTACGGTGGCGTTTTCAAAATTACAGATGGTTTTGTTGCTCAATTTGGAAGAGAAAGAGTAAGAAATACACCACTTTGTGAATCTGCCATTTTAGGAGCTGGTTTAGGTTTAGCTATTAATGGACAAAAGGCAATGGTAGAAATGCAGTTTGCTGATTTTGTTTCTGAGGGTATGACACAAATCTGTAATAATTTTGCTAAATCTCATTATCGTTGGGGGCAAAATGCAGATGTTGTTGTAAGGATGCCAACGGGTGGAGGAATGGCTGCAGGTCCATTTCACTCACAATCTAACGAATCATGGTTTACTCAAGTTCCAGGTTTAAAAGTTGTTTACCCAGCTTTTCCAACAGATGCTAAAGGTTTATTAGCTGCAAGTATTGAAGATCCAAATCCAGTTATGTTTTTTGAGCATAAAGGATTGTATAGAAGTATGAAAGAAGATATTCCAGATGATTATTATACATTAGAACTAGGTAAAGCAAGTTTAATAAAAGAAGGAAATGATGTAACCATTGTTACTTACGGAATGGGAGTTCATTGGGCATTAGAAGCTCTTGAGGAGAATCCTGATATTTCTGCAGATTTAATTGATTTAAGAACTTTGGTCCCTTTAGATAAAGAGGCAATTTTTGAATCTGTTAAAAAAACAGCTAGGGTTGTCATCTTACATGAAGCAACTATGTTTAACGGAATGGGAGGAGAATTAAGTGCTTTGATTAATGAAAATTGTTTTGAGTATTTAGATGCTCCAATTAAAAGAGTTGCAAGTATGGATACTCCAGTACCTTTTATTAACCAATTGGAAAATCAGTTTATGCCTAAAGATAGATTTAAAGAGGAACTTACTGCTTTAGTAAACTACTAAAGCAGTAAGAGTTTTAATCTTTTTAATGCTTCTTGGTTGTTTTTTGAGTTTATCGAGTTAATAACTTTTTCTTTTTCTTTAGTTGTTAAGTGCCAGCTTAGTGAAATTTCGTTTTCAGAGTTGTTTAACTCAAAATCAATAACATCAACCGGTTGTGTAAAATCATTTCCTAAATAATGGAGCATTTCATCTAAACTGTAATCTTGAATAGGAAAAAGGTTGCTAAATATACTTCCTACTGGACTTAAGAAGTTTTCTGTAAGACTCCCAATAGATTTCTTTTTTATGGCCAAATTTTTCGGTTTATCTCTTAAGGTAATAATAATTACACCACTTGTATTTTCATTTATCCAATCCTTAAAAGTATGGATGTATTTATAGCTAGATAATTTTCCGAAATTATCACGCATACCTGCATCTATTACATTAATTTTTGGTTCTGAGGGTAAAGAAACTCGAGGCATAATAATAGGAAAGGTAGCACTCATTCTTAAAGCACTACTAAACTTTAAATTATCAGCATCTTGATTTTTAAAAAGCTTTCTAAATTCAAAATTCTCTATAATAGGCTGGTTTTTAACTAAGCTCTTAGTAGAAGTTCTTGTTAAAAATGAAATGGGTTGAGAAGAAATTAACATTCTTCGTGCATCATTAATTACCGTTGGAGATAAAATCATCATTGGTATATCTGAATTATACTCAGGTTGAGTATAATCTCTAATTCTTTTATCTAAAAGGGACTCAGTATTTTTTAATAACTGTCTTTCAAATTCATAACCTCTGTCTTTTGTATAGGTATACTGTCCATCTTGATATGTTTTTAATCTAAAGAAAAAATCATTTGTAGCTATACTGAAAGCAATAGGATTTAACAAGTCTTTAGAAATATTATCAATATAGTATGAAGAAGAAATAGGAACTTTTAAGTTCTTTTTTTGTAAGTAGAGTTCTCTATAATAAGAAGCTCCAATCATGCCTCCAGAAGAACCAGTAATTAGATGGGTTTGATTAAATAATTTCCCATCAGTTAGGCTGTCTGCTGACTGTAACATGTGAAATGTCCAGAGCATAGATCTAGAACCACCTCCACTAGTATTTACAAAAACAATTTTCGGTTTAGAAATATTGGCGTTTTTTGTTTTCCAGTTTTCGAGTATTTTAAGACTATTTTTTTTATCATTAATTAAGTTAGGTATGTTGTTTCGGATGTCATTTAGCTTATTAACGGAGTATTCCACTTTTTCTGTATCATAATTTAAACCTGTAGCCATACTGTCATAAGTAAATGTATCACTTTTAGAAAGTTGATTTATAAATAAAAATAACACAACAAATGCAACAGTAGTCCATCCTTTAAACCAAGAGTAAAAGGCACTAGTAAGAATGAATACAATGGTAAAAAATAAAATAATACTGGCACTAGCTGGAATTATAAAAATAGGGTTATCACTAAAAAGTCCTAAAATAATAAGTGCTGCAAAAATTCCTAGTTCAAAAAAAGAAGCATTTAAATGGTTCCTGGAAGTAACTGATTTTAGCATTTTCTTATCATAATGAGAAACATCGTGAACTGGTTTTACGGTAAATGGTGTATTTAGGTAGAGTTCAACATTCCAAATAGATTTCGATTTAACAGTTTTATAAAAGCTTTCTTGTTTGATAAATAGAGTATTCATTGGTTTATCTCCATCAGATGGGGGAGTTATGCCTAAAATTTTAAATATATTTCTATTAGTTGAAGAAAAATAAGTGAGTGATAAAATTATACTAATACTATAACCAATTAGTAGTGCAGAAATGTAAATAGCAATATCTGAAGAGCTTGATTTTTCATATTCAATTTGATAGTGGATTATCTGAAGAATGTAATAAACTAAAAATATGAAGGGAAGTAATGAGTTGTTGATACAAAATTTTACAAATGGTTTTTTTAAGGCTGCTATAAAAGGAAACCTTCTACTATTTATAATATAGCTACTTATGTTAAAGGTCATAACAAATCCCCCAATTGCAAGGCCAACAATTGCATAAGACCAAAAACTAACATGATTAAGGTATTCAGGAGCTAAAAAAAGATGATGTATCCCATATTTACTAGCCAAACCTTTGCTAACGAATCCAAAAAGGATAAGCCATAATATTAGTAGTAAATGGTTTCTTTTTAGGTTCGCTAAAAGAAGTTGAATAGGAAGAAAGAATATGAGTTTTCTCATCATTGTATTGAAAACATAAAAAGGGCCACGAGGACCCTTTATTTACGTTGAAAAACGATATTTTGTTATGTAAATTAGTACTTATTTTTTTCAAAGAGTTTTCCTACTCCTTCTAAAGCTTTTCTTAACAAGTCAAAATATAAAGAAATTGCTAAGAAAATACACATTAACCAAATTATAGTTATGTTAACCCAGAAAGTATCATAATAAGAACCAAACACTCTTTTTTCGGGTGCGTAAAAATGAGATCTAAATTTAGTGGGAGTTAAATAAATTGGATCAGCTTTTTGAATTAGTTGCCCATCCAATTCAAAAATCTTACTCAATGAGTTTTTATCTTTAACATAATCAGATAAAGCATCATTAGTATAGTTGTCTTTCATTTCAATAAACTTAGCTTTTGCCTCAGCATCAATATTTAATTTAGCTGTTAAAGCATCCTTGTCATTATAAGCTTTTTTATATTTCTTTAAATAAAAACTGTTTAGCTCAGAGATATAAAATTTAGTATCACTGAAGATATCATCATTAACTTTATCAATATATAAACTCTCAACTAATTTGAATTTAACATTAGGATTTCTTTTAAGCTCTCTGTTAATCTCATTTCTTAATAGAGTTAAACACTCAATAACAACTTCTTTCTTTTGCTTATTTTGTAAATTATTTTGAGCACTACTTAGTTTAGCAGTAAGCTTTCCTAACCAAAAGTTTTTTCTAAAGTCAAACCTTTTAAAAGCTTTATCTAATTTAAAAAATTGTTTTTCAAATTTATTATCTTTGAATTGACGAACAGCAATTGCTTCATATGCCCATCTTGAAGTCATTATTTCTCCAACAAAAGGAACGCTTTCTTGAACAGTAATAGTAGGGTTTAACTTATCAAATTTAACCATTACACCACTCAATAATAATTGAGGAATAACAAGGAATGGAATTAATATATAAATTGTTACTGCGGAATTGAAGCTTGCAGATATATTTAATCCCAACATATTTGCAAAACAAGCTGTTGTAAATAATACCAACCAATAGGAGAAATACATCCCTTTAATATCTAGTATTAAGTTCCCGACAATTACGAAAGAAAGCATTTGAAATGCAGAAATGATAAACATAACACTAATTTTAGAGGCTAAATATCCTCCTTTGCTTAGATTAAGGAATTTTTCTCTTTTTCTGATTTTTTGATCTCTAAAAATTTCTTCAGCACTTACAGTTAATCCAATAAACAAAGCAACAATTACAGCCATAAATAAATATGCAGGGAAGTTGTCATTTTCTCTAAAAATATAACCTACATCATTAGTTGAATCTGAGCTAAAATAGCGCATTAAGTATGCTAGTATAAAAGCTAAGAAAGGTGCTTCTAAAAAATTAATTAATAAATATTGCGTATTTGTTAATTTAGATAGAACATCCCTTGTAATAAAGACTTTGAATTGCTTCCATTTGTTAGGGATATTAGATGTAATTTTTAGTGCCTCATTCGTTTTATTGAAATCAGTTAAATCTTGAGCTACCTTTTCATTGTAAACCTTGTACCATTGTGTAGGGTTTACCTTCCTGTTTTTAGTAGGCTCTCCATATTCATCAACAACTCTTCCTTCAATAATATCGAAAATTTGTTCAGAATTAACATTACCACAGCTTAAACATTCACTTTCGTCACTATTTACGTGATTAGCTAATTCTTTGAAATAAACAACTGCATCAACTGGATTTCCATTATATATTGGAAATCCACCTGTATCCAATATCAATAAATTGTCAAACATTTTGTAAATGTCTGACGATGGTTGATGAATTACAACAAACACTAGTTTACCCTTTAGAGCAAGCTCTTTAAGTAAATCCATAATATTTTCTGAATCTCTTGAAGATAGTCCTGAAGTTGGCTCATCAACAAAAAGAACCGCAGGTTCTCTAATTAATTCTAAAGCTATATTTAAACGTTTTCTTTGTCCACCACTAATGGTTTTTTCCATCGGACTTCCAACTTTCAGCTCGCGAGCTTCATAAAGTCCAATACTATTTAAGACTTCAATAACGCGTTTTGTTATTTCAGTGTCAGACATTTTTGCAAAACAAAGTTTTGCATTATAGAAAAGGTTTTGGAATACAGTTAATTCTTCAATTAGTAAATCATCTTGAGAAACATATCCAATAACACCTTCAATTTTATCTTGCTCATGGTGAATATCTACACCATTAATTGTGATCTGTCCAGTAGTTGGAACATAAGCTCCATTCAATAAGTTTAATAAAGTAGACTTACCAGCTCCACTTGCACCCATAATACCAACCATTCTTCCAGATTCTTCTGAAAAACTGAAAGGATGCATACCAGTGTTACCACCTTTAAACTTATAGGTAAGATTTTCTACATTGAAAACTATTTTTTCTGAATCATCATCTGCAAAATAGCAACTTACAATATCAGAATAGTATATAGGTTGAACTTTAGAACTTCTAATAGAAGAACCTTGGTTAAGGATGCTTGAACGATTTTTACTTAGTAAGATACCGTTTAAATAGAGTTCTGTGTCACCAAAATAGCGAACAAAGAACATATTTACAGTTTCAACCTTTATAATTCGAAGGCTATTTGTAACTCCTTCAGAATAGATGTGATTACTTTTTTTTAAAGTATTTTCTTTTTTAGTATCAATAATTAGCGCATGCTCTACATCAAAGTTGTCAATTTCACTTTTTGCAATAAAATCATGACATAGATTAAATTCTTCTAAAGGAATATTAAAAGTTTCAGATACTGTGGTGATAAACTCCATCTCTTGTTCTGAAGGAGTTTTATTCGCATAAATAAATTCTAATAAACGAATTAGAACAATTATTTTCTGTTTCTGAGCTAACTCTTCGTTAATCTGAGTACAGATCAACAAAAGCTTTACAGAGTTTACAGATGTTCGTTTCTTTGCTTTTCCACTTTTAGATTTCCTTGTTTTAGCTTCTATGAATTCATCATACAACACTAAATATTCATCAACTAGCTGTTGATTTAATTGTTGATTAAGGAAGGTCTCAACAATTTTTCTACTATTAACCGAAATATCTTCAGCTTCAGATACAATGGAAAATAATTGCATTAAGGCTTTTAATATTCTTTCACTCATAGTAAGCTTTTTCTGTTTTTTATATGAAAAAAGGCATTATCAATTAATAATGCCTTTAATTTAGTTCAATAAAATTATTGTTTAAATCCTACCAATAGTACAGCACAACCTGAAGCTAAGTTATTAGGGTCTAAATGTGCTTCAATTATACAATCTAAAGTATTTGTGATTTTAAAATCCCAAAAAGCTGAATTCTCATAGTCTTTGTTTGAAAATAATAAATTTCGTTCTTTGTCATACACAGAGAATAATAAGTTGCCATCAGCTAAGCCACTACAAGCAGCAAATCTGTATGTACTTCCTCCATATAGAGTCATATTAAATTCAGCTATTTCATCATCTAATAATAATGATCTATAATCTTGTCCGTCAGAAATAAAACTTGAAGTAATATGTTTATCACATAAAGATGCTATGGTATCACATTGTGCGAAAGAAGCTGAATAAGTAATTAATCCAATTACTAAAGCTAATGATTTAAGTAAGTTACTTTTTTTCATGATTGTAGTTTCTCTTTTAATATCTTGGTTAACTAATAATTTCAAGTCTCATTGCTATTATCTTATCTGAAATAGCTTTTAATTGATCGTCAGTAATGTTTACAACTGTTGTACTATTTACCGTTGTAATCTTATTTTCTACATCAACTGAAGGTTTAACATATGTATAAGTAGATTCTACCTGCTCATAAATCTCATTCAATTCCATTAAATCATCAACTAAAGCAGTGAATTTTGGTTTACTGTAATAAGGTGTTAATAATTTTATAAGGTTGTAAATAGTAGTTTTTTGCTCTCCAATTCTTTTAATTACATCTTTGTTTCCAGTCATTTCTGCGGTACTGTTAGCAAAGTATAAACTTTCTATCCAACCACCAGCTAAAATTAAACTTCCAATATCATTTTGATCATTACCTTTTAAGAATCGATCACTTGATTTGTATGCATCAGACACTAAGGCTAATAATGAATCTTGATTTCCGATATTTTTTTCAAAACGTTCAACTAATTCTAAATCAAATGCGCTGCTTACTCCTAAGTCATCAGCAATTGATTTAACTGCAGTTAAGAAAGAAATAGCATCTTGAGTTTGATTATACATTGTAACATAGCCTAAATCAGCGCCATAAATACCAAGATTTATAGCTTTTTTAAAGTTAGTAGAGTAGTTAGTAACTTTAGAAGGTTCATTTAAAACATCCTTGTTATAGTTTGTTCCTGCATTTTTAATCAAAATTGCAGTTTGTATAGGAGAAGGGATACTAAAAACTTTTCCATCAATCTCCATTAGTTGAGAACTATTAGGATCAGATTTTTCAACTGGAGCTTCAATTTGATAATCAGTTACTTCTTGATCTCCACAACTAACTACTAATACAGCAAAAACTACAAGAGTAAATGCTTGAGTTTTTAAATTAAGATATTTCTTATTCATTGGTATTGTTTTAGAAAATTTTCTATGCTTGCAAATAAACAAAAAAAACTTCAATACTAAAAACTAATTTTCCTCGATTAGTTAACACTTTTTGTAGTTAATCGCTAAATAATTTTGTACGAAACATAAAATATAATAGAATTGAAAGAGAGACAACCGCAACAATTAGGTTTATTATAGCATAATAATACTCCTGAAAGATTAGTTTTCCGATAAAAAATAAGGTTGAATAGGTTAGGGCTGTGGCACTTAGCCAGCATAGGGCTAATGCTGGGATTTCAGATTTTGTCTTTGGAATATTTAATTTCTCACGTACAGAATTCCAAGCTCCTTGAGGTTCGACTTGTGTGTAAAACTTTTTTAATGTTTGGTCACTTTCGGGTTTTGTTAAAAAGGTAATAATGATCCAAACTATTGAGGTGAAAAGGGTAGTGCAAAGGAGTATTCCTTCATTAGCAATAAAGGTATTTTCAATTTCATTTGGAGAAACTTCAAATTCAAACATCGGAGCTAAAATAAACTTGCTCAATGTATATCCGATTATTGGAGCAATGGTGGCTGAAATTTCACTCCAAATATTAATTCTACTCCAGTACCATCTTAAAATTAAAACTGCTCCAAGCCCTGCTGATGAAGCAATTAAGAAACGAGCTGCGCCATCAATAGTATCTATAAATGAAGTAGCAATAAGAGAAATAGCCATAATGATAACGGTAAATACTTTTCCAACTTTCACCAATTGTTTCTGATCCAAACTTTTTTCCTTTTCTTCATAATGTCTTTTGTACAAATCATTAGTTAAATAACTAGCACCCCAGTTTAACTGTGTAGATATGGTACTCATATAAGCGCCTAAAAAGGCAGTAAATAAAAGACCTCTTAGTCCAGTAGGCATGAAATCTCGCATAGCCATAACAAAACCATTTCCAGCTTCATTCATAGGTAGATCTGGATAGACAACTAAAGCACATAAACCAACAATAATCCAAGGCCATGGACGAAGTGCATAATGCGCTATTTGAAAAAATAATGTAGCATATACAGCATGCTTTTCATTTTTAGTACTCATCATTCTTTGAGATATATATCCACCACCACCAGGCTCATTTCCAGGATACCAACTTGCCCACCATTGGATAGCAACAAAAGAAAAGAATGCGCCAATTGTTAATCCAAACGTTCCAATTGCAGAACCTGTACTATTGATATTCGGAAAGAAATCAAATCTCCATGCAGGCAATTTTTCTTTTAATCCAACAACCCCACCAACTTGTTCTGAGTTGAGCATTATAACAGCTAGTATTAAGCAACCAGCCATTGCTAATATGAATTGAACTGCATCTGTAATTGCTACACCTAATAATCCTGAGAGCGAAGAGTAAATAGCAATTAAAATCATTAAGACTCCAATATACATAAATGCAGTACTGTAATCAATATCTAAAAAGATGATTAAGATTTTAATCATAGCTGCATTTACCCATCCAATTATTATGGTATTAAAAAAAATACCTAGATATAGAGATTTAAATTTTCTAAAGAGCTTAGCAGCTTTACCTGAGTATCGTAACTCTAAAAATTCTAACTCTGTTAATACATTAGATTTTCGCCACAATTTTGCAAAAAAGAAAGTAGTTAGCATTCCGCCAATTAGCATGTTCCACCATAACCAGTTTCCAGAAACCCCATTCTTTTTTACTACTTCGGCAACCCAAAGTGGTGTATCTGCAGCAAATGTCGTTGCTACCATAGAAATTCCGGCAATGTACCAAGGTAAATTTCGACCAGCTAGGAAGAAATCGGTTAATGATCCACTTGCTTTGTTTTTAAATTTTAACCCAATATATAATGTTACGCCTAAAAAAACAGCAACAATTATCCAATCAACTAATTCTAAAACCATACTAAAATATTATAAGTGAAAAATAATAAAGTTTAAGTATTGGATTAATGTGTTCAATTAAAATTTATGCACATAATATTTAGTTACTTTGATATAAATTTTATTTTGCCAATTAAAACCGAAATTATTTTTTAATAATTAATGAGTCATAATATAGATATACAACAAATTCAGCGTTATTCTAAATTAGAATTAATTGCTAAGCAAATAGTGGAGGGCTTTGTAACTGGTTTACATAAGAGTCCTTTTCATGGATTTTCAGTTGAATTTGCTGAACACCGCATTTATAACCCAGGAGAATCTACAAGACACGTTGATTGGAAGCTCTACGGTAGAACTGAAAAATTATTTATTAAAAAATATGAGGAAGAAACCAATTTAAGATGCCATATGGTAATTGATGGATCTTCTTCAATGTATTTTCCTGAAGTTGATTATAACAGCAGTAAATCTTTTAATAAGATTAAGTTTTCTGTTTATGCTGCAGCATCTATCATGCATTTAATGAAAAAACAACGTGATGCGGTAGGTATTAGTATTTTTTCAGATAAATTAGATTTACATACTCCAGACAAATCGAGTGTAATGCATCACAAGCGTTTAATGCATGAGTTGGAAAATTTAATTAACGAACCCAAAATAAATACTAAAACTTCGGCAATTAAGGCTTTACATACAATTGCAGAAAGTGTACATAAGCGTTCTTTAATTATTTTATTTAGTGATATGATGGAAAATGTTGCTAAACAAGATGAGTTGTTTGATGCTTTACAGCATTTAAAGTATAACAAGCATGAGGTAATTTTATTTCATATTATAGATAAAGATAAAGAGTTAGATTTTAAGTTTGAAAACCGACCATATCAATTTATTGATCTAGAAACTGGTAAAGAAGTAAAGGTTCATCCTAATGATGTAAGAGAAAAATACATTGAAGAAATAAAAAAACGGAATGATAAATTAAAAATCCGTTGTTTACAATATGGAATTGAATTTGTAGAAATAGATGTAAATCAGAGCTTTAACAGCTTACTTGAAACTTATCTTATTAAAAGAAAAAAAATGATGTAATTTTTTTCTTTTTTTTGTTGTGTAATAAAAAGAAACTACTACATTTGCAAACCTTAATTAAGGGAAATGATCTTTAAAAATTTGCTTGAAACTAGTCAAAATATTACTATTAATAGTAAGGTCTGGTAGTTCAGTTGGTTAGAATACCTGCCTGTCACGCAGGGGGTCGCGGGTTCGAGTCCCGTCCAGACCGCCAACAGTTTCAAGTTGTTTTAAAACCCTAAGTATAAAAATTTAGGTTTTTTTATGAATTTTTAGAGCCCTTAAAAGAGGGTATGATCTTTAACATATTGCTTGAAACTACAACGCATTACTATTAATAGTAAGGTCTGGTAGTTCAGTTGGTTAGAATACCTGCCTGTCACGCAGGGGGTCGCGGGTTCGAGTCCCGTCCAGACCGCCAACAATGTTTTAAGCATTTTTAAAAGCCTCACTTTTTAGTGGGGTTTTTTTATTTATAAATTTTTTCAGGTTTTATGCTTAAAAAATTGGTGTATTAAAATCACAAGTAATGTTAATGTCCTCACAAATTTTTTTTACAGGTACTTCAGTAATAAGGATTCATTTTTAAAAAAATAAGTAGTGCTTCAGTATAAGTAATATGAATATTAAAAGTCGCTTTTTTGTTTAAAAGTGTAACAAAAGGAGATAGTTATAATTGATCTGATCTCTTTTCAGGTATCAATACCTTTCGATTAAAAGAAGAATAGTTGAATTAGTTATATTTGATGATAATACTAATTTGTTCATTAATAGAAT
>CEWR01026083.1_pt1 | contig 30499 bp, 26 predicted proteins | sample 356321 | NCBI WGS metagenome assembly CEWR01 (sample SAMEA2621551, study PRJEB7988) | marine metagenome | biome: marine biome (ENVO:00000447); feature: mesopelagic zone (ENVO:00000213); material: "saline water (ENVO:00002010), including plankton (ENVO:xxxxxxxx)" | depth 790 m
TCCGCATTTTCGCCATTTCTTCAGGAATCTTTTTACCCATTGCTTTGCGCAGCAGATCGGCCTGACCGAGGCTAAAGCCGGCCAGTTCTTGTGAAACGTTCATAACGTCTTCCTGATAAAGCATGACGCCATACGTGGTACTCAAAACTGATTCCAACCTTGCGTGAGGATAGGTAACGGGGGCCTTACTGTGTTTTCGAGAAACGTAGTCATCGACGGCTCCGGACTGTAGCGGCCCCGGACGGAACAACGCCACGAGCGCGATCACGTCATTGATGTTGTCCGGTAAAAGCCGACGAATCAGATCCTTCATCCCCTCCGACTCAAGTTGGAATATCGCCGTCGTTTCCGCCGATCGCAAGAACTCAAAGGTGGGTGCGTCGTCTAGCGGAATCGCTCGAATATCGATGGGTTCGTCACCGCACCGCTGCCGAGAGTGATTAATATCCGTTACCGCCCAATCAATTATCGTCAACGTTTTAAGTCCCAGAAAATCGAACTTGACCAGGCCTGCTTCTTCGACATCGTCTTTATCGAACTGGGAGACCGTCGCCGCTCCCATCGTTTCTGTGTAGAGAGGAACGTAGGACTCAAGAGCCGAGGGGGCAATTACGACACCCCCAGCGTGTCTGCCTACATTACGTACGAGACCTTCTAACGGGTACGCCATGTCCATGATTTCAGCCACGTCATCGTTTTCGTCGATGAATTCACGAAGCTCCTCTTCCTGGGCCACTGCCTTATCAAGCGTCATGCCCACTTCAAATGGGATCATTTTGGACAGTCGATCAGCAAGTCCGTAGGGCTTTCCTTGTACCCTGGCGACATCCCTGACCACAGCTTTAGCAGCCATGGTGCCAAAGGTAGCTATTTGACTAACGGCCTCAGCCCCGTACAACTCGGCAACGTGGTTGATAACTTCGTCGCGTCGCTCCATACAAAAATCAATGTCGAGATCCGGCATCGAAACACGTTCTGGATTCAACAACCGTTCAAACAGAAGATCGTATTGCAAAGGATCAATGTCAGTGATGCCCAGGCAGAACGACACCAACGATGCCGCACCCGAACCGCGACCAGGACCTACAGGAATTTTACGTTGTTTCGCCCAGTTGACGAACTCCATTACGATCAAGAAATAGCCCGCGAAACCCATTTCGTTGATAACACCGAGTTCGTAATCTAAGCGATCGATATATTTGGCGCGATCCACCTCGTCCGATCCCGAGCTCGCCCTCCGAAAATAATCTTCAAGCGCTTCGTGAGCTGTTGAAGTCAGTAGTTCTTCAAGCGTTGTGCCCTCGGGTGCCGGATAAATCGGCAAGTGATAAGTATCGAGATCGATCAGCAAATTACAACGGCGACTTATTTCATAGGAGTTTTCTAGCGCTTCAGGAATATCGGCAAACAACGCGGCCATCTCGTGGCCGGAGCGGAGGTATTGTTGATCGGAAAAACGTCGTTCGCGACGAGGATCATCGAGCGTTCGACCTTCTTGTATACATACCCGAGCCTCGTGAGCTTCGAAATCTTGAGCATCTAGAAAGCGGACCTTATTAGTCGCCACCACGGGAATCCCCGTAGATTCCGCTAACGCAACCGCGGCGCCAATGTACTCGTCTTCATAGGAGTGCCCGGTTCGAGACAACTCGATGTAATAACGGTTGGTGAAGACATTCCTCCATTGCTCTGCCCGTTCGATCGCCTCGGACATTTCACTATTTATCAGCGCCATGCCTACGTCACCGCGGTGCCCACCCGATAGGAGAATCAGGCCCTCATTCAACTCTTCGAGCCACTCCTTTTGAAACGTCCCTCGATCCTGAGACCTAATGTAGGAACGAGATGCGAGCTTGAGCAGATTGTGGTAACCCCTTTGATTAGTAGCTAAGACGATCAGCCGGTACGACCTCGCTTCCTCACGCATCTCCAATTCCAGCCCCACAATAGGTTTGACGCCCTCGGCCCTACATGCCTTATAGAACTTCAACATGCCGAAAAGATTGCCTAGATCAGTGACGGCCACCGCCGGAAAGCCCATTTCCCTGGCGCGTTCTGCGAGCGCTTCAACGCGAACAAGCCCGTCGGTTATCGAGAATTCGGTGTGCAAAGAGAGGTGAACAAATGCCATCACTACGATCGCTTATGGGATATTTCGTCATTCATCAATAGATCCCGGACGGGCGCAAAAGTTTTTCGGTGAAATATGCTCGGACCGTGCTGTTTCAGAGCGAACAAATGCTCGCGCGTTCCGTATCCTTTATGCCGATCGAAACCGTATTCCGGATAATCCTTAGACGCAGAAACCATTACGTTGTCGCGGAAGACTTTGGCTAGGATTGATGCAGCACTAATCGCCGCCACTTTGGTATCCCCCCGCACGATCGTGTTTGTCGGGCAGGCGAGACCTGGATCTACGTTTCCGTCGACCAAGGCCATGTCTATCGATATACCTAGGTTGGATACTGCACGGCGCATCGCTAACAACGTGGCTTGCAATATATTTAATCGGTCGATTTCTTCAACATTGGCGCAGCCCAACGCCCAGCCGATCGATCGTTCTTGGATTTCGTCTTTGAGGGATAGTCTAACTTTGTGTTTAAGTGCTTTCGAATCGTTAAGCCCATTAATGGGTTTGTCGGGGTCCAAAACAACTGCCGCTGCCACCACGGGTCCGGCCAGAGGACCTCGACCTGCCTCATCAATCCCAGCTGTTTTACTTACGAGTGGATAGGAACCACTCCACACCGCTTGTGTATTCATATTTGATCGGAAACCAATGACATAACAACATCCGCAGCACGCTCGGACGCTCCACATCTCAGTTTGCCATGGATCTCCTTAAAGGCATGTCTAAGACCTTCGTCGCTCTCAAATCGTTTGATCTCTTCCGCCAGAGCGTTCGCTAGACGACGGGGAGTCGCGTCCTTTTGAAGCAACTCTGGCACTATGCTGTAACCAGCCAAAATATTAGGGAGCGCAACGAATTCCGATCGAATCAATCTTTTAGCGATCCAATAACTGAACCCTCCCAAACGATAGCTCACTACCATAGGTCGACCTAAAAGCAGTGCTTCTAATGTGCTTGTTCCGGCCTTAGTTAGAACAACGTCGGACGCGGCGATAGCGAGCTCGGAATTGCCTTCGACTAACCGCACGTCGACCAGGGTCTTTTTTGCAACCATTTCTGTCAAAAGAGCTTGTATTTTTTTACTAACACAAGGGATAACCAGAACGGCCGAAGGATAGTGCCGACCCTCGTGGTTGATTCTAGCCACGGCCTGCTCGGCAGCGTCGATGAACAAGTCGCCGAGAAATCGGACTTCGGAAAGACGACTGCCAGGCAACAGCCCCACCACGAGGGCATCAGCTGGTAGCCCCAGATCGGCGCGCGCGCGTGCGCTTCTTTCGCCCGGGTCTACATTCGGATCTATGTCGTCCGCAAGTGGATGTCCTACAAATTCCGCTCGAACGCCGGAATCGCGATACAAGGGTGGCTCGAAAGGAAATAGTGCCATCACCACATCAGTTGAGCGGCCGATCTTACGAATCCTGCCTCGTCTCCATGCGTATACCGCGGGGCTGACATAGTGGGCCGTCGGTACGCCCCGACGCTTTAGCAGCCGTTCGAGCAATAGGTTAAACACGTTGAAATCAATTCCCACAACCACATCGGCTTCCCTAAAACATCGATACAAGCAGCGGAGGATCCGTACTAACGTCGGTAACCTCTTAAGCGGATCTATAAATCCGTTAACGGACAGCTCCTCGATAGATGCGAGCGATTCAAGACCTTGCTTAACCATTTGACGCCCACCCACGCCTATAAATCGAAGGCTCGTGTCTCGCCTAGCCAACGCGCGCATGAGTCCCGACCCTAGAATATCCCCGGATTCTTCACCGGCAACGATGCCAATCGTCAAAGTTGGTTTAGCCATGTTTTAGTGGTCCGATCGCACCATGGCTCGCGCCTAACTCATCTCCAGTTTCACGGTCGGACCACCGATCTCTCACGATTCAATCAAAGGCCCTTTTTCGGGATCCCTGCATTAGATTTTGCGTTCCGCGCATAGCAACTCTGTTGTACAAGCAAGTTCGTCGTCGACATAGGCGTTGCAATCAAATTTCATCATTGTGCGACGATGCGTCAAAATGGTGGCTTCAAGCAACAGTCGATCACCCGGCACGACGGGCCGCTTGAAACGGGTCTTATCGGTCCCCGCCAAGTAGTGCAGGTAACCCTCAGCCGGACTGTTCTCTCGCGTCTTAAATGCAAGGATTCCTGCTATCTGCGCCATGGCTTCAATGAGAAGAACGCCCGGCATAATGGGGTGGTCCGGGAAATGACCCTGAAAAAAAGGTTCGCCAATACTTACGTTTTTGTACCCTCGAATATCTTTTCCCGGATGGATTTCTGTCACCCGATCAACGAGTAGGAATGGGTACCGGTGTGGGAGATATTCGAATATCTCGTCTATGTCCATAGTGCTGTGAGTCGATTCGACAACGTCCGAACCTTAATCGTTTTGTCGTCCTGGGTCTGTCTTTTTTTCGAGTCGGGCTAGCCGTTTCGCGAGTTGGTCGATTTCGCCGAACCGCAGTGCATTACGCTTCCAACGAGCCGACTTATCGTGCAGTACACCTCCCGAATACAGCCCTGGTTCTTCAATGGACCGCGAGACATGGGTCATCGCGCTAACCATTACCGCATCCGTTAAGCGGATGGGACCGTCTCCTGCCATTCCGACAGCACCGCCAATCATGCAGTTGCGGCCGATCACGGTGCTCCCCACCATCCCGACGCACCCGCAAATTACGGTGTGGTCTCCGATTTGGCAGTTGTGACCAATCTGCACCTGGTTATCAATCTTCACGCCATCACCCACCACGGTATCTTCGATAGTCCCCCTATCTATCGTCGTGCACGAACCCACGCTGACATCATCTCCAAGACGAACTCCTCCGATCTGCGCGATTGGCTGCAGGTGACCTTTTGCGTCCGGCGCGAACCCAAATCCATCAGCGCCTATTACCGCACCACTATGGATCATGCAACGAGCCCCGACGCGAACTCCGTGATACAAAACCGCGCCCGGCATAACGACTGTATCGGTCCCGATCACACACCCTTCTCCGACATACGCACCGGACCCGACCTCAACGCCGTCGGCAAGGATTGCTTCTGACTCAATTTTAGCGAAGGCTCCAATTCTGACGCCTTCCCCAAGGATTGCGGAGCCATCGACCACCGCGGGTTCTTGAATTCCGACCGGCAGCCTCGGACGTTTCTCAAACAACATCGAAGCGACGGCAAACGCATGGTACGGATTTTCAACAACGAGTGCGTTGGTAGGACAGCTCGCTAAATCGTTTGCCTGCAAGATGACGGCGGATGCGGATGTATCAGCAAGGTATTTGCGGTAAGCGCGGCTTGAAAGATGCGTGATCTCCCCCGGGGCAGCAGTTTCTATCGGACCAAGGCCGGTAATTTTCGTATCACCATTGCCTACAAGTTCCGCATCAACGAGCACAGCAATTTCAGCAAGCTTCACAGGCGCTGGCCGGCCTATTCCATCACTGTTTTTCGTTCAACTTCTCAGTAACTTTACGGGTTATGTTGTGTTTCGCGTTCGTGTAGAGGAGCCCTGCTCTCGGCATAACGAGATCGTACCCCTCGACCTCAATTAAATCCTGAAGCACGGCCTGAAGTTTCGGCGTCATTTCTCGCATCAGATCTTGCTGAAGTTCATTGCCCTTCTTTTGGTATTTTTGGAGCTCGAACTGCGCGTCGATATTTAAATCCTCAATCTCCTTTTGGAGTTTCTGTTTCTCTCCATCGGAGATAACGTCCACGTCCTTTGCCAAGCGTTCCTGAAGCGACTTCATTTGATCGCTAAGGGATTGGATCTTGAGTTCATCGGCTTCAACCGCTGTTCGAATAGCCTCAATCTTTGCTTTGCCTTCTTCACTCTGAAGAATCGCCTGTTCCGCATTAATTACTACGATCTTCAATTCAGCTTGAGAACTAAGAGACAAAAGCAAAACCGCCGGTAAAAGCCACTTTTTCGATTTCTTACGCACCATACTTCTCCTTCTGGTTCTTGGGATCCGCAACAACAGCCATGGACGTTCTAGACGCGGAGTATAGGCCTGAAAGCAACGTAATTAGAACGTTTTGCCGAGTTCGAACGAAAATCGTTCGACCTCATCAAACGGACCGGTATTGAGCGGGAACGTCAGCGCAAACGACATAGGTCCCATCGCCGTAAGCCACGTGATCGCGAGTCCAGTGGAATAGCGCAATTCCTCCAACGACAAGTCGAAACAATTTACCGTGCCCGGGGGACAATTAGTGTTAAAGACGTTACCAATATCGACAAAAAAGAGAGAACGTATCTGACCGATCTGCTCGACTAACGGTAACGGAAAAATCAATTCTCCACTTAACTCCACAAGGGCGTTGCCGCCAAACGGGTCACCCCTTGCATCCCGATAATAGAGCCCTTCGATCGGTTGTGTGCGGGGGCCGAGTGTGCTGTTTTCAAAGCCGCGCACCGAGCCAAAGCCACCTGCAAAAAAGTGTTCATAAAACGGATAGGTATTGGTGGAGCCAAATGCTGCGCCGTAGCCCAATTTGGCTCTTAACCGTAGTGCCCATAGATGGGATTGCGGAACAAGCGGTACTGGAAAATAAAAATCGCCTTTGTAACTTACGCGGTAAAACTCTAGATCACTACTCGGAATCGAGACTTCCAGAGTTCCAACGTGAGACTTGCCACGGGTAGGAAACATGCCGCGATTCAAAGTTACACTACGCCACGAGCTTTCAAGCTTGTAATTGAGGAACTCGTTTCCTTCAGCATTGACGAAAGAAGAAATTTCCTGGGCCGTAAGAAATCCCTGTGTAATGTCGGTCTGTTCCACGGTAAGCGAGAACTGCAAGCGTTGAGTCTCACTCAACGGGAAACCAAAATTAACGCCCCCCCCAAGGGAGTCGGTGGAAAAGCGAGCCAAATTACGGGCACCGTAATTCGTCTCTCGAAAAAACAGGTTATAACCGCGACTAATGCCGTCTGCCGTGAAGTACGGGTCAAAGAAATTGTAGTTGATCGACTTCATGTATTTACTCCAGCTCACTCCGAGGCCAAAGCTGTTGCCGGTTCCACCTACATTCGTCTCCTGAAAACTAGCCCCGAGTATTAAGCCAGAATATTCTGAGTAACCTAACGTACCCGAGAGACTCCCGGTGGGCTGTTCCTTGACCGAGAACTCGACATCGATCTGATCATCCCGACCCGGGACCGCGGGGGTTTCCACGTTCACTTCCTGAAAATAACCTAATCGCTCCAACCGGATTTTAGAGAGGTCAATAGCTCGTGTTGACGCCCACGCGCCCTCCAATTGACGCATCTCACGCCGTAATACTGCATCCTGCGTCGTCGCGTTTCCCGCGTAAGAAATCCGTCGCACATACGCTCGCTGACCCGTATTCACCATGAACTTCACGTCCACGCTTCCATCATCGTGAACTTCTGGAATTCCAGTTGCTTCGGCGAAGGTGTATCCCGAGTTGCCGAGTACTCCTTTGATCCGCTCTTCAGTTGCAGTAACCAGTGCGCGGGAGAATATTTGTCCTGGTTGCACGACAAAAAGTGCCTCCAGCTGTTCGGGTTTTACCTCCCCGAGCTCCCCTACCAGGTCAACCTCGTTAACGGTATATTTCGCGCCTTCCTCGACATTAATCGTCAAATAGACCTGGCGGCGGTCTGGCGCCACGCTAACTTGCGTGGATGCGGCCCGAAATTCGACATAGCCTCGATCTTGGTAATACGACTCAAGCGTTTCGATATCCCCTTGAAGCTTTTCTCTGGAATATTTGTCCTTTCCACGTATAAACCCGAGTAGCGTCGGATGCTTAAGCTCAAGTTCGTCGAGTAATTCGTCTTGCTCGAATACAGTCGCTCCTACAATGTTAATGTGCCGAATGCCCGAACTTTTTCCTTCTTCAATATCGATTGAAATGGCGACACGGTTACGAGGCAGTTTGTCGACCTTCGTCTCAATTCCCGATCCGTAACGTCCTTGGGCGACGTATTGGCGCTCGAGTTCAATCGCAACTCGTTCAAGCGTCGCCTGTTTAAATATCTCACCTTCCCGCAATCCTTGCTCAGCAAGACCTTCGAACAAAGACTCATCTTTAATCGCTTTATTGCCTTCGATCCGGATTGCCTCAATCGCAGGCCGCTCTTGCAGAGTGATAATCAAGGCGTCGCCATCACGGGCCATAGTGATGTCATCAAAGTAACCCGTGCGAAATAAACCGCGAATGAGTTGACGGACAGTCACGCCATCGATGGAGTCTCCGACGTTCACCGGTAATTCGTTAAAGACCGTACCGGCAGACACACGCTGTAATCCTTGCAATCGGATATCCGAAAGTTCAAAGCTTGCGATCTCGGCCCTCAATGGCAATCCGAGCAGGAAAAGGTTAATGACCAGTACCTTCCGCATTGACTTACCCAAGCAACCTCGCGAAATCGTTATAGAAGGCGAGCGCGATCATACCGGCTACAGCGACAATACCAATCTGGACTCCAAGGGTCTGTACACGCGTTGGAACCGGTTTTCCGATTACGATCTCAATCCCGTAAAACAGCACGTGGCCACCATCCAGTAGCGGTATCGGAAGTAAGTTGATGACCCCTAAACTGATTGAGAGAAGTGCAAGTACGTTAAAAAATTGCTGCCAGCCAGCTTGTGCCGAATCACCCGCCACTTTGGCAATCGTGATAGGCCCAGAAAGATTGCGAGTCGACACAAGACCCAGCACCATTTTTTTCAACAACCCCAGTGTTAACGTCGTCTTCGACTGCACTTCCTCGATTCCCCGCCACAGTGCCTCGCTGACAGAAAACTGTACTTCCCGAGTGGGTACGACCGGTGCCACGCCGACAAAACCAAAAACTGTCCCGTCAATGTCTTGGCGCTTTTCTGGCATAACCGACAAGAATACGTCCCCTGTTTGTCGTCGGACACGTAGCACTAGTTCAGTCTCATGTCCCTGCCGCACGTGATCAACAAAATTCGTCCAGCTTGTCACCACGTCATCGTTGATAGATAAGATCCGATCTCCTGACAACAACCCTCCCTCTTCGGCGACGCTGCCCACCTCCACTCGTGCGATGACGGGTTCGAAGCTCATCGTCAAACCAAGCGAATCCATCAGGTTAGGGTCATCAACTCCCGCATGCCAACGATCAATGGGCAACCAATAATCGACACTCCTTCCACGTCGGCTCGTGGTTACTTTGATCTTGCCCGAATCTCCCAACCGCGCCGCTAATTGCATGTTTACTTGCGACCACGACGGCGTAAGTGCATCGTCAACTTGGATAATTTCCTCGCCACCTCGAATACCTGCAACGTGAGCTACCGTATCTGAATCAGGCGATCCCAGAACCGGCACGACCACGGTCGTGCCTACTGCAAAAATGACCCAGTAGACCATCCATGCAAAAAAGAAATTGGCGGCGGGACCCCCTAACGCAATAGCAATTCGCCAGCCGACTGACAAACTAGGGAATGTTCGGACGGCTTGATCACGGTGCTCCTCATCAGGTTCATCCTCGCGCATTTGCACATAGCCCCCTAAGGGGATCGTTGCTAATACAAATTCAGTCCCTTTCGAATCGGTGTAGTTCAGCAGCGGGCGACCAAATCCAATAGAAAAACGAACCACGTCCACCCCGGACATTCGCGCGACAAAGAAGTGTCCAAATTCATGGACCGTCACCAGAATGCCAAGCGTCAGCAGCAAGTAAAGTAAGTATTGAAGAAATTCCATACCGTTGGATCTGGAACCTTTTGACCGTCTTCAGGTAGCGCTGTCGCCTATCGGGGATTCCGAAAAAGGCAACCTCAAACCGGAATCATAGCAGCACAGACTCATGACAGCATCGTCAAAAGCGCATAAAGCGGTGCCGCGGCAAGCAAAGAGTCGATTCGATCAAGAATGCCACCATGCCCCGGAAGCACACTGCCCGAGTCCTTTGTGTCGGAAATTCGTTTCACGACACTCTCAAAGAGATCACCCACGATCGAAACAGCCACAACAAATACCGTCAAAATCAACCAACCAAACGACCCAAATCGGCCAAGAAGACCGCACATTATTACTACGACTTGGCCTGTCAAAATCCCCAAGACTAATCCACCCCAAACGCCTTCCCAGGTTTTTCCTGGGCTGACGCTCGGAAGCAGCTTGGCGTTACCAAATCGCCGACCGGCGAAATACGCCCCGGTATCCGCGGCTGCTATGACCACGATTAACCATAGAACCAGCCAACGACCGTTCGGTTGCTGGCGAATTAAGTTCACGGCGAGCCAACCCCCAATACACACTACCCAACCGAGAGATCCCATCACCACAGGCACTTTAATCCGTGACGAAAAGCGCGGATAACTGACAACAACAACGACTGCGGCTACCCAAACCACGCTCACGGCAATCACAACCTGATACCAGATATCAGGAGAGAGCCAGAGGAAAAGCGCCATCAACGCACCAGAAAACACGTAAACGAACCGTAACAACGGAGTCGGGATTCCCGATAATCCAGCCCACTCGTACATACCAAGGCTAATAAATAGAAGAAAAAATAGAGCTAATTGCCACGGTTCAGAAAAGACGATCGCGGCAACCACCGTGGGTCCTAGAACAAGACCCGTGATCACGCGGAGCCTGAGCACTACTTGTTACGCCTACCGTAGCTCCGTTGCCGCCCCTGATAGTCGCTGAATGCAGATTCAAGATGCACTTCGTCGAACTCTGGCCAATAGGCGTCAGTAAAATAAAGCTCTGTGTACGCCAGATCCCATAACAAGAAGTTACTAATGCGGCGATCGCCACCGGTGCGAATACACAGATCTGGCTGTGGTAAATCCCGCATCGATAGGTAATTTTCAAACGTATTTTCATCGACCGAATCAGGATCGAGCTCACCACGTTTAACCGCCAAGGCCATCTCACGCGCGGCGCCGGCGATATCCCACCGACCGCCGTAGTTAGCTGCAATCGTTAAATACAAACGATCATTTAACCGGGTTATTTGTTCGGCTCGCGCCATGAGCAACTGAATTTTTGCGGAGAATCTGCTTCGATCGCCAATAATGCGCAGTCGTACGCCCTTGGCGTGTAACTCCTCGACATCGTTCTCGAGCATTCCGCCCATTAGGCGCATCAACAGATCAATCTCTTTTTTCGGCCGATTCCAATTTTCTGTGCTGAACGCAAACAATGTGAGGTATCCGACCCCCAAATCGGCGCATAACTCCGCGACATATCTTACGTTCCGAGCCCCCGCTTGATGCCCCGCTGCGCCCGGCAACAGCCTCCGTTTCGCCCAGCGATGATTTCCGTCCATGATGATGGCGACGTGCCTTGGTACAACGGATGGACTTTGAGTTAAGCTAATTTGAGGTTCGGACATAAAACCACAAGTCTTTTACACCAAGTACTCTCGTCGGGTCGCATACCTTCGTCGGAAGAGCCAATCGCCACGAAAGGGACTTGTTCGAGGCCTGCATAGTACCCTGTCAACGGATTTTATATGTGACGTAAATGTGCAACGCGACATCCTCAACATAAACGCAACTTTGAACGTCTGCCCTGGCGAAAGTCGGAATTGGTGTACGTTACAACCGGTAGGACAAGCGAGTGCTTAGTCAAGATCGGACATACGATTGGTCGATGGCGTGCTTAATCTTAATCGGCAGCGTTACCATGATGGCTTACGGCAATACCACAGCTAGCGTCGAGCAGCCGCAAGTTGTCATTAATACCTCTGTCGGAACCATGATCGCGACGCTGGACAGGGAACGAGCTCCTCACACCGTAGCCAACTTCCTTGAATTAGTCGATGCGGGTTTTTATAACGGACTGATTTTCCACCGCGTGATAGCTGGATTCGTCATCCAAACCGGAGGTTACGATGTACAGATGCAACGTCGGGAAGGCCCGCGCGAAATCCCCAACGAGTCATTTAATGGGCTGAGAAATCAGAAGGGAACGTTGTCGATGGCTCGCCTAGAAGACCCCGATTCGGCCAGCAGTCAATTTTTCATTAACTTAAGTACGAATACGCACCTGGACGCTCTTCCCGGAAAACCAGGTTATACCGTATTCGGCCACCTGGTCGCCGGTACTGACGTCGCCGAGATCATTGAATTTGCGGAAACTGGGATTCTCCAAGAAATGGCCGGTGTGCCGTTAGAACCGATAGTGATTCTTAACGCCCGTCGACGACCCGAAGTTCACCGTCCAGGCACCGCCACATCCCGACTTCTTTCGGACGATCTCTGGGCCCCCTGATCTTCACATTGTTTGTTTAAGTTCCCCTCGGCCGCGGCCTTCGGTTACTCAAACTTCCTGAAGCATCCGGCTCCCCTAGGGTATGATCGCCTCTTTTACGGATCAGTCGCATGAAGGTCCTCGTCACCGCGGTCTCCGCTTCCCTTTTCTTCATAGGCCTTGCCACCCAAATCTACGATCGACTACTCCCCGAGAATTCGTGGTACCTGTTGGTATCGATGTCAATCGCTTCGGTCTTTGCCTCGTTAATTACCATCCGAGTGAACGCGCGGCTTGCACGTGTGCGCCCGAGTTCGCGTAGACCGCAAGCATCCCCACGGTCGAGTCGAAGTAGCCGAGACCAGAGCCAACTCAAATCATCCGACGCGCCACGCGAAGAAGGCATCGTTAAATGGTTCAATCGCACCAAAGGTTTTGGGTTCATCATTCGCGAAAACGGCGACGAAATATTTGTTCATCACCGCTCTGTCAGCGCTCACGGCGGCCAGCGAGCCAACCTAAGCGACGGGCAGAGGGTGACTTTCACTGTAGTCGAACATTCCAAGGGCTGGCAGGCTGAAGACGTGGATCCCGCCTGAGTCCATGAACGTACGGCAACTTCTCGACGACCGCCTCGGCGAGGCATTCGGACGGGTTACCAAAGAATGGGCCCCCGCCTTAGTATCCCCGGCTAGCCGTCCCGAATATGGGGATTATCAAGCCAACGGGGCCATGGCGGTCGCCAAGCGTTTAAAGACCAATCCGCGTAAGCTGGCGGAAGACGTCGTCGGCGCCTCCGACTTGACCGGGATAGTTGCGCAAACCGAGATTGCTGGCCCAGGATTCATCAATCTCACGTTAAGTCAGGAATTTCTTAAAGGAACCCTCGCCCGCGCCGATCTGGTAACAAAAGTGCCCCGACGAGAGTCCATCGTCATCGACTATTCCTCTCCCAATCTCGCGAAAACACTTCACGTAGGACATCTACGGAGCACCGTCATTGGGGATGCCACCGCTAGGACTTTAGAGATACTCGGCCACAACGTCTGCCGGCAAAACCACATAGGCGACTGGGGAACACCTTTCGGCATGCTGGTGACCTATTTGGACGAGCAAGGACAATCGAGCGACGACTTAGGAAACCTGGACCATTTCTATGCTCTGGCGAGCGAGAGGTTTGAAAAAGACCCCGCATTCGCAAAGACCGCGCGGAAGTTCGTCGTCGATTTGCAGTCAGGAAAGGAGGGCGCGTTAACTCGATGGAAACAGTTCATCGAACTTTCGTCTGCGCACATGCAGCGCATCTATGAACAACTCAACATTTCCCTTGATCCAGACCACACGCGAGGAGAAAGTGCCTACAACAACGACCTTGCTCAGGTCGTGACGGACCTGGACGAGGCGGGACTTCTTAGCCTCTCGGATGGCGCTAAGTGCGTGTTTCTTAAAGAGTTTACTGGTAAGGAAGGCAAGCCGCTGCCCATGCTCGTACAAAAGTCCGACGGCGGGTACCTGTATCACACAACGGACCTAGCCGCTCTGAGGTACCGACACAAGGTACTTAACGCGGATCGGATACTTTATTTCACCGACGGCAGACAAAATCTGCATTTCCGGATGTTATTTGCGGTCGCCCATGCTAGTGAATTCGTTCCTAAATCTACGAAACTAGAACACCATCCGTTCGGCAAATTACTCGACAGCAACGGTCGACCCTTTCGATCACGAGACGGCTCAGCTATCCCCCTTGACCATCTGGTGGAAGAAGCGTTCCAAAGGGCACGAGCCATCGTTCAATCGAAAAACTCGAATCTTGGCGACCGTGAATTCGATGAGGTGGTACGCGCGGTCGCTGTCGGCGCGATTAAGTACGCTGATCTATCAAAAAACCGTCTTCACGACTACACGTTCGATTGGGACAACATGCTTGCGTTTGACGGCAACACGGCCCCTTACCTTCAATACGCATTCGCACGTATTCAAAGTTTATTCAGTCGCGCAAACTTGAGCCCTACGTCGTATCGAGAGGATATCGTTCCAGAAAACGACAACGAACGGAACCTTGCCATCCAACTTTGCCGTTTCCAGGAAACTCTTGAATTGGTCGGGCGGGAAGCGATGCCGCACCATCTTTGTGCGTATCTATACGAACTCACGTCCCGCTTCATGCGGTTCTACGAAACCTGCCCCGTTCTCGATGCCCCCGAGAAAGATCGCAAGAGCCGACTAGCTCTTTGTGCACGCACAGCTAAAACGCTTGAGACCGGACTCAACTGCCTAGGGATAGCGGTGGTTACTAGAATGTAGCGGCAGCAAGCCTCGGCACAGAGTACGACTTGAGCTCTTCCACAAATTCCCGCAATGCTTGAATGCCCGTAGCCTCCGCGGTACTGCACCACTCTCTGAACGCAATTAACAGTTCTTCGCTATTGCCTCCCCTTTTCGACCAAACCGCCTGCAGCTCAACGCGCTTTTCATAGATGGTCGCCAACACAGGGATGTTGTCCACAATACGTGCGATGCGCTGTCGTTCTACTTCCTTAATCAGCATCTCCTCACGACAAAGGATGGACTTTGCTCTTTTCAACATTTGTCTCGTGGCTCGATCAGCCCGACGATACTCTTCCTCCACGAGGGGCCCCACCACCTCTTCCGCATAACGAGCCATAACCTCAAAACGATCGTTTAACACTGCCCAAGTGGTGTCCATATCAATCTGGTTCTTACCACTTACTCTTTCAACCACCGGACCCGTATAAAGCGGTTTAGCAAGACCGCACAACTGAAAACAACGTATCCAAAACCAACCCAGATCAAATTCCCAAGGTCGAACGGATAGCTTGGCTGAATTCGGGTAGGTGTGATGATTATTGTGCAGTTCCTCGCCACCTATAAGGATCCCCCAGGGAACAATGTTCGTCGCTGCGTCCGGACACTCGAAGTTCCGATAACCCCAGAAATGGCCAACGCCATTGACTACCCCCGCTGCGAAGAACGGTATCCACAGCATTTGTACTCCGAAGACCACAATTCCAATGCTTCCAAAGAGAATGATGTCGGCGACGGCAACAATGACAATGCCGGTGAACAAGAATCTCGAATAGACGTTTCTCTCTAACCAATCCTCCGGCGTTCCCTTGCCGTAACGATCGATTGTGTCGGCCGTTGCTCCCGCTCGATAGAACTCTGTACCACGGAACAAAATAGCTCGCAATCCATGTATTCGTGGACTATGAGGGTCCTCTTCTGTCTCCGTGGTAACGTGGTGTTTACGGTGAATCGCTGTCCACTCAACCGTCACCATCCCCGTCGTTAACCAGAGCCAGAACCGAAAAAAATGTTGCAAACTAGGATGCAACTCCAACGCTCGATGAGCCGAGAACCGATGCAGATACACGGTGACTGCAACGATGGTAACGTGGGTCACAACAAGGGTGTAAAGAATTGCCACCCAAGGATTCAATCCCACAAACCCATACCACCAATCGGGAAGACTCATTCAGGACTCCTGCAAAAACAATCCGTCAGGCGCATTTTGACAATTTGCACCGACAATTACTACTGAGTGCAGAATGAGTCACTATCCGGTAACCCTAACGATGTCGCGGCTACGATCAACGAATGGTCCGCTTTCTTTGCCAAGTATTGTCCATGCGTAAAAACGAACTGCTCATCGAGGTGAGCGAACTAACGCGAATAATCGGAATCGAAAACTGTGTACTCATCGACTGTCGCGCCAAGCTTGATGACCCTTGCTGGGGCCAAAAGGAATATTCTCGCGGTCACTTACCTGGCGCCATTTTCGCGAATCTAAACACCCATCTCTCTGCTCCGCCCGGCACGCGCGGTCGGCATCCACTGCCTACACGCCAATTATTCGTGGACCTTTTAAGCTGCTGGGGTATCACCCACGACACGTTGCTCATTCCCTACGACTCAAACGACAACGTCTACGCCTGTCGATTCTGGTGGATGGCTCGTTGGGTGGGGATTAAGCAAGTCAAAGTATTAAATGGCGGTTTGGGTAGTTGGCTTAGCTTTGGCAAGAGTTTGTCTACAGACGTTCCGAAGCAAAAGAGATCCCAATTCGTAGCCAAATCTTCGCGCACCCGTACCGTTTCAGCGGAGGACATACAAAATCATAGCTACACACTGATCGATGCGCGGGCAGTCGAGAGATTTCGCGGTGAAGTCGAGCCCATCGACGCCAAAGCCGGACACATTCCCGGAGCTCTATGTCGACCTTACGAGGCCAATTTATCAACCGACGGGAAGCTCGACACGCGGAGCTCCCAATTCAACGCGCTTAGCGGCGATCTGGATGTCGTTTGTTACTGCGGTTCGGGGGTTTCGGCAACCCAAAACATCATGGCTATCCTACTCGCTGGTCTGCCAGAGCCAGCCTTGTATCCCGGATCGTGGAGCGAATGGATTCAAAATCCCGCGCGACCGATATCACCATAATCGAACCAGCGTTAATTGAAATTCGCGATGGGCGAGTATTTTCGCCACGCTATCAGGACATCTACTTCTCGACAGGTGGCTCGGTCGACAGCTACCGCGTTTTCTTGGAACCAGCAAAACTAGTCGAACGGATGGGGCGGGGCCCTGTTTTCACGGTGGTTGAATTCGGCTTCGGAACGGGCTTGAACTTCGTGGTCACTGCAACGGAGTTCCTTAGACAACGCTGCAAGCCGACCCGACTTCGGTTCGTGAGCTTCGAAAAACACCCGTTGACACGACGTGATCTTAAACAGATCGGACAAACCTGGGGAAAATCCCTACCGTTCGTCGACCAACTATGGAACCAATATCCTCCCGCCGTTACCGGTTGGCATCGTCGCTTCTTCAAGGGCGGGAATATCGAACTTTCACTATACGTAGGGGAGGTGGCTACCGGTCTTAGAGACTTTTTCGAGCGAGACCAACAAGGTGTAGACGCTTGGTTCTTGGATGGGTTCTCCCCGGACCGCAACCCAGCCATGTGGCAAGAATCGCTGCTCTCGAGATTGCACACACGCACTCGTGAAGACGGGACCGTTACTACTTTCTCTTCCGCAGGAAGCATCCGACGAATCTTACAAAAGAGCGGTTTCCATGTAGAGCGCATAAACAGTTTGCCTGATAAACGCCATACTCTATGCGGCTGGTTAACAACACCTCGGTTCAAACCGCGCCTTCCTCCATCGGAGGCCGTGGTCGCGGGCGCTGGGCTCGCCGGATGCGCGGCAGCAAACGCGCTCGCAAAAAAAGGAATCAATGTCACCATGCTGGATCCGACTGGCCAGGTCGCCCAATCGACATCAAGCGTTCCATCTGCCATCACTCACGTGCGTCTGTCCGACCCTCGATCTCCAGACGCGAACCGCCGCGTGCAAGGGTACACGTTCTCAATACCTTTGATTGCCTCGATCCTAAGCTCCGAGTCCAACGGCTTACTTCAGCTTCAAGGCCCAAACACGACGCACGCCCAACTGCTGTCGATGACAGAAACGCTTGGCGATTGGGTCCAATTTGTCCAGGCAGACGAGGCATCAGATATAGCAGGCACCACGTTACCCGGGCCCGCGGTTTATTTTCTAAAATCAACCGTCGTTAGCGTTCCGGACCTTTGTAGAAAACTAATTAGCCACCCGCGGATCGAGCTGATCAAGGGAGTACTAAGCCAAGATTTATCTCTACCAACCGTAATTGCAACGGGGACAACAATTCCCCAGCGGTTAGGACTTCCTCCACTCGAGGTTATGACGGTACCTGGACAAATCGATCGCTTTAGATCGCTATCCGGGTTCGATCTGTTAAAAACCACCGTTGTCGACGATGGGTACGTGATCCCATCAACTCCTTCAATATTGACGTCAGGGTCTACGTACGAACACGGTAGATGGGACCCAAGCGCCGCCACTCATATCAATCGCGCCCGATTAAGGACGCTGTTCGGACACGCGCTATTTCGGTGGGTGCAACGTTACCGGGGATGGCGTTGTGTTACTTCTGACCGAGCCCCGATCATTGGTCAGGCGGCGGAGACATTATGGCTCAGCCTCGGTTATGGGAGCTCCGCCACCACAAGTTCGTTACTGGCGGCCGAAAACATCGCCAGTAGTATCGTTGGAGAACTCCCCCCAATAGATAAGCAGGCGTTAGAAGTAATGGAACCGGGACGATTTGTGGAACGTCAAAAGAGGCGCCCAAATCCCTTCACTAGACAATCTCATTTGCGATCGCGCGTACACCAATAACGGTCTCAATGGCTAAAAGGTCGGCAAGAATTTGATCGCTCGGTGGATCCGCGATGTCGATCAAGTTGTAGGCAATCTCGCCGCGACTCTTATTGATCAAATCGATGACATTAATCTGACGATCAGCGAGCACGGATAACAACCCACCGAGTGAACCGGCGACATTCTTATTCGAGATTCCGATTCGGTGTCCTTCACTAGGCTCCATAGAAATTGTGGGAAAATTGACCGAATTCTCGATATTTCCATATTGCAAAAACGTATCGAGTTGACGCGCTGCCATCACGGCACAATTTTCTTCGGCTTCGGTTGTCGATGCGCCTATGTGCGGCATTGCGTGCGCTCGGTCGTGCCCACTTAGAAGTGAATTTGGAAAATCAGTAAAGTAGTACGACAGAATTCCCGTATCGAGCGCATTGACAACGGCCGGAACGTCGACAATTTCTTCGCGAGCAAAGTTCAACAACGCGGTGCCCGGTCGAAAACTCGCCAACGTCTCGGCATTGATCATCGAGCTTGTCTCTGGATTTGCCGGCACATGCAAAGAAACAAGCTCCGAGCGAGAAAAAAGACTCGGTAAATTCTCCATGCGTACAACCTGGCTTGGAAGACGCCAAGCCGCGTCGATGGATAGCGCTGGGTCGTAACCAACAACATCCATACCAAGATCCAGCGCTGCCTTGGCCACAATAGAACCAACCGATCCAAGACCTATCACCCCTAACGTCCGACCAGTCAGTTCCCTACCCCTGAACCGTTTTTTTTCCGATTCCACTTTGGCGCTGACGTCAATTTCTTCTTTGACATCTTGGAGCGTTCGAACGAATCGCATACCTCCAACGATATCCCGGGCGGACAGTAACAAAGCAGCAAGAACTATCTCTTTAACCGAATTGGCATTGGCCCCGGGCGTGTTGAAGACCACGATGCCACGTTCGGTACAAACATCAACGGGGATGTTGTTTACTCCCGCGCCAGCTCTAGCAACGGCGGCGACGTACGTGTCCAATTCGTCAATTGTCAAATTGTGACTTCGCAATAAGATCGCATGAGGACTCTTTAAATCTTCGTCGACCTGAAACTTGTCCGCGGCGAACGCGGCAATGCCTCGCTCAGCGATATTATCGAAGGTGCGAATTCGATACATCGGAAGTTGGGTTTCCTGCCTACCGTGTGGCGCAAGCGCGCGATTTGATCACTGTTCCCATCCGAATATCAATCGACATTAGCTATCGCCCTTTCGATTTCGGAGATAATTAACGCCAGGGAATCCTTTGATCTGAATTTCGAGAGACGTTTACGCCAAAAACTACGATCGGAGAATACCTCCCGAATGGTCCGTGTCAGCATTTCGACATTGAGTTCATCTTCCTGGAGGACCGCGCTGTAACCTGCGGAGCGGGCAACCTCCGCGTTTTCGATTTGGTCTCCGCGACTGGCTGTCGCCGGGAGCGGCACAAGAATATTCGGTTTACTGAGGCTTAATAATTCAACTACGCTGTTGGCCCCTGCGCGAGAAACAACGACATCTGCGCATGCAAGGACGTCACCCCAACCATCATCAACGTATTCGAGCTGGCGGTAGCGGATATCGTTTACGCGGGTTGCGTCTGCGTTTCCAGGTCCGCATACATGAACCACATTAAATTCGACCGTTAGCTGATCCAGCGTTGCACGGATCAGCCGATTCAACCGCACCGCGCCAAGACTGCCACCAACCACCAGAATTATGGGTAGTTTCTCTCGGAAATCTAGAAGCTCACGACCTCTTTCAGCGTTTCCTTCCAACAGCGCTTTACGGATTGGTGTGCCGGTAACAACTAGCCGGCGAACAGATGCCTGCGTCGAATCAAAATTGACACACAAAGAATTGACGAACCAAAAACATAGACGATTGGCTAATCCCGGTGATACATCGGATTCGTGCGCGACCACAGGAATTCTAAAAAGCCAGGCCGCAACAACAATTGGAAATGCAACGTATCCTCCCTTCGAAAAAACGACATCCGGGTCTTCTTTGCGCAAGATGCGAATAGCTTGAACAACACCCACCGGAACGCGAAAACAATCAAACAAGTTATCTATCGACCAATAGCGACGAAGCTTTCCGGTCGTAATCGAGTGAAACGCCACTCCAAGGGGTTCTACCAATCGCTCCTCTAAGCCACTACTCGAACCGATGTACACGACTTGCCAGCTCCGAGCAATCAAGTACTCCATGACAGGGAGCGCGGGAACAACGTGTCCCGCACTCCCACCGCCCGTAAATACGACCTTGCTCAAAGTTTCAAAACCCCACGAACAAATGGAATAGTCAACTTTCGAGATTGAGCTAAAGATTCAAAATCCAGCTTTTCAATAACGTCTACGAGATCTGCTTGCGAACGCCCTACCCGCGCAAATAGATATTCAAGAACATCGTCCGGCAACTCAAGTCCTCGTTCCTTAACTTCATCGACCAGCCACTGCCGTTTTTCACTGTCCGGTAAAGCTTTGAGTTCCATGCAATGAAACGACCGTACCCTCGACCCCAAATCATCGATTGAGAAACTCAACTGATGCGGCGTACCCGAACCGGTCATCAAAAACCCAAGATCAGCTGCAAGCCTCGTTTCTATCAGGGCTAAGAGCTGTTCCTCAACATCCCGAAGTCCTAACCAACAGTCGATATCGTCGATAACGAGGTGTCGGTAGGCCCCATAATTGTCTAAATCAACATCATAAGGCGATGTAGTTTTCCCAGGAAGAAAAGCGGAGTGCTTGGTCTGCCCGCAGATCGCCTGGGCTAAATGCGTCTTCCCGACGCGAGCTTCTCCATAAATCCAAACTCGCTCATTTGAAGCCGCGGTTTCGATCAATTCTCGATTAAGGCCCACACGAAATCGATCCAAAGTAAATTCTTCACGAAGAGGAAATTTCAGAGGAAGCTGGTCCGACACTCCACGCTCCTTCCTGTCTTAACTGCCATCGGGGCTTCGCCAGTCGCGGATCGCACGACGACTCCAAGTAATTACGTAGTCAAATCCCGAAACTAGAGAAAAGCCGGCCACCAACCACATGCCCGCTGGCTCAACCAATAGTCCCGCAAGGTCGGCCAGATACTCCATGTCCGAAAGATCGATCAACGTTAGGACCAAGACAATGACCTGAAGTCCTGTGTTGATTTTGCTTATAAGCGTCGGGTCAATTTCTAAGGTGCCAAACAGTTGCCGGAACGTCATTGCGCCGCACACTATTACCAGGTCACGTCCGATCACTATCACGGCAACCCAGAATGGGATATGCCCCTGAATTGTGAGCAAAACAAACACCACCCCCACTAGCAATTTATCCGCTAACGGATCGGCCATCTCGCCAAACTTACTGGTCCACCGATACCCCCGAGCCAGCGCACCATCCAGTCCATCCGATAAGCCGGCTATCAACATAAGGATCAAGGCTTCAGCGTAGTTCCCGTTCCATATAAACCATGCAGTCGGGAAAATAAGCGCGAACCGTACCACCGTGATGATATTTGGTAAGTGATGGATCACTGTTCGCCTCGCCATACGTATTGGTTCGAGTCGAATTCAGAATTCTTGCTGGCGTCCCTGGTAATTACGCCATCAGAGTAGAGCAGTTCAGACAGTCGACGTAATGTAGACCGCGTATGTACAACGATTCGAATTTGATTGATTGAAACCTCGGCCACGTCAACCCGGTCAATGAACTCGAGCGATTGCAAATATCTCAACAACGAGCCGTACTCACTAACCGACGTTATCCCGGAAACCCAAATACTTATGCCTTCCGTATGCAAGCCAAAAACGACGAAACGTTGTACTAGTTCGTCCGCGACGGCGTCTAATGCCTTTTCGCATACCTCATCCCTTGTTTCCCCCTCATGCGCGAAGTTCGTTTGCCTTCCTTCAAACATCAACCCACCGGCACCGTGCCAAAGCCCTCCACGATCCATCCATATTCTCGCAGTCAGAACGTATTGAGCACCATATCGTTCGCTTGCACCTAGTATCTGCTCCGAAAACCCCCCCGAAACAGTCGAGCCCGAAATGCGCTCGCGATCTGCCAGGTCCATGAGGGGCAATTGTACGAGCAGTCCCCGATCACGGCTCCGAGCTTTAATTGTTCGCACCCACGAAGTGGTATCGCCGCTGGCCGCAAGGCTAGGAACGTCTTCTTCTAAAACGATCCAAGCTAAAACCTTGGGTCTATTTGCGCTCCAAATAGGTAGGGCCGCACTCCGAACAAGATCCTGAACAGTGCGTGGGTCGAAACCGACTTCGAGTACGGTTTGCTGATCCACAGCATCCTTTGCTCCGCCCGCTTTCCGCACAAATCGGTACCTTGCGTAAAAGCGCCCTGGATTTCTTAGCGCAGCTGTAACCATCGGGTTCCGCGGTATCACTTTCAGGCCCGTTACCCGGGTCAATACGGTAGCAAACGCCCTCGCGGCTGCAGCTCGCATATCCGAAGAGGATTGTGTTGCTACCGGAACTTCGACATCGTAGAGCCAATCGATTACGTCAGCTCGTGTCTCAAAACACGAACACATCAAGACCAATAAAGAAGGAAGTCTCTTCACAATTAACCGCTCCATCGGGAGCCAAACGGAAGCAGTGTAGCGAAAATATTTGGTAAACTCGCCGATCTTTCTGCTCTTGAGCGAGGGGTGACGCGTTGGGTCTCACATACCGAGAAGCGGGCGTCGATATCGACGCTGGAAACGAACTGGTGGAACGAATTAAGGATGCTGCCAAGCGGACTCATCGACCCGAACTATTGGGCGGCATCGGCGGTTTCGCAGCCCTGGCAAGCCTCCCCGAGAAATATCAGGAACCCCTGCTCGTAACCGGAACAGATGGTGTCGGGACAAAACTTGCTCTCGCTGTAACCCACAATATGCACGACGGTGTAGGTCAGGACTTGGTAGCTATGTGCGTTAACGATGTTCTCGCTGTCGGCGCAGAAGCATTTCTATTTCTTGACTATTTTGCCAGCAGCAAACTAGACCTTGACGTCGCTGAACGAGTCATCAATGGCATCGCGCGTGGCTGCGAAATCGCAGGATGCGCGTTGGTTGGCGGTGAAACCGCCGAAATGCCAGGTTTCTACCAGGGTCACGATTACGACCTAGCCGGGTTTTGCGTGGGCGTCGTCGAACGAAGTGAAGTCGTTACAGGTGATTCTGTTGCGCCTGAAGACGTTCTCATCGGCGTTACTTCTTCGGGTCCACACGCCAACGGGTTCTCTCTCATTCGACGCGTTATGGCCGATTTTGGTCCGTTAAACGACGATTTGCTCAATCAGTTGATGGCTCCGACTCGCATATACATGCCTTCTGTATTGCCCATCGTGTCCTTAGTTACAGGGCTCTCCCATATAACTGGCGGCGGACTAATCGAGAACATCCCAAGAATGTTCTCGAGCACCCTGGTGGCCGACATCGACCTCGGCGCTTGGGTACGGCCACGTATCTTCGACTGGATACAACAGCAAGGGGGGATTGACGAGCTGGAGATGCTTCGAACTTTTAATTGTGGCATCGGTTTCGTCATCGCTTGCCGCCCTGGGAACGTCGATCAAATACTCGAACAACTAACCGATGACGCCGTTGTTATAGGACGAATCGAATCGTTAGGCGCCCACGTACAGAAAGGCCATTTAGTCATCGGACTTGCAAACGTAGAGCTTGGATAGACTGTTAGAGGCTAGTCGCTGAAAGGCTTAAATCAAGTTTTCGGCATCGTAACGCCGGTTTGGCCCTGGTACTTACCGGCACGATCTTTGTATGTAGTTTCGCACTGTTCGTCCGACTGGATAAAAAGCATCTGGGCGACCCCTTCGTTGGCGTATATTCTTGCCGGCAACGTCGTCGTATTCGAAAACTCAAGCGTCACATTTCCTTCCCACTCCGGTTCAAGCGGGGTCACATTGACGATAATTCCGCACCTAGCGTACGTCGATTTTCCGAGGCAAATTGTCAAAACGTCCGACGGTATCCGGAAATACTCCACGGTACTCGCTAACGCAAACGAGTTCGGTGGAATAATGCAGGACTCTTCCCGTACATCGACGAAACTCCGATCGTCAAAAGCCTTCGGATCAACCGTCACGGAAAAAATGTTCGTAAAAACCTTAAACTCAGGCGCGCACCTAACGTCGTATCCGTAACTCGACGTGCCGAAGGAAATCACTGGTCGGCCGTCGACTCGGCGTACCTGAGTCGGTTCAAATGGCTCGATCATTCCCCGAGACTCTGCCATTTCCCGTATCCATCGATCAGATTTGATGGTCATTGATCGTCCATAGACAGAGTCGGCGTTGGCGCTTTATCTCGACTAATCAGCCAAAGTCCGGCGGCGGTTCGCCGCGCGCAGTCCATATAGAGGAGGGACATCGGCGAAGCATTGTCAAATGCGACAATCGGCACGCCCGCATCGGTCTGTTCTCGAATCGCCGGATCTAACGGGAACTCTCCGAGTAACGACGTTCCGTACTCTGCCGCCACCCGCTCGCCTCCTCCGTCGCCGAACAATGCGTGTTTACGATCGCAGCCGTCGCACACAAAGTAGCTCATATTTTCGACTACCCCGATTATCGGTACCGAAACTTTACGGAACATCTCGATACCCTTGCGTGCGTCCGCCAACGCGATCTCCTGAGGCGTTGTTACGATAACCGCACCGCCAACCGAAACTTGTTGTGAAAGGGTCAGTTGAATATCTCCGGTTCCTGGTGGCATGTCGACGATGAGATAGTCCAGATCACTCCACGCAGTTTGTTGCAACAATTGCTGCAGCGCGCCCGACGCCATCGGTCCACGCCAAACCATCGGGGTTTTGTCCGTTATGAGCATGCTCATGGATATCGCTTCAATACCGTGGCATCGAATCGGCACAAACTCGTTCTCATTTCTTATTTCTGGTCGCTGACCTTCTCGAATCCCCAACATGATTCCCTGACTGGGCCCATATATATCCGCATCCAAAATACCCACCTTTGCTCCGGCTCGATCTAAAGCCACGGCCAAGTTAACGGCTGTAGTTGATTTGCCCACACCACCCTTTCCCGAAGCGACGGCAATGACATTACTCGCCCCAGGCAAAGCATGAGAAGGAGGCACCCTGAATTTCAATTCCAGAACGATTTCGTCTTCCATCCAATTTTCGAGCGCAGCAGCGTACGCTTTCGTCAAGCCTTCCACCGGGTATCCAAGTTCAATCAGGACATGCCATTTCCCATCCAATTTCGCGGCACGCTGGATCGCCCCAAGCTCGCGCCAACTGACATTCACGATTGGATCTAGAAATGTCTCTAGTGATTTCCCCATATAAGTTACTCGCCCGAATCGACTCAGCATTATATAGTGCGCCACCAACAACCGTGCCTTTGTACGCACGGAAACGCACACCGTAAGAGTCGGATCTCTCAATCATGCGGCGAATTCTTGCAACGAGCGCGCTGCCTAACGCCAACGGCGCAATACATCTCGGTCATTTGCTCGAACACATCCAAACGGACATTTGGGTCCGTTATCAGCGGTTACAAGGCAACGAGTGCCTCTACGTATGTGCCGACGACACCCACGGTACGGGGACGATGCTGAAAGCCGAGGAACTCGGGATCTCTGCTGAGCAACTCATTGGCCAAGTTCGGATAGATCACATAGAAGACTTTAAAGATTTTCTCGTACAACACGACAATTACCATTCCACGCATTCTCCAGAAAACGAACACTACTCGGCATTGATCTACGAACGGTTAAAGAACGCGGGGTACATCTTTACCAAAGAAGTAGAACAACTTTATGACCCAGAAAAGCAGCTGTTTTTAGCGGACCGGTACGTCAAAGGGACCTGCCCCCAATGCGGGATTGACGATCAGTACGGTGACAACTGCGAAGCCTGCGGTGCGACTTACGATGCAACCGAACTTGGTGAACCGCGGTCCCTTCTTTCGGGTGCTACGCCAACGCTGCAATCTTCGACGCATCATTTTTTTGATCTAGCTCAATTTAAAGATTTCCTCGAAGGGTGGATCTCGACGGAAACAGTCCAATCTGAAGTCGCAAACAAACTGAGGGAATGGTTGGACGCGGGCCTAAAAGCTTGGGATATAAGTCGCGACGCTCCCTATTTCGGGTTTCTTATCCCCGGTACGGATAAATACTTCTATGTCTGGATGGATGCGCCTATTGGGTACATGGCCAGTTTTAGCAACTACTGTGACGAAAACGATCTCAACTTCGAAGAATTCTGGGCCAGCGACAGCGACACTGAAGTCCACCACTTTATCGGTAAGGATATCGTCAATTTTCATGCTCTCTTTTGGCCAGCGGTATTAAACGCTTCGGGCTTTCGTTTACCCACCCGTATCCATTCGCACGGATTTATAACGGTCGAAGGTAGGAAAATGTCGAAGTCTCGCGGGACGTTCATTAACGCAAGAACGTATCTGGCTCATCTCGAACCCGAGTATCTGCGGTACTACTACGCGACAAAACTGTCCCCCAACAACGATGATATCGATATCAATTGGGAAGATTTCGTGCAGCGAGTAAATTCCGACCTCGTCGGCAAAATCGTAAACATTGCCTCACGCTGCGCAGGCTTCATCAATCAATCCACCGAATCCACGCTTGCGCCATCTATTCACGACACGCGCCTGCTGCAAGTATTCGTTGACGCGCAGGAGACCATCGGGCAGCTATATGAGACAAGTGATACCAATCGAGTTGTGCGCGAAGTCGCCTCACTGGCAGACCGAGCGAATCAATACATTGCAAACCACGCCCCATGGGAACTCGCTAAAACGACCGGACAAGAGAAACAAATTCAAGCCATTTGTTCTCTCGGCATCAACATGTACCGAATCCTGGTGATCTACTTGAAGCCCATTTTGCCTCGCCTGGCCAAACAGTCAGAAAAATTTCTAGCATGCGACGAGCTGGGCTGGGCCGATATCGGTACGCCTCTAGTCAATCATCGGATTAATGTTTTTGAACCTCTTTTCAAACGTATCGACAGACGAGCCGTCGATGCGATGGTCGACGAATCGCGCGAAGATCACGTTGAAACTGGGGAGAACCCTATGATTACGATCGACGACTTCGAGCAAATCGATTTAAGAGTAGCAAGAATCGTATCTGCTGAATCCGTCGATGGGGCCGACAAGTTACTTCGCCTAACGCTCGACGTGGGCGACCATCACCGAACAGTGTTTTCCGGCATCAAGTTAGCTTACGCTCCAAAGGACCTAGTGGGGAGGCTCACGGTAGTTGTTGCCAACCTCGAGTCACGTGAAATGCGCTTTGGGACATCAGAAGGAATGGTGCTCGCTGCTGCAAACGGCGACAGCGAAATCTTTTTGATTTCTGTTGACACAGGGGCCGAACCAGGAACCCGAATAACCTGAGAAATCGTGCCAACTGTTCGTGTTACGCGCGATCATGTTGCCGGAGGGTCTTATGATCGAATTTCTCGGCCTGATAAACCGCATGGATGGCGCGATATGAACAAGGCGAAGCGCATCGCTATTTTTGAACGGCTTAAAGAAGCGACCCCGAAACCAGAGACTGAGCTGCGATATCAAACGCCCTTCGAACTACTGATCGCGGTGATTCTTTCGGCACAAGCCACGGACGTTAGCGTCAACTTAGCGACTAAAAAACTGTTCGCTGCAGCAAATAATCCCGAAGCGGTACACCATCTCGGAATCCGTCGATTAAAAAGCTTTATCAAGTCGATCGGGTTGTTCAACACGAAGGCCGAGAACATTCTAAAGACCTGTCAAATCCTGATCGACGAACATAGTGGTCTGGTTCCGAAGGATCGCCCGTCACTTGAAGCGCTACCCGGGGTTGGTCGAAAAACGGCCAACGTCATTCTCAATACCGCGTTCGGCCAACCCACGATCGCGGTCGACACCCACATTTTCCGGATTTCCAACCGCATCAATCTCGCGCCGGGAAAAAATGTTCGCGAAGTCGAAGATCGCCTCATCCGCGTCGTCCCAAACGACTACAAACAGGGCGCACACCACTGGCTAATCTTGCACGGTCGTTACGTTTGCGTCGCTCGCAAACCGCGATGCGGGGCGTGCGTTATCGAAGATCTGTGCGAATTCAAAGACAAAACCGAGTACGAGTGAACGCGTACGGTTATCGAGTCGTCCAACCGACGCCTCATTGAGTTCACCCGCCCTATTCCATGCTGTTCTATTCCTTATGCCATTCTTTACTTCTGTCGGTTTCGTCCGCGCCGCGCGGCAAGGCGAAGTCGGAGCGCGTTCAAGCGAATAAATCCCGTGGCATCAGATTGCTCGTAAGCACCCGCATCCTCGTCAAACGTCACGATATCGACGTCATAAAGGCTGTCCGTCGTCGATGAGCGCCCAATGACGTAAACACCGCCCTTGTATAACTTCAGTTTGACAGAACCACTAACAGCATTTTGTGACGCATCAATCAGAGCCTGCATGACGCAGCGCTCGGGCGACCACCAAAAACCGTTGTAGATCATTCGCGCATAACGTGGCATCAATTCATCGCGTAGATGCATGACCTCGCGATCCATCGTGATCGACTCCATCGCCCGGTGCGCTTTCAACAGGATCGTACCGCCCGGCGTCTCATAACATCCCCTGGATTTCATGCCGACATAACGATTTTCGACAATGTCGCTGCGTCCTACACCATGGCGCCCGCCGATCTCATTGAGCAGCCGAATCACGCCTGCCGGTGTCAGCGACTCTCCGTTGACCGCAACCGCGTCTCCGTTTTGATACGCGATCTCGATAGACTGGGGTTCATCGGGAGCATCCTCTGGCGAAACCGTCAATCGCCACATGTCTTCATTGGGTGCGGTGCCCGGGTCTTCTAAAATCCCTCCTTCGTATGAAATGTGCAAGAGATTAGCGTCCATCGAGTACGGCGATTCACCTGACTGCTCGTAATCGACTGGAATCGCGTGTTTTCTACAATATTCCATCAGTGCTTCACGGGAATTGATTTCCCACTCTCGATGCGGCGCGATAACGCGAATGTCAGGATCTAGTGCGTACGCGCCAAACTCGAACCGCACTTGATCGTTCCCTTTGCCTGTTGCTCCGTGCGCTACGGCCTCCGCGCCGGTTTCGCGCGCGATCTCGACTAATCTTTTTGCAATCAATGGGCGGGCAATACTGGTTCCAAGCAAGTATTCCCCCTCATAAATTGTATTTGCTCGGAACATAGGAAAAACGTAATCCCGAGCAAAGGTTTCGGTAAGGTCTTCAACGAAGATCTTGTCAACACCCATGGCCTCGGCCTTGGCGCGTGCGGCTTCTATCTCTTCGCCCTGGCCTATGTCGGCGGTGAACGTGATCACTTCAGCATCGTATGTCTCCTGTAGCCATCGGCAAATCACAGACGTGTCGAGCCCACCGGAATACGAGAGAACTATTTTTTCTTTCATCGTCTCGTCCGCGAAAAAAGACGCGGAGTTTACCTCGCTACGCCCCTATATGCGCAACCAATCAGCAAACGCCCGTATACACCACTTCTAAAAGATCGCGCGCCAAACGAGTGATGGATGGAATACGCACCTCGTCAAACTGGTAGTCTTGGCCGATGGAGTTGAACGCGCGTTTTCGCAGCTACCTACCCGTTGTCATTGATGTCGAAACCGGAGGATTCGATCGGTCGCGCCACGCTTTACTCCAAATCGCTATCGTTTTACTCGACTGGGACGACGATCAACTTCATCCGGCGAGTACTCACGTCTGGAATCTAATCCCTCATGCCGACATGGGCGTGGAAGAAGCTTCTTTGCAGGTCACGGGAATCGACTTAAACGACCCAGATCGCGACGCGATAAGCGAGGGCGAGGCGCTACAAGAATGTTTTCGCGTCGTACGGCGGGCCGTTCGC
>CEWR01086185.1_pt1 | contig 30487 bp, 26 predicted proteins | sample 356321 | NCBI WGS metagenome assembly CEWR01 (sample SAMEA2621551, study PRJEB7988) | marine metagenome | biome: marine biome (ENVO:00000447); feature: mesopelagic zone (ENVO:00000213); material: "saline water (ENVO:00002010), including plankton (ENVO:xxxxxxxx)" | depth 790 m
ATCCTCAAAATCTTCTTGAGAATCAGTATATGCTCTACAAATTTTTATAATTATACCTGAATAAGGTAAAATTGATACTGTATAAAAGTCGCTACTCAATGCTTGCTTTTTAAGGTTAGTGGCAGAAGTTTCTAATTATTACACTTTTTTAATATTTTTTTTTAATTCAGTTGTGAATTCAATACTTTTTGATGGTTTCGATGAAGGTATAAATTGATAAATCAGATTTAAGACTAAAGAGATTTAAGTGCTATTTAGTTTAGTATTTTTTCTTTACTTGCTCCAAGCCAATGTTCTAAAAAAGAATCAAAAGTAAAAATTAAAACGATAATTATAATCGTAATTCCAAAAGTAATGAGTCTTCTTTTTATAGGAACGTTGGGTTTTGCTTTAAAATCAGTCAGTCTTTTGATTATATCAATAATCCTTTCTTTATTAAAAAACAGAATTAAAAACAACATCAAAGTAATGATAATAGCGTTTGCTAAAGCAGGATATACATCAAGAAAAATAAGATCGAATAGTATTATGTTTACCATTATTGGTATTAATATAAATACACCTATAAGCTTCGTTTTATTCCATAAAAGAAACCAAGCAGCTAAAAGCTGTAAGAAACCAATGAAAAATATATATAGATAAGAATGCCCCATAAAGGTCCAAGCTAACGAAAATCCACTTGCGTCTCCTAGTGTAGTATTGGCAACTTTAGCAGGCAATTTTCCATTCATATAAAATTGTCCTCCAAGCAATTTTGATGTCGCATAAATAGTAAGAATAATAAATACACACTGACGTAATACAAGTTCAAATATTTCTTTTAAGTTTGATTTATTCATGAATTTGGTATTCGATTATTAGTGTGTTATAATAGGCTTGATGTTGCTTGTTTTTAGCTTAAAATTGAAACCCAAATATTTAAAGCACTAAACTTAGTAAATATAAATTGAAGAGAAAACCGGAGATGATTTTGGTAAGGTAGGATAGAACTAGAAATTAATTTATACAATTTTGTAATTTGTAGCGCTATCCGTTTTAATTTTTAAATCTGCTATGATTGGAAAAATCAGAATAGCTTTCAGTTTCGTTATAACTATTCTTTTTTAGATTTTTTTAGTCTCTTTTCTTCTTTCTTTTCTTTTGGAGTTTTTGTGGATTCTTTTTTTACACTTCTCCTTGAATCTTTACCTTTTGCCATGATATTATTTATTAAATAGTTGTTTTTATGTTCCTTCTTTTAATCGTTAAAAACCGTTCTGTTTTAATACTGAATCAAATTCAGTACAAATGATTTAAATCAGAAGTTAAACGAAGTTAGTGCTTTTTTAAGATAGTCAAACAAAAAACCTCCTTGTTTTCACAAGGAGGTTTTGGTTTTTTTGCTTCAAAAATTATTAGATCAATCCTTTTTATCTTGTTGCTCTATGCGATGCTGATTTCCAAAAAGAGATGTGTCTTCTTCGTTTATAGAATTAGATATCCCAAGCATAAATGCAGTTATAATTAATAAGGTTTTTCTTTTTAGCCAATATATTGGATGTCTAGATTTTTCTAAACGATTGTTTTTTTTCTGTTTATACATGTTAATAATGATAAATGATTAGACATTAATTTTATCATTTGTTGCTTTTCAGCATTTGCCAAGAACAGAAGTGTAGTTCTAGGCGATGTATAAATAGGAAATTGAATTACTAGAAGTAATCTTATTAATTAAGAAAGTATGTTGATTATTAAGTGAAGCAATTTTTTGATACAATTGCTTTTGTAGTTTTATAGTAAGTATAGTTTGTTTTTGAAAAGCATTTTTTTGAAGAATACTTGGAAAGAAAAAAGCTAGAAAACTATTGGCAGATAACGTTTTATTAAAGACAACATGTTTTGTGTTTCTAGTATTAAAACGCTTCTTCTTAATACTTTTAGAAGATTGATAATAATTAAAAGTACTTTCTTGTGAATAAATAGGAGATTCTGCAACAGAAAGAAAGAACACCAATAGAAAAACAAAAAGATGTTTTAGTCGCATTATATACCTGTTTTATTCTTTTAGTTAAAACCTCTCTGTTTTCACAAAGAGGTTTTGGTTTTATAGATTCCTGTCTGCGCAGGAATGACAAAATTGTCTATTTAATTAGTTCGTAAGAACGTTTAATAAAGTTTGTTAACTCTTCACCATGTAAAAGGTTTTGAGATAATTTAGCCAAATCAAAAGCTTGAGAAATTAAATGTTTTTGTGCTGCTTCATCTTTGTTATTTAAGATGTCGGAAACTAATGGACTATTTGTGTTTACCACTAAATTGTACATGTCAGGGAAATTACCCATTCCCATCATTCCACCACCACCAGAAGCTTGCATTTCTTTCATTCTACGCATAAATTCTGGAAGTGTAATTAAAAACGGAGAAGCATCAGAATCCATCGATTCTAATTGAACTGTATACGTTTTAGAGTTTACAGCAGTTTCAATTATTGGCTTTAAAGTTGCTTTTTCTTCATCAGATAATTTAGAAATTACAGCATCGTCTTTCTTAATTAAGTTATCAATAAAATCAGAATCTACTCTTGTGAATTTTACTTTTTCAGCAGCTCCTTCTAATTTCTGCATTAAGTGAGAAATAATAGGAGAGTCTAATACTACAACCTCATATCCTTTTGCAGTTGCATTTTGAATATAACTGTGTTGTGCGTCTTTGTTAGACGTGTATAAAATAACGTGATTTCCATCTTTATCAGTTTGAGAATCTTTTGTTTTTTCAATCAATTCATCAAACGTAAAATAAGACTCAGCAACTGTTGGATATAAAGCAAATTTCTTTGCTTTGTCAAAGAATTTATCTTCAGACAACATTCCGTATTCAATAATTACTTTAATATCATTCCATTTTGTCTCAAAATCAGCTCTGTCTTTTTTGAATAAAGAAGCTAATTTATCCCCCACTTTCTTGGTAATGTAACCAGAAATTTTCTTTACAGCTCCATCAGCTTGTAAGCCAGAACGAGATACATTTAATGGAATGTCTGGAGAATCAATAACACCTTTTAGCATCTGTAAAAAGTCAGGAACAATTCCTTCAACATTATCAGTTACAAAAACTTGATTTTGGTATAATTGAATTTTATCCTTTTGCATATCCATTGAAGGACTTAACTTAGGGAAGAATAAAATTCCTGTTAAATTAAAAGGATAATCAACATTTAAATGAATGTGAAATAAAGACTCTTCAAATTGCATTGGATACAATTCTCTGTAGAAATTATCATAATCTTCTTTTTCTAAATCTGCTGGTTTTTTTGTCCAAGCAGGATCTGTGTTGTTGATTATTTTTTCAACAGTAATTTGTTTGTGCGCTTCTGTAGTTTCTTTACCTTCGGCATCTTTTGTAGTTGCTGGTGTAAATTCAGGATCGTTAATTTCTTCGGTTCCAAATTTAATTGGCACTTGGTTAAAACGATTGTATTTGTTTAATAAACCTCCAATTTTACTTTCTTCTAAGAAGTCTAAAGAATCTTCAGCAATATGTAAAATAATTTCTGTTCCTCTGTCTGCTTTATCACTTTCAACCAACGTAAATTCTGGAGAACCATCACAAGTCCAATGTGCAGCAGGTGCATCTTTAAAAGACTTTGTAATTAATTCTACTTTTTCCGCTACCATAAATGCAGAGTAAAAACCTAATCCAAAATGACCGATAATTCCAGCTTCGTTGTCTTTATACTTATCTAAAAACTCTTCTGCGCCAGAAAATGCAATTTGGTTGATGTATTTTTCAACTTCATCTGCAGTCATTCCTAAACCTTGATCTTTAATCGTAATTGTTTTAGCATCTTTATCAATGCTTACTTCAATTTTAGCATCACCTAATTCAGTATTTGCTTCACCTATAGAAATAAGATGTTTTAATTTAGAAGTTGCGTCTGTTCCGTTAGAAATAAGTTCACGTAAGAATATTTCGTGATCAGAATACAAGAATTTTTTAATCAGTGGAAAAATATTTTCTACAGATACATTAATGTTTCCTTTTGCCATTTTATTATGTTTTTTTTAAATATTATTTTCTAGATTATAAGTAGTCAATAAAAATGCCAAATCAATCTTTATGACAAGTTGACATTGCTAATGACATAAAAAGTATATATTTACATATATGATTAGTGACGATAATGGGTGTTTATTCAAAAAATTCAAAGAAATTTTACCTGAATTTTCTGACGAAGATATCCACTCTTTTTTAGGAATTTGTAGCTTTAAAACTCTTAAAAATAAAACAGTAATAATTGAGCCAAACAAAAAATCTTCGTTGGCTTTTTTTATATTAAAAGGTGTTATTCGAGGTTATTTAACAAATAAAAAAGGGGTAGAGAAAAGTATTTTCTTAAGACCTGCTTTTACAATTATAGGAGCGCCTAATGCATTATTTGATCATAAAATTTCTAAATATACTTTTGAAGTAATAGGAGATACAAAATTATTGGTTTTTGAATTTAGCGACTTCGAAAATTTAGCATTAAAAAGCTCAAACATTTTAAATTTTCTTTTATCCTCTTATAAAGAGATGATACAAACTTTAGTTTATAGAGTAGAATCTATGATCGATAAAATGCCCGAGCAGCGTTATGAAGATTTGTTAGATAAAAGTCCCCAGTTTTTTCAAACGGTCTATCATAAAGACATTGCTAGTTATTTAGGAATTACACCAGTTTCTCTTTCTAGAATAATTAAAAGAAGAACAGATAAAAATAAAATTTAATATTTTATAAGCTTTATGAGGAAGTATTTTATTCTAACACTTTTTATAATCCCTATTTTTATTTTTTTAGGACTCTACTTTTTTCAAGAAAAATTAATTTTTAAACCGACTAAATTAGCTGAAAATTATAAATTTCAGTTTGATGAAGAGTTTGAAGAAATCAATGTTTTAGTTGATAAAACAGTCACTTTAAATGGTGTTCTTTTTAGAAGTGAAGCTAAAAAAGGAATTGTATTATCCTTTCATGGAAATAAAGGAAATTTAGCCGAAATAGGGAAGAGATCTAGTCTGTTTACAGAAAATGGTTATGATGTATTATACATAAATTACCGAGGATATGGTAAGAGCTCTGGTAATATTAAAAGCGAAAACCAATTGTTAAAAGATGCACAAATAGTTTACGATTCATTAAAAAAGGAATACAAGGAATCTCAGATAATACTTTTTGGTATTTCAATAGGAAGTGGTGTTGCTTCCTATTTAGCTGCTCATAATACCCCACATTCATTAATATTAACGGCTACATATTCTAGCTTTAAAACAGTCTTAAAAGAAAAACTTCCTTTTGTCCCTAGTTTTCTTTGGAGGTATGAATTAAACACAAACAAAAGACTTCAAAAAGTAAATTGCCCAATAAGTATCTTTCATGGAAAAGAGGATTCAGTTTTTCCTTTTAAACATGCTCAGACTTTAAAAGAAAACCATCCAAGAATACATCTTTTTGGATTCGAAAAATATGGACATACAAGTTTTTTAGAAAGCAATTTATTTAAAAAACGTATTATTGTGGAAATAAATAGAAATTCGATACAAAAATAATATCTTATGGAGGCATATGCAAATATTTTAATGATCGCAATGGTAGCAATACTTACTTTAGTAATTGTAGAGGTACTTTATGCCTATTTTATAAAAAAGTTTAAGTTTAGAACAATGGATATGATTTCTAGTTTAAGTGCTGGAATGACAAATACCTTAAAAAATGTTTTAGGATTAACTGTTGTGATTTTTGGATACAAACACTTATTTAATCAATTTGCTATAGCTCCTTTAGATATTAAATGGCACACATATATAATCGCTATAGTTTCATTAGATTTTGCTACCTATTGGCATCATAGATTAGCTCATAAAGTTAATATTTTTTGGAACAGACATGTAATTCATCACTCAGGTGAAGATTTTAATATCGCTACAGGATTGCGACAATCTGTTTCAAAGTTTGTAAATATAGCTGTATTTTTTTTGTTTCCAGCGGCATTATTAGGAGTTCCTCCTGAAGTAATTATTATGGTTGCGCCGCTTCATTTATTTATTCAAATTTGGTATCATACCACCTATATAGGAAAATTAGGATGGTTAGAATATATTATTGTAACACCATCACAACATAGAGTTCATCATGCAATAAATAAAATTTATATGGATAAAAATATGTCGCCGGTATTTTGTGTTTGGGATAGACTGTTTGGAACTTTTCAAGAAGAATTAGATGAAGAGCCATGTATTTATGGAGTTACTAGGCAAGTAAATACTTGGAATCCAATTCTTATTAATTTAGATCATTTATGGTTGCTAATTAAAGATGCCTGGAGAGCAAAGAGCTGGTTAGATAAATTAAGAGTTTGGTTTATGCCAACAGGATGGAGACCTGCTGATGTTGAAGAGAAGTATCCAGTTGCTTCAGCAGACCCAAGAAATTTTGTTAAGTATGATACAGAAGCCTCCTCTTTGTTAAAAGCATGGTCTTGGGTTCAGCTTTTTATGCTAATTGGTATGACATTTCATTTATTATATGCTATTGTCAAAATTGGAAGCCCTAATATCTTTATCTATGCGGTATTCTTGTTTCTTATGGTCTATTGTTACACGTCATTAATGGATAGAAATCCTAATTCTATTTGGATGGAACTGTTAAAATCAATCTTTGGTTTAGCTATTATATATCGTTTAGGAAACTGGTTTGGTCTAGATGAAATTATAAATACTGGTACTGTTTTTATGATAATATACCTTATTACATCAGTATTCATTGTTGGGTATTTTGTTTTTTACGAAATTGGAAACGAAAAATTAAAAGCATAAATGTACTTCATATAAATCTTAACAATTGTAAACTTTTTTCAAGAATTAATTTCTTAAATTTCGAACTTATTATTTAATGATTATGTAATAAAAACATGATTTTAATAATTAATTCTATTTTTAATGTTGTGTAATTTATTAAAAGAAAAAAAATATAGGGTAACTACTGCGTTATTCGTATTCTTGATTTTGCTTTCTTGTAAGACAGAGACAAATAGAGGAGAAACTTTTAATACGAAGATTTCATCAAGTGAAGACTTAGTAGCCCATTCTAAAGAATTTGAAGAGGAGATTATAAAAGTAACAGATAATATTTATGTTGCTATTGGTTTTGGGTTGGCAAATTCTATTTTAATAGAAGGTAAAGACGGTGTTGTAATTGTAGATTGTTTAGAGTCTGAAAAAACAGCATCTAGAGTTAAAGAAGCTTTTAATAAAATTACGACAAAACCTGTAAAAGCAATCATTTATACACACTTTCACCCAGATCATACATTTGGTGCAAGAACGATGGCAGGAAATGATAATCCTAAAGTTTATGCACACAGCACAACACAAGCTCACATAGAAAAACTAGTAAATGTAATTCGACCAATCATAACAAAAAGAAGTTATAGAATGTTTGGTAATTTTTTAAATCAAGAAGAATTAGTAAATGCTGGTATTGGTCCCTTTTTAGGTTTAGATGAAGAGGTTAATTGGGGAGTATTAACTCCTACACATACTTTTGAAGATGAATTAATAATTGAAGAGGCAGGTGTAAAATTAAAATTAGTACATGCTCCTGGAGAAACAGATGATCAATTATTTGTTTGGATTGACGACAAGAAAATTTTATTACCAGGAGACAATATTTATAAAACCTTTCCAAATTTGTATACAATTAGAGGAACCTCTTATAGAGATATAAAAAAATGGTCATCAAGTATCGATAAGATGCGATATTTACATCCAGAAATTATAATACCAAGTCACACAAGACCCATAAAACAAAAAGATACAATTCGAAAAATATTGACTAATTACAGAGATGCAATCCAATTTGTACATGATCAGACGATTAGAAATATTAATTTGGGTTTAATGCCCGATGAAATTGCAGAAAAAGTTATATTACCAACTCATTTATCAAAGTCTCCTTATTTAAAAGAGTTTTATGGTAAAGTAAATTGGTCTGTAAAATCTGTTTTTTCTGGTTATTTAGGTTTTTTTGATGGAAATCCATCAACCTTATTGCCTTTGCCTTTAAAAGAAAAAGCAGCAAAAATAATTGAATTAGCAGGTGGTTTTGATGCTTTAAAGCAAAAAACAGTATTAGCTTTTACGAATAAAAATTATCAATGGTCTCTGGAATTGACGGACTATCTTTTAAAAATTGCCCCCAATGACAATGAAGTAATAGAGGTAAGATACAATAGTTTAATAAAACTAGGAGAGGCAAATTCAAACCCCAATGCTAGGCACTATTATTTAACAAGTGCATTAGAGTTAAAAGGTTTAGATATAAAGTTGAGATCTGCAACAGACGAAATTGCAGAACAATTAACTTTAAAATCAATTTTTGATGGAATGGCAGTAAACCTCATACCAGAAAAAAGTATTTATATAAATAAGAAAGTTAATTTTTTTTTTCCAGATATAAAAGAAAAGTGGTCTGTACAAGTTAGATATGGTATTGCAGAAATTCAGTCTTTTAATATTAATGATGCAGATATCTATTTAGAAATGAATTCTAAAGACTGGAAGAAATTAGCATCAGGAGCAGATAGCGGAATGGAAAGTTATTTCTCTGGAAATATGAATTTTAAAAAAGGAAACTTATTGGCTTTAAAAAGCTTTTTCAATATGTTTAAAGATTAACTAAATAATTAAACAGCAATTAACTCAAAATTAACCTAAATTAAATCAGATGATTAAACAATTAAAAAAGGGAATTAAAATAACAGTAACATTACTGGTATTTTTAATAACGGTACAATTAAGTGCTCAAACTGTACTGAATGGTAAGGTTATAGATTCTAATGACAAATCTCCTTTACCAGGAGCAAATATAGTAATAAAAGGAGGTTCTGAAGGAACATCAACAGATTTTGATGGGAATTTTACTTTAAAAACAACAAAACAATTTCCCTACACTATAACAGTAAGTTTTACTGGTTATGATACTAAAAGTGTAACGGTTAATAAAGCTTCAGATGTTGCTGTAATTATATTAAATCAAGGTATTTCATTAGATGAGATTATTGTTTCGGCTTCTAGAAAAAGAGAGAAAATTCAAGAGGCACCAGCAGCAGTAAGTGTACTTACTGCAAAAGCATTAGCAGCTTATGCTGTTTCAAATCCAGTACAAGCATTACAAAATTTAACTGGAGTTGATATAGCAACTTATGGTATTGGAGAAGCAAAAATTAATTTAAGAGGTAAATCTACAGTCTTTCAGTCGGAAACGCTTGTTATTGTAGATTATAGAAATATTAGTATGCCAAGTTTAGGGCAAAACAAATCTGGTCAAAACCCAGTAGACGCAATAGATTTAGAACGCGTAGAGGTTATTAAAGGACCAGGAAGTGCATTATATGGACCTGGTGTTGAAGCAGGAGTTGTACATTTTATTACAAAAAGCCCATTTAAAAAACAAGGTTTAAGTTTATCTATGGGATTAGGTAATCAAAGACAATTTCAAACAGCATTTAGATATGCAGAAGTTTCTGAGAATGAAAAATTAGGTTTTAAACTTACAGGATATCATAGAACAGCAGAAAATTTTTCTTTTGATGATGCTATTAGTCAAGCACGTTTAGAAGGGTATAGTTCGTTTGCGAGCCAGACCATAACTAGTGGAGTCGATGGTAGAACTTTTGAAGTAGACGTGCCAGACTTACACACTGAAAGTTATGGTATTACAGGTACACTAGAGTATAAAGCATCAGAAGAAACTACGATAACAAGTTTAGCTGGTTTTAGTACAACAGAAGGTTTGTTTAGAACTGCGCAAGGTGAAGGGTACCAAACTGCGCCAAGGGGTTTTGCTCAAGTCCGTATGCAATCTGGAGGTTTATTCGCACAGGTTTTTTGGTCTAAACAAAATGCAGGAGAAAATACTTGGTTGTATGGACCAGGAACAACAAATTATAATGATGCAGAACAATTAGAAGGACAAGTTCAATACAACTGGGATATTTCTAAAGATTTAAATCTTATTGTTGGTTCAGATTATAAAACTTTTGAGACGAAGACAAAAGGAACCATTAATGGTAAATACGAAGATGAAGACGATTATTCTATCGTTGGGGCATATGCGCAAGGTAAATATAAAGCGACAGATAAGTTAGATATAACAGCAGCAGCAAGAGTAGATAGATTTGCAGCTTTAGATCATATTTCATTTTCGCCAAGAGTTGCCGCTGTTTATAAAGCAAGCGATAATCATACATTTAGAGCTACTTTTAACCAATCAACTGGTGCGCCGCTTGGTCTTAATTTATTTACAGATTTGCCAATTGGTCAAGGTCCAGCTGGTTCTTTAATTTGGTTAACAGGGGGTGCAGAATCATTTACGTATAATAATGGAAATGCATATAGCTTTATAACTCAATCTGCAGTAGCAAGTACAGATTTTCCATTAAGAGCATTATATAATATGGTTGCTGCAAATTTTGCAGGTAGCCCTTTAGCAGGGACTGTTAATGCCATAGGTACTCAAATAACAGGTACAACATCTGCAACCGTTTTTGGAACTCCATTAGAAAGAGCGCCATTAGTGCCATCGACGTCTAAGCAATTTGAAATTGGTTATTCAGGTCGCCCAACTAATAAGTTAAAAGTTACATTAGATGCATATTATAATCAAAGAAATAATAATATATCATCGACCATCTTATCTTCAAAATTTTATGGTTACGCAACTGCAGGAGCTGATTTAGCAGCAGCAATTACAGCTGTAAACCCAGGATTTGCAGGTTACGTTTTACCTTCAGGTGCTACTGTAGCACAAACTTTTGCAGGAGGAATTAACGGTGTAACGTTAAACGCTGATACTGGAGCACCAAACCCTTTAGGTTTTATGTCTGCAGATCAATCACCAGGAAATGCTTTAGATATTACATATTTTAATGTTGAGACTGTAGATTATGTGGGTGTAGATTTCGGTTTAGATTATTACGCGTCAGATGCTGTAACAGTAAATGGTAGTGTTTCTTGGTTAAGTAACGCACATTGGGATGAAGTAGCAATAGTAGGATCAACTGAAAAAATACCTTTTTCTTTAAACGTACCAGAACTTAGAGCAAAATTAGGTTTAAATTATAGCCCAGAATTAGGTTTCAATGCAAATGCAGCAGTTCGTTATAGAGGTGAATTTCAATCTGAAAATGGTGGTGCTTGGTCAGGTACAACAGAGGCTTCTACACTAGTAGATTTAAGTCTAGGTTATAAATTTGATGAAAACATTAATTTTAAACTAACTACTGGTAATCTTTTTGATTCTAAATACAGACCAATAGCAAATGCTCCATTTATAGGGAGAACTATTTTAGGTCAATTAACTTTACATTTCGATTAATTATTTGTTAACTATTTTAATTAATTATTTGTAAGAGAGGAATAGTTGAAAAATTATTCCTCTTTTTTTTAAAAATATTATGAAAAATTTAGAATATGATTATGTAATTATTGGCAGTGGCTTTGGTGGTTCTGTTAGTGCATTGCGTCTCTCTGAAAAAGGATATAAAGTTTTAGTCATAGAAAAAGGAAAATGGTTTAAAGCAGAAGACTTTCCTAAAACTAATTGGAACTTTAAAAAATGGTTGTGGCTTCCTCAGGTAGGTTTTCAAGGCTTTTTTAAGATGACTTTTTTAAATCACGTTACAGTACTTTCGGGTGTTGGAGTTGGTGGGGGCTCATTAACTTACGCAAACACATTACCAGTTCCTAAAGGCGAGTTTTTTAAATCAGGTAGTTGGTCAGAACTAAATAATTGGAAAAATATTTTAGAGCCATTTTATAAAACATCATATAAAATGTTGGGCGCTGCAACAAACCCAAAACTAGATGCATCTGATTTAGCGATAAAAAAATTAGCGAAAGATATCGGGAAAGAAGACCATTTTGAGGCTGCAAAAGTAGCGGTGTATTTTGGTGAAGCAGGAAAAACAGTAAAAGATCCATATTTTGATGGAAAAGGACCAGATAGAACAGGATGTGTTCATTGTGGAGCTTGTATGACAGGTTGTCGATATAATTCGAAAAACACATTAGATAAAAATTATTTATACTTAGCACAACAATTAGGCGCTAAAATTATTGCAGAAAAAGAAGTTATAAACGTATTACCTATAAGTAAAGATGATGGAAGTGACGGGTATACAGTTGAATATAAATCAAAATTAGGAAAGAAATCAAAAGGGAAAATAACTACAAAAGGAATTGTTTTTTCAGGAGGTGTTATGGGAACCATTCCGTTATTATTAGAATTAAAAGATAAAAGTTTACCAAACCTTTCTGATAAAGTTGGATGTAATATTAGAACCAATAATGAATCACTTTTGGTGATGACTTCTACTGAAAAAAATCATAAAGATTACTCTAAAGGAATCGCAATTGGTTCTGTTTTACATACGGATGAGAATAGCCACTTAGAGCCTGTTAGATATGGTGAAGGGTCCAGCTTTTTTAGAGTACTGACGATACCAACTATTCATAATAAGTTTGTTGTATTTAGACTTTTAGGAATGTTAGGAATTATATTGAAACAACCTTTACGTTTTTTGAAAACAGTCTTTGCAAAAAACTACGCTAAGAGAACTACTGTTTTGTTATTTATGCAAACATTAGACAGTACTTTACGTATAAAAAAAGGTTTCTTTACAAGAATGAAAACAGTTACAGAAGGTGTTGAAAAGCCAAATGCATTTATTCCTGAGGCGCTTACTTTAGGTAAAAAATTTGCTAAAATGGTAAAAGCAATTCCATACGCCAATTTTACAGATGTGTTATTAGGAAGTCCAACAACAGCTCATGTATTAGGAGGTGCAGTTATGGGGAAAGATGATTCAGTTGGTGTTATAGATAAAGAATGTAATGTTTTTGGATATAAAAATATGATGATTTGTGATGGTTCTATGATCTCTGCAAATCCGGGTGTTAACCCATCATTATCTATTACAGCAATTTCAGAATATGCAATGAGTAAAATTCCAAATAAAAAAGAGTAAGATCAATAAGTCATACAATTTTCAATGAAAAAAATAATTAAAATTAGTTTACTAGTCGTATTATCTATGTTCATTTTTAAATGTAGGCAAGCTGATAACTCTTTCAATGAAACTAAAATAAATAACGTTCAAGTTAAAAAAACTTCAACCTTAAATGCTACTTCCGAAGAAGAGGTTAAAGTTTTAGATGATGAAGCAAAAAGATTGTTAGGGCAAAATATTGGTACACAAGCCTACATTTACAGTATTCCTATTGTAAGAGAAATGCTATTTAGAAATAGATTTTCTAATATGGTGTCTAACGCAAAAAAAGCAAAAAAACTAATTTTTTCTAAAAACGGAAATGATGGTGTACATCTTAATGAACTGGTACATTTAAGAATACTTACTAATCATTATTTAGAATCAGGAGTAACTCCAAACGTAGATACACAATATTCGCCAGCATTTATAGATGTAAGTAAAGGACCAATTGTTATAACAGTTCCTAAAGTAGATCGTTATTATAGTGTGCAAATGACAGATGCTTATTTAGAGAATTTTTATTATTTAGGTGGTAATAATAAAGAAGATTACCAAGGTAATTACATGTTAGTAAAACCGAATTGGAAAGGAAAAAAACCAAGCTCAATTTCTAAAGTTATTGAAATGCCAACAGACATTGGTTTTATTGTTTTAAGGATATTAAATACGACAGAAAAAGGGGATACCCAGAAAGTAGTCACTATTCAAGACCAATTTAAATTACAGTCTTTATATTCATTTTTAGGAAAAGGAAAAGACAGTTATCCTATTATGGAAAAAGAAGTGATACCAATAGGCATTGCGTTTTATAATAGCATGTTAAAATACGTAAAAGCATATCCTGATTTAAAAAACGAAGCACATTTTTGGTTTTTAATGAAGCAATTAGGAATTGATAAAAATGAAAATATAGATTTTAATAATGCAGATCCTAGTATAAAAAAAGGATTGTTAGAGGCGATACCAAAAGCAAAAGAAATTATTTCTTGGAAAGCTAGAACAAGAGGGTATAAATCTAAAAATAATTGGAATATAGATTTAGTTGGTGGTTCTTATAATGGAGATGTTATGGCCAGAGCAGAAGGGGCTGTGCAAGGTTTTGTGGTGCATGATGCAGATCAATGTTTATATTTTCATACCTATTATGATCATGAAGGAAGTCCTTTGTTAGGAGGGAATTCATATACGATCATCTTTAATAAAAATCAACTTCACCAAGCAAAAGCATTTTGGTCTATTATAGCCTACGACCCTGAATACAATCTAGTTCCAAGAGAAGATTTGCATTATGCAGTAAGTGATAGAAGTGAAGGTTTACAATATAATGAAGACGGGAGCCTTACTATTTATCTTCAATCTGAAGAACCAGAAGGGAAAAAGAACAATTGGGTACCGATTCCAAAAGAAGGGATTTTTAAACTAAACTTCAGAAACTATATTCCAAAAGAGACTCTATTAAACCAGAATACAGTAGAAAACTATTTACCCAATGTTGTTAAAAATAAAATTAAAATAAAATTATAGTGTATGTTAAATTTATCCGTTTTATTAGAAAACAGTGCATTAAAATATCCAAACAAAACTGCTTTTACATTTATGGACACTAGTTTGAGTTTTGCTCAAATTAACGCAGTTGCAAACCAAGTTGCAAACGGATTAGTAGATATAGGTATTAAACCCGGAGAAAAAGTAGCATTAAGCTGTTTTAACCTCCCTTATTTTCCGATAATTTATAATGGAATTTTAAAAGCAGGCGCAACAGTAGTGCCTTTGAGTGTTTTATTGAAAGCGGATGAAATTCAATATCATTTAGAAAATAGTGAAGCCAAAGCTTATTTTTGTTTTATTGGTACAGAAGAGTTACCTATGGGTAAAATGGGGTTTGCAGGTTTTTCTGAAGCAAAAAAATGTGAACATTTTTTTATGATAATGCCAAAGCCAGAAATGCCTTCGCCAATTGAAGGCACAAAAACATTAGGTAGTTTACTGGCAAATAAAGCAACTTCTTTTGATACTATTGAAACCAAAGCAACAGATACAGCAGTAATTGTATATACTTCTGGTACAACAGGGAAGCCAAAAGGGGCAGAATTATCACACAGTAATTTGATACAGAATACAATCTTAAGTCAAGGTTTATATAACTGTAGTAAAGAGGATACGATTTTAATAGTATTGCCTTTATTTCACATTTTTGCGATGACAGTTTTAATGAATGCCGCGCTATATAAAGGAGCAACATCTATTTTATTACCTCGTTTTGATGCTGGCGCTGTTTTAGATTCATTAGATAAACATAAAATCACTGTTTTTGCAGGTGTGCCAACCATGTATTGGGGTCTAAATAGTTATTTAGATGCGAATGATTTTGATATTTCTACTATAAAATCGAATTTAAAAATGTGTCTTTCTGGTGGTGCATCTTTACCCATTCCAGTTTTAGAAAAATTTGAAGAACGATTTGATGTCCCAATTTTAGAAGGTTTTGGAATGTCTGAAGGTTCACCCGTAGTTACTTTTAATCAATTAGATATTGGTAGAAAACCAGGTTCTATTGGAACTTCAGTTTGGGGTGTTCAAGTAAAATTGGTAGACGATAATGGGAATGAAGTTGCACAGGGAGAAAAAGGAGAATTATTGTACAAAGGACACAATGTAATGAAAGGCTATTATAATAACCCAGAAGCTACTGCAAAAACCATACAAAACGGATGGTTGTATTCTGGAGATATTGCTATAAAAGATGAAGATGGTTTTTATTTTATTGTTGATAGAATTAAAGATATGATTATTCGTGGAGGTTTAAATATTTATCCAAGAGAAGTCGAAACTGTAATGATGAAACATCCTGCCATATCTATGGCTGCAGTAATAGGTATTCCTGACGAACAAATGGGTGAAGAAGTGAAAGCGTTTGTTGTGTTAAAAGAGAATACTTCAGCCACCGAAGAGGAATTAAGGCAGTATACTAAAGATAACATTGCAGCATATAAATACCCAAGAGTCATAGAGATTATTAAAGCATTACCAACTAGTGCAACCGGTAAAATATTAAAAAAAGAACTACGTAAATTATAAATTATGGAAGCTAGCAAAGATCAATTAAGTTTAGAAGATATTACTGCAGTTTTTAATTTGCAAAAAGCAAATCAATTTGCAGTAGCAAACCAACCAATATCAGAAAGAAGAAGAAAACTGAAATCGTTAAAAAAAGCGGTAGAAGTTACTTTTAGAAGTGCAATACAAGAAGCACTTGCTAAAGATATGGGAAAGCCTAAAGCAGAGGTGGATTTAACAGAAATTTATCCAGTAACTAGCGAAATTAAACATGCATTAAGTCATTTAAATTCATGGACACGCGAACAGAGTGTTTCTACCCCTTTGGCTTTTATGGGAGCTAGTTCTTCAATACAATATGAGCCAAAAGGAGTTTGTTTAATTATTTCACCTTGGAATTTTCCTGTAAATTTAACGATTGCACCTTTAGTCAGTGCAATTGCAGCTGGTAATACCGTAATAATAAAACCTTCTGAAATGACACCTCACATTTCTAAAGTGATGAAAGAGTTAATTGCTGCCGTTTTTGAAGAAAATGAAGTAACATTAGTTGAAGGTGCAATACAAACATCAACAGATTTATTAACATTACCTTTTAATCACATTTTTTTTACAGGTGCACCCTCTATAGGAAAAATAGTAATGTCAGCAGCAGCTAAACATTTAACTTCAGTTACATTAGAATTAGGTGGTAAATCTCCTACAATAGTAGACGAAACAGCATCTGTAAAAACAGCAGCAAAAAGAATTGCTTGGGGTAAATTTGTGAATGCAGGCCAAGTTTGTATTGCACCAGATCATATTTATGTTCACGAAAGTAAACAAGAGGAATTAGTTACTGAATTTAAAAAAGTAATTCAATCTTTTTACGGAGATGGCGCAAATAATTCGACTAATTATACTCAAATTGTAAATTCATCGCATAAAAGTAGAGTTGGAGAAATGATAACAGAAGCAAAAGCACAAGGAGCAACCGTTGCTTGTGGAGGTTTAATTGATGGGGATTCGAACTTTATTGAGCCAACAATTTTAACCAATGTAAGTATGGATTCTAAAGTGATGCAAAATGAAATTTTCGGTCCTGTTTTACCAATTATTTCTTACAAAAACATATTAGAAGTTATCGATACGATTAACTCAAAAGAAAAACCTTTAGCTTTATATGTTTATAGTAAGAGTAATAAAAATATAAAAAATATTTTAAAGAATACGAGAGCTGGAGGTTCATGCATAAATAATAATGCGGTTCATTTTTTTAATAATAATTTACCTTTTGGAGGTTCAAATAATAGTGGAATAGGGAAGTCTCATGGCGTGTTTGGTTTTCAAGAGTTTTCGAATGCAAGAGGTGTTTTAAAACAACACATACCAGGAGCTTTAGAACTATTAATGCCACCATATACTAATTTTAAAGAAACACTGATTAATCTAACAATAAAATGGTTTTAGATTATGGAAGTAGCACAAATAAGTAAACTAGTTCCAGTAGTGTTTTTATTAATTTTAGGTATTTTAGAAGCAGTAGGTGGTTTGTATTTTAATAATGATAAAAGAACTAAAAATGATTATGCCATAGAATTTTTAGGTTTGGTAACATTACCAACTTTAATTCAACCTGCAATATTACTTTCTGTAGTTTGGGGAATGACTACTTGGTTTCCTAGTCTAGAAGATTACTTTATCAATTCGTCTATTTGGTGGCATATTGCAGCATTTTTAGTATTGGATGACATGACTCAATATTGGTGGCATAGATTGTCGCACATAAGTCCAATTATGTGGAAATTACACAGACCACACCATGTTGTAAAAGAAATGGGAGTGATGGTTACGTATAGAAATGCAACTTTATATTATGCCTTAATGCCAGGTTTATGGTTTACAGGTTTGCTTATTTATTTAGGAATGGGTTATGTGTATTTGTTTTATCTTCCAATAAAATTAATTTTCATTTTATTAGCTCATAGCGAAACACGTTGGGATAGATTTTTATTCAAATACAGAATATTACATCCAATTGCTTGGGTTATTGAGCGCACAATAACGTTGCCAAGTACACATTATGCACATCATGGTTTAACGGCAGAAGATGGTGTTTCTCACCCAAATGGTAATTTTGGTAATTTACTTTTCTTTTGGGATGTGTTATTTGGTACTTCAAAAATCACAAGAAAATACCCTACTAGATTTGGAGCATGGAATCAAATGAATGAACCTTGGTATGTTCAACTACTATTTCCCTTTATAAGATCTAATGATCCACGAAGTGAATTGCATTCTCTTAAAACAAAAAATGATTATGACCCGTCTAAAGATTTTAAAGAGTTTACGCAATAATTTATGGGAGGTATAATTACAGGAACAGGAAGTGCAATGCCACGTCAGATTATAAAAAATGAATACTTTTCTAAAAATATTTTTTATACCAAAGACGGTATACAAAACCCAAAACCCGGAATAGAAGTTATCAAGAAGTTAGAAGAAATCTCTGGCATTAAAGAGAGACGTTTTATAGGTAAAGAAGAACAATCTGTTAATATTCTTTTTGATGCTAGTAAAAAGGCGCTAGAAAATTCGGGTATTGATAAAAATGAATTAGATGCGATTATAGTTGCGCACAATTCTGGAAATATGCTCCCAAATAAGGATGGAGTTTTTCACACGGTACCAAACTTAGGTGCTATTTTAAAAAATGAATTAGACATTATAAATCATCAATGTATTGCGTATGATATTTTATTTGGATGTCCCGGTTGGTTACAGGGAGTAATTCAAGCAAACCGATTAATTGCTACCGGAGAAGCAAAACATGTCTTGGTGGCTGGTTTAGAGGTAGCATCTAGACTATTAGATCCACATGATTTAGATTCTTTGTTGATGGCAGATGGTTGTGGAGCTACAATTATTTCTGCATCTGATTCAAGAAAAACTGGAATTTTAGCACATGCTTCATTTTCTCATACAGAAAATGATTTACATAATATTACAATGGGAAGTTCATTGAATAAAGAGATTCCTGGAGATTGTTATTTTAAGATGAATGGTAAAAAGGTATATAAATATGCGACAACTTGGTTGCCAGAGGTAATTAAAAAAGCCATGGATAAAGTAAGTATTAATCCAAAAGATGTTGATTATTTTTTCTTTCATCAAGCCAATGGGAAAATGTTAAGGGTAATTGCGAGTAACTTAATGAAGTTGTATGATATTGATAATGAGAATTATGCAACTAAGATCCCAATGAGTATTGAGTTTTTAGGGAATACTTCTGTAGCGACCATCCCTACATTGTTCGATTTAGTCAATAAAAATAAAATGGAAGGGTTTAAATTAGAAAAGAATCAAACCTATGTGTTTGCTTCAGTTGGAGCAGGAATGCACTGTAATTCAGTTGTTTATAGGAGTTAATGTATTTGTATTTTATGAAAATAAATCAAAAAAATATTTTTTTATTTCTATTTTTAGGATTACAGGGAAATGTAACGTATTCACAAAAATCGGATTTAAAACCAAACATTGTACTCATTTTAGTAGACGATGCTGCTTTGATGGATTTTGGTGCTTATGGAGGTGAGGCAAGTACACCAAATATTGATAAACTAGCACATCAAGGAACTATGTTTACCAATTATCACACATCGCCTTCTTGTGCTCCTTCAAGGGCAATGTTACTAACCGGCTACGACAGTCATTTAACAGGCGTTCCTAACTTACCATTATTTTTACCACCAAATCAAGTTGATGAACCTGGTTACGAGGGTATCTTAAATGATAGCATTAAAACGGTGGCTAAACAGTTAAAAGAAAATGGATATAGCACTTACATTACGGGGAAATGGCATTTAGGTCATACAGATAAAACATTGCCTTCAAAAAGAGGTTTTAATAGAAGTTATATTTTAAACGCTTCAGGAGCAGATAATTATGAGCACAAGGCTTATTTGCCAATGCAGTCTAAACCAAAATGGTTTAAGGATGGTAAAGCGATAGACCTTCCAGAAGATTTTTATTCATCTAGAAACTTAGTTGATGAAATGATGCAATTTATGGAAGAAGAACCAAACAAAAAATCTCCATTTTTCGCCTATTTAGCGTTTCAAGCAATACATATACCAGTTCAAGCCCCAAAAAAATATATTCAAAAATATGAGGGAGTTTATGATGAAGGTTGGGGTGTTTTACGTCAACGTCGTTTTAAAAAAGCAAAAAAACTCGCGTTAATTCCGAAGAATGCTAAATTAGGCGATCTACTACCTAATTTAAGTAAGTGGAAAGATTTATCCAAAGAAAATAAAAAGTTAAAAGCAAAAGCAATGGCTGTAAATGCAGCAATGTTAGAAGCTATGGATTTTCATATTGGTAGGTATATGACTTTTTTAAGTGAAAAGGGCAAGTTAGAGAACACTGTTTTTATAATTACTTCAGATAATGGGCCCGAAGCGAGTGATCCTACTCTTGTTGCTGGCATGGATTTATGGTTAAAATTTGTTGGTTATAATAGGGATTACGAGACTTTAGGAGAAAAAAAATCTTGGAACTATATTGGACCAGAATTTGCAAGTGCAGCAGCTTCACCAAACTCTTTTTTTAAGTTTTATGCTGGTGAAGGTGGTTTAAGAGTTCCTTTAATTATTTCTGGTAAAAGCATACCTAAAGGGCAAAAGAAAGATGCTATTTCTTTTGTAATCGATGTTACTCCAACAATTTTAGATATCGCAAATGTAAAATATGCTCCGTCTTTATCAAAACCATACACTGGTAAATCACTCCAGCCATATATGCAGAATCAATCAGATTATGTGTATGAAGAAAATGAAGTAATAGGTATTGAAGCTGCTGGACATGCTGCTTTATTTAGAGGAGGTATGAAAATTACAAGAAATGGACCACCTTATGGTGATTTTAAATGGCGGTTGTACAATTTAAAAACTGATCCAGGAGAAACGACAGATCTTTCTAAAACTTCACCTGAAATATTTAAGGACTTATTAAAAGAATATGAGACATATACCTCTAATAATAATGTTCTTGAAATGGCAGAAGATTACGATTTAATGCAAGAACTAAGACGTAAGTTTAAAGTAGAAATAATTAAAAAGGCTTTGCTTTTTGGCATAGGAATTGGTTTTATTCTTCTTTTCTTTTTTAGAAGAAAGAAAAGAAGAAATAGAAAAAAGTATGCTGTGTAATAAAAATAGCAAATATTTTAGGAAGTTTTCTCACAAGGAAATATATTAAATCAGATGCAATAGATAAAGATGGTTTTTTGATTTTCGCAAACTTTAGTGTAAAACTACCTTAACCTATTACTGAGATTTCTGATTTTAAGGTGAATAAAACACCTAATAATGAATTAAATATCTCTTAACATTTCTGTTTTATTTTTATTTTTCCAAGTTCCGCCAGTAAAATCTGGCACTTTAATAGAAGTACTATTTTGTGCTACAGAAAGTTCAGAAAGGGGTGTAATTGCACTCCATAAAACACTGTCGTAAACGTTTATATCTAAAGGTAAACCTTTATTTAGACATTTAATTAGCCTGAAAATCATTACAAAATCCATTCCTCCATGCCCCACAGAGTTATCAGAGATTTGTGTTTTTAATTTGCTCCAAAGAGGATGATTGTATTTTTCTCGGTATTCAGTATATTTTTCTTTTTCGAGCCATTTATGTCCCCACCAGGCTAATTCATCTTCATTAATATATAATTTAGAAGGATACCCTTCGTGCACAGCTTTTGTGCCAATAACTGTATTTAACCTGTCATAAGGCCTACCAGAATGCACATCAAACTGTAACATAATTGTTTTACCTAGTTTGGTTTTAATCATGGTCGTATTCATATCTCCACATTTTACGTTAGAGAACTTATCGATTCCCGCACGTTTTGCAGCATCACTCAATCCTTTTTCACGTGAACTCATAGAAACTACATGATCAAAAGTATCTCCTCTGCCAATATCCATATACTGACTAATTGGCCCTAAACCATGAGTTGTATAGAAGTTTCCATCTTTTTTTAAATGATGTTTTATACGCCATTGATCTTCATAATACGTTTCATCTAATAAATGTTTTCTTAAATCGTGAATATAAGCTCCTTCGGCATGCGTTAAATCACCAAAAACACCTTGATTTATCATATTTAAAACCCATAATTCTTCATTGTTAAAACAGCAATTTTCCATCATCATGCAATGTTTCTGGGTTCTTTCTGCAGTTTCAACCAATTTCCAACAATCATCTAAAGTATATCCAATAGGTACTTCTGAAGCTACATGTTTTCCTTTCTCCATTCCATACAAACACATTTCTGTGTGCATTTCCCAAGGAGTCGCAATAATTAATAAATCAATGTCATCTCTATCTGCGATTTTTTTCCATTCATCAGGATTACCAAAATACGCATCCGCAGTTGTGTTATGTGTCTTTTGAAGATGTGCATTTAATTTATCCGTTTTTTCTTTCTTTAAATCAGAAATAGCAACAATATTAGCATTGTTGTTTTTCACTAGCCAATCAAACATCTGAATTAGTGTTTGCCCTCTATTTCCAGCACCAATAATACCGACTCTAACATTTTCTATTTTAGGAGCTGTTAAACCAAATGCAGTTCCTTTTGCAGTTTTATGAAGTAGATTATTGGTTTTTTCTAAGGTTTCTTCTTTACAAGAAATAGCAGTAGACAAACCCAAGAAAACGGCAGCTTTAGTCGAGAGTGATAAAAAATCTTTTCTGTTCATAGGTAGATAAAGTTACGAGTTTGTTAATATTGTTATTGTAAAGATATAAATTTATTAGTATTTTTGATAGTTCAATTTTATGAATAGTATAAAAAATTACAAAGAATATTATGTATAATTCAAAAATTACAGGTCTTGGCTATTATGTTCCTGAAAATGTTGTTACTAACAATGATTTAAAGGAATTTATGGAAACTTCAGATGAATGGATTCAAGAGAGAACTGGGATAAAAGAACGTAGATGGATTGACCCAAAAACTGAAGATACAACAGCTGTTATGGGTGCAAAAGCTTCTAAGATTGCTATTGAGAGAGCTGGTTTAACTAAAGACGAAATTGATTTTATTGTGTTTGCAACTTTAAGTCCTGATATGTATTTTCCAGGAGGAGGCGTTCAAGTGCAAGACATGCTAGATATGCCAACAATAGGTGCATTAGACGTTCGTAACCAATGTTCTGGTTTTATTTATGCAATGTCAGTAGCAGACCAATTTATAAAAACAGGAATGTATAAAAATATTTTGGTTATTGGAGCAGAAAATCATTCTGGAGGTTTAGAAAGATCTACAAGAGGTAGAGGTGTTACTGTAATCTTTGGTGATGGAGCAGGAGCTGCAGTTTTATCAAGATCTGAAGAAAAAGGAAAAGGAATATTATCTTCTCACCTACATTCTCAAGGAAAACATGCCAAAGAATTAGTATTAGAAGGGCCGTCAACACAAAGATGGGTCCCGGAAATTTTAGAAAATAATGATCCTGAGGATGTTTCTTATTTCCCTTACATGAATGGTCAGTTTGTTTTTAAACACGCGGTTACTCGTTTTTCTGAGGCAATTGTAGAAGGTTTAGCTGCAAATAATTTAGAAAAAGAAGATATAGATATGTTAATTCCTCATCAAGCGAATTTGCGTATTTCGCAATTCATTCAAAAGAAATTTAGATTGACAGATGATAAGGTGCATAATAATATTATGAAGTATGGTAATACCACTGCTGCTTCTGTAATTATTGCGTTAACAGAAGCTTGGGAACAAGGTAAAATAAAAGACAATGATTTGGTTGTTTTGGCAGCTTTTGGTAGCGGTTTTACTTGGGGTTCTGTTGTGATTCGTTGGTAATTTTATAAGTGAATTTATATAAAAAAGACTTGTTTTTACAAGTCTTTTTTTTGTTCAGTAAGTTCTATTATTCTCTGATATATGAAGGGTTTCACTACGAATATTTATATTTTAAGAATGGTATTAATTCCTTTTTAGAGTTATAAATACAGAGATTATATTTCAATTCTAATTAAGAATATCTTCAAAGTATTTTTTAAATATAGTTTTAAGATAAATATAAAAGATTGTTAAATTTTTAATAAAAGGAAACTAGTTATTTAGGTATTTAGTATTTTTGGTAGACAAAATTTTAAATATTTAGAAATATATGAAATCAATTATCTTTAAAATAATTCTATTTGCCATTTTAATAATGGTTGGATTTAATACAAATGCTCAAAATTTTAGTGGTAAAGCAACGTATATTTCTAAATCAAAAATGGAATTGGGTAATTGGGGAGCAAAATTAAGCGAAGCTCGTAAAAAACAAATCGCAGCACGTCTTAAAAATAGATTAGAAAAAACATATGTATTAAGTTTTAACAGTCAGGAATCTATTTTTTTAGAGGAAGAAAAAATTGATGCGATTTCCGGAGCAACAGATTCTTGGGGAGGTTATTTTTCAAGAGGAGATCATTACAAAAATATAAAAGAAAATAAAATAGTTCAGAGTCAGGAGTTCTATGGTAAACGCTTCTTAGTAAAAGATGAATTATATCGTTTAGAATGGAGTATGGGAACAGAAACAAAAAAAATAGGGGAGTATACCTGTTACAGAGCCAAGGCTTTTGTTCCATCTGCAGAGTTAAATTGGTTTAATTTTTCTTGGAGTGATTTAAGTTCAAATACTGATAAAGATGCGAGTGAGGAAAAATTAGAAGAAAAATTAACTGTTGTTGAGGCATGGTATACGCCTCAAATTCCTGTTAGCCAAGGACCAGCTGAATATTGGGGGTTACCAGGTTTAATTTTAGAGGTAAGTGTAGATAATACAACATTATTGTGTACCGAGATTGTAATTAATAAAGGTGATAAAGCAAGTATAGAGGCTCCTGCTAAAGGAAAAGAAATAACAAAAAATGACTATACCCTGACTGTTCGTGAGAAAATGGTTGAAATGAGAAATAACAGAATGGGAAGAAGAGGTTAATCTTCTTTTCTATCTATTTGAATAATGCTATGTATCACTTTTATATGAACATAAAATAAACCTATTAAAAGAACCGAAGCAAATTTGCTTCGGTTTTTTTGTGCATTTAGATTTATACAATTAAGAGAGTAAGATTTAAAAACCTGCCCCTCCTTGTTTCGTGTTATCATCACTTAGTCTACTTTGATTTGCTTTGTTTTTCCTACTTCCGAATCTGTAGTTAAAACATAAATAAGCAGTTCTGCTTTCCCAGTTTAATCGTCCATTTTATACAAATGTAGTCGAAGCGTTAAAGGCAAATTTCATGCTTAAAAAAACATCATTTACTCTAAAGTTGATGCTTCCTTTGCCGTCTAATACTTTTAAACTCGCACCTGTATTTACCATCCACATATTTTCTGTTTTCCACTGAATGTACTCTTGAGGAACTATATAGATTGTAAATAATTGTAAGTTTATTTTTTTATAATACTCCACCACTTCCTCGGGTTTCGTTGTTTTTTCTATATTTTCTATTTCTTGCTCTATTTGTTCCGCTACCAAAATCGTAAGAAAAACCAAGATAAATAGAACTATACTCTAATGTATATTGTCCTGACTGTGAAAATGGGTTTGTAGCAGAAAAATCTAATTTGTAACCATCAAAGATATCTGTTCCTCTTAAAGTTACAGACCCATTTCCTTTTAAAACAGACAATTGTGCAGCAGCATTTATTAGAAAATAAGGTTTGATTTTAAACTGTATATTTTCGTTTTTTCCTTTGTAGATACTCGATATTTGAAAGCTCAATTTTTTAGATGCTTTAAAGTTATTTCGAAGATTAATACGAAACATGGTGTTTTTAATACTTTCGTTTTTGTTGTTTATAAGCCCTTGGCTATCTTGAATATATAAATTAGAACTTGGTCTAAAACGCCACCATTTCGTTATTTTAATACTTGAAGAAAACTCAACTCCATAGCTATCTGCAGTATCATAATTTGAATATGAAAATATTTGACGATTTTCATTAGCAACATCTTTAATAATAATTCTACCAATTTTATCTGAAGTTCGTCTGTAAAATAAGCCAAAAGAAAGATGTCCTTTTTTAATGCTTTTGGTGTAATTTACTTCAAAAGAATTGGTGAATTGTGGTCGTAATGTTCTATTACCAATAGAGATACTTAAAGGTGAAGACCATTCTTGAATGGGTGAAACTTGCTCAATTCCGGGTCTGTCAACTCTTCTGCTATATCCAATTTGAAATTCGTTTTTTTTAGAAGCATAATAGGTGAAATATGCAGATGGATATATGATAAGAAGCTTGTCCGAATAAGGTTCTATTGTTGATTGTTGAGTGTTAGAAAACAATCCGTTAACCGAAAAGTGTTCTAAACGGATTCCTCCTTGAAAAGCTGTTTTTTTGATTTTTTTCGTATAATTGATGTAACTAGAATAAATATATCTATCATACTTAAAAGTAGAATTTCCTTTAAGAGTTGTTTCACTATTATTACTAATTTCAATTTCTTGGTCTGTAATAATATTGTTAAAAGTATTTTGAATTCTTGCTGCTATACCTAGCTCTAGTTTTCCACCAGAAATTGGTTTTGTATAGTCTAAATTACCTAAAAAAGTATCTGAATTATTGGTGATTGTATTGGTGTAATTAAATACTTTAGAATTTAGGTCTATGACTTCTTTGTTGAAATCATTTTGAGGGTTCGAAGTTTTTGTGAAATTAACTTCGAATTCTATATTTTGTCCTTTTTCGTCAATGTCTAAAGTATAATCTATGTTATATGCTTGTTCTTTCGTGTAGAACTGCGACAAATTAGGAGCATTAAAAACTAAAATGTTATTCTCTATAACTTTTGTATTAATACTAAAATCAGTGTCTGTAGAGCTTTGCGAAGTGTAAAAAGACAATGTATTCATTTTATTAATGTAGATATCAATTCCTGTTTTTAAATAGTTGCTCGTTGAGTTATCTATGTAGTCAATATTTTGATTTAAATCGATATCAGTTCTATCAAAAAAAGCAACTGTTTCGAACTTTCCAAAATCCAATCCGTAATTTGCATAAATGTTTATACTACCATTTCTGTAGTTAAAGTTTAATGAACCAGTAGGTCTGTTATTTATGCTATGTTCTGTACCAATATTTAAGGAGCCATTAAAACCAATTGTAGTATTTTTTTTTAGAATAATATTGATAATTCCACTCATTCCTTCAGGATTGTATTTCGCTGAAGGATTTGTAATTAGCTCAATACTCTTCACCGAAGAGGAAGGAATTTGTTTTAATAGTTTTGAAGATGATAAATTCGATGGTTTTCCATCAATTAAAACACGAACATTACTATTTCCTCTTAAACTAATGGTTCTAGAACTAAAATCCACTTGAACAGAAGGAATGTTTTCTAATAATTGTAAAGAATTTGTACCAGCAGAGGCTAAATCTTTACCAATATTTATGACTTTTCTGTCTATTTTTTGAACAATAGTTGAGGTTTCAGATTTAATAACAACTTCTTCTAATGGGTTGATTTCTTCTTCTAAAAAAAGAGTAGATACATCAAGTTTTTGTTGGCTTTCTGATAATACAATTAATTTTTTTATTGTTTTGTAGCCAATAAATTGGACATCTATAAAAATAGAATCAAAAGGAAGTTTTTCTATCAGAAAATTACCTTTGTCATCTGTAATTCCACCAGTAATAATAATTTTTGATTTGTATTTACAGGTAATGTTTACATAAGATAATGGTTCTTTTGTTTTAGAATCAACAATTTCACCAATAATAATGCCAACATTTCTTATGACTTCTTTTTTAGTTTGAGAAAAAAAAGGAAGTGATAAAAAAACTAGAAATAGGGCAATGCTCTTTTTCATAAACTTTTTATTAAGTCTGTAATATTCATAGCAAATAATATTTTACAGACACCGTCAAAAGTAGTTAAATTTAGGTTAACAAAAACTTCATTTCTTGTAATCTAAAAGTAGAAGTTTGTTTAAAATATTTTTTTTTCTAAAATAGATGCTTCAGTTCTTATATTTGTCTCTAGCATTAAGTTTGTTTAACGTACTATTTATAAATGAAAAATATAACGCTAGTTTTAGGAGCATCAACAAATCCTAACAGATATTCTAATATTGCAATTAAAAAGCTGGTATCTAAAGAATTGCCAGTTGCTGCTTTAGGGTTAAGAAAAGGAAAGGTTTTAAATGTTATTATTGAGGATGAAATGCAAGACTATAAAAATATAGATACTGTTACCTTGTATCTCAACCCTAAAAGGCAAGAAGCCTATTATAATTATATTATTAAATTAAAACCAAGAAGGGTAATTTTTAATCCTGGAACAGAAAATATAGAGTTTTCAAAACTTTTACAATCAAATAATATTGAGACTGAAATTGCGTGTACTTTGGTTTTGTTATCTACAAATCAGTACTAAAAATAACGCAGATTAAATTTCAAAAACTTTACCTGGTTCAGCCAATTCAGTGTTTTCGAAGATCTCTTTTGCTTCTTTTTGAAACAAAGAAATATCTTTATATCTGCCAGAATAATGACCAATAATTAGTTGACCAACTTCAGCATCTTTAGCAATCTTTGCTGCTTGCTTTGAAGTCGCATGTTTTGTCTTTCTTGCTAAATCTTCTCTATCAGATAAAAAAGTAGCTTCATGATATAATAAATCTACATTTTTAATAATAGGAATAATATCAGGTTTGTATTTTGTATCACTACAAAAAGCAAAACTTAAAGGTTTTTTTGGAGGTAACGTTAATTCAGCGTTTGGTATTATTTCTCCAGTTGATAAAATAACATCTTTGCCTGCCTTAATATTTAGGTAATCAGCTTTATCAATTTCTTTATAATTGCTGATGTTTTGTAGGTGCAATTTTCTAGGTTCTTCTTTTTCTGTAAACAAATATCCATTAGTATATACTCTATGATTTAGAGGAATCGTTCTTACAGAAACTTTATCATTTTCAAAAATAAGCTCACTTTCTTTAGATTTTAATTCGTGGAAAATTATAGGATATTGGGCATGAGATTGAGAAATTTTCAATTGTAAAAGTGTAACTTCTTTGATACCCTTTGGACCATATATATGCAACTCCTTTTCTCTACTTAAAATACCATAAGTAGAAAGTAAACCAACCAAACCATAAAAATGGTCTCCATGTAAATGAGAAATAAAAATATGATTTATCGAAGAAAAACCAACCTTGTATTTCCGCATTTGGCGTTGAGTGCCTTCACCACAATCAATTAAAAAATGACTATTATTAATTTCTAAATATTGTGAAGTTGGAAAAGCATTTACGCGTGGAGTTGCAGAATGGCAACCTAATATTGTTAAGCTTAAACTCATTTTATTACAAAACGTTTGGAGATAATTCTTTCTTTATTTTGTATCGAGTAAATATACATTCCGGTTTTTAAAGTTCCTTTGTAAAAAGAAACTAAATTAATACCTGTTGTTGTTTTTAAGTTTTCCTTGAAAACAGTTTTACCCAAAATATTTTTTACTGTAAAAATTACAGGTGAATTATCGATAGATTTAAAAGAGATTTTTGTTGAATTTGTAAATGGATTTGGAGCGGCAGATAATTTTTCAATTGATTTTTCTTGCGAAAACCCAATTGAAGTAATTGTTAAAATCAAAATAAAAAGTAATTTTCTTACCATTTTCGAATTTTTAAAATCCTAATTCTCTCTCCATTGCTTCCATTTCTAAAATATCCTCTGCTTCAATAAGCGTAGGTACGATGTTGAAATTTTCAGGAAAATCATCAATATTTATATTATTATGTACTATTACAAATGATATGCCATTTTCTTTTTTTTGTCGAGCAATATTAAAAAGGAGTAAATAATCCTCTTTAGAAATGTTTATTTCGTCAAAGATTTCTAGTATCAAATTTTCTTTATCTAACTCATTTTCTTTTTTAAAGAAGGTATTATAAAAGTCAGAAAAAGAATTTTCATTCGAAGAAATAAGTGTGTAGTTTTCTTTCTTATCTATGACCATCGATTTACCTTTTAATTTGTTGGGCTAATAAATAAATAACAGCCATTCTAACAGCAACACCATTTTCTACTTGATTTAAAATAATTGAATCATCAGAATCTGCAACATCACTCGTAATTTCAACACCTCTATTTATTGGACCAGGATGCATGATCACAATTTTTTTACCGAGGTTGTCTAAAATATCTTTGTTGATACCAAAGAGTTGTGTGTATTCTCTTGTTGATGGAAAAAAATTAATATCCATTCTTTCGTTTTGTACACGTAAAACATTGGCAACATCACACCATTCTAAAGCTTTTTTAAGATTGGTTTCTACTTCAACACCTAGGCTAGA
>CEWR01066891.1_pt1 | contig 30379 bp, 24 predicted proteins | sample 356321 | NCBI WGS metagenome assembly CEWR01 (sample SAMEA2621551, study PRJEB7988) | marine metagenome | biome: marine biome (ENVO:00000447); feature: mesopelagic zone (ENVO:00000213); material: "saline water (ENVO:00002010), including plankton (ENVO:xxxxxxxx)" | depth 790 m
GAAAAGTCCTTTATAATTCTATTGTCATTATAAGACCACCCTTTAAGTGTTGTTAAATTAAAATCTATTTCGTTTTCAGTTAATTTTTCCATCTTTTATTTTTTTTAGATAATCTACCAAACCTTTAATAAGCCAAAAAAATCACAAAATATGCTAAGACTGTTTTTATTCTTTACAAGGATATAAAAAATTAACTTTTTTCTCTACAATACTCTTATAATTCTCTAAGGTTAAAATTTATTACTTTCTATTTTTAGTGTTCTGCTGTACAAAAAAATTAAACGTAAAGAAAATAAATTTTTCGCTAAAATCGCTAAGACTCTTTCTGTTTTAGAAATAATTTAAGTCATTTTTTATGCAAAGCTCATCAAATTACCTAAGGGTAATCTTTATTTCCTTTTTTAATTGCATTATAAATTACTTGTTGAATATTTGTTCTAATATTCATCTTTAATAGCTTCTTGTTTTCAGCATTTGGATAAATTCTGTTTGACAAGAATACATAAACGAGATCTTCTTCAGGATCTGCCCAAACCATTGTCCCTGTAAAACCTGTATGCCCAAAACTTGCTTGAGAAATACTATCGCAAGTAGGCCCGCCATAACCTTGTAAAAATGGTTTATCAAAACCAGCAGCACGTCTATTCTCTTTCTCATCATAACAAAACTGGCGCTTAGTAAACTCTCTAAGTGTTGTATCTTTGATATATCTAACATCTCCATAAGTTCCTCCATTTAAATACATCTGCATTAATTTAGCTAAATCATTCGCATTAGAAAATACTCCTGCATGTCCACCAACACCTCCTAACATTGCAGAACCAGGATCATGAACATCTCCCTTAATAACTTGCTTCCTAAAAGTCTTGTCATCTTCTGTTGGAGTTATTCTATCTAAATCAAAACGATCTCGTGGCATATAACCCGTTGTTGACATTCCTAAATCAGCATATATATCACCTACATAATCAGCAAGCTTCTCTCCTGTTTGTTTTTCAATTATTTTCATCATAAAATAATATCCCAAATCGCTGTAACGATAAACTTTCTCTTTAATCGGGCCTCTAAGTATTCTTTGATAAATGGTGTCAGGATAATATTTATTGATGTAAAAATTTTCTGCTACTCTATGTGGATAGGTTTCATTAGAATCTAAACTATATATATCATATTTCGGAACACCCTTAGACATTGTTTTAATGTAAAATGGAACCCAAGCCTGCAAACCTGATTGATGTGCTAAAATCTCTCTCAAACCTAAATCACCATATTTCGAAGAATCCGGAATTAAATAACTCAAATAACTACTTAAAGTAGAGTCTAAACTAAACTTATTATCATCTTGCAAAAGCATTAAAGAAAGTAAAGAAGCACTAATTTTAGTTATTGACGCTAAATCATAAATATCAGTATTTATTACAGTTCTTTTATTCTCATAAGTATGATATCCAAACGATTTATTGTAAATTACTTTTCCTTTCTTAGCCACTAAAATCTGACAACCTGGGTAAGCATGTTCTATAATTCCACTTAAAGCAATAGAATCGATTCGAAACAAATCACTTTCGTTTATCCCTACCTCTTCAGGCTCAGTATATTTAAACCTATTAATAGATTTAACATCCAATCCAGTACCTTCTTTAAATTTATCTGAAACACTAACTGGTAATTTTCCGTTAGCTCCAATTCCGCCAAAAATAAGTTGAGCCGATGCCCAATTAGCATATCTACTATTTTGATATGCTACAATTAACCCATCCGTTTTTTCAATCTGATTAAATCCTATTAAACTATAAGGATTTGCAAAAACTGTTAGAATTACTCTATTATCCTTAGTTAAATTAGTAATCATATCTTTAGTTACTGCTGATATTTTATAACTTTTCCAAGGGTTTTTATTTGATTTATGGATAGAAACGATAATGGTATTATAAGTTCTTAACGTATCTAATAAAGCAGAATTCTTTTTGCTGTCCAATTGCATCACATTAAAATGATCTACTTGATGGTATAATGAAAGCTCATTCTGAAAATCGTTAACCTTTGCTTCACCTATCACTAAAGAAGCAATCTTTAGTTTACTCAAATCTCTTAAAGGAATAATATTGCTATCATTCTTTAAGACAGTTAACGAAGCCTCTGAAAGCTTTCTATTCAGTAACTCATATTCTCTTTTATTTAAATCTTCAATTAAGTTTTTCTTTTCAACTTTCTTATAATTATTTAAACCCTCCCATTGTTTAGCTCTAAGAATTTTCAAACATCTTTTATCAACCTCTTCTCTAGAAATTTCTCCTGCAGCAATGGCTTTATTAATTTCTGTAATTCCCAATTGTACATCTTTGGGAAACAACAACACATCATTTCCTGCTAACAAGGCTTTTACATCTACAACTCCAGGTTGATATAAAGTACTTACTCCTTTCATGTTTAATGCATCGGTAAAAATTAATCCTTTAAACCCTAAAGAATCTTGCAACAAACGGGTTACAACATTTTTAGATAAAGTTGTTGCTGTATTTTCCTCTTCAGCGTAAGCTGGAATATTTAAGTGAGCCACCATCATACTCGCTAAACCATTTTCTATTAGCTTATAAAAAGGATAAAGTTCAACAGAATCCATTCTCCCTTTAGTATGATTGATTGTTGGTAATGATTTATGGGAATCCTTATCAGTATCTCCGTGTCCGGGAAAGTGTTTTGCATTTGCCATTACATTAACCGATTGCATTCCTTTCATATATGCAATTCCTTTACTTGCTACATTCTCTTTGTTTTCTCCAAAAGAACGCGCATTAATGATTGGATTTTTAGGGTTAACATTAATATCTACAACTGGAGCAAAATTTACGTGAATTCCTAAACGCTTACACTGCTCTCCAATGTCAACACCCATTTCATAAATCAACTGTTCATCTTGAATTGCACCCAGAGTCATTTGCCAAGGGTATTTAACTGTACTGTCTAAACGCATAGCCAATCCCCATTCCCCATCTATAGAAACCATTAAAGGTACTTTAGATTTTTTTTGATATCGATTAATCAATTCTGCTTGTCTTAATGGACCACCTTGCATAAAAATTAATCCACCAATTTTATTTTCGATAACCAATTTTTCAATTTTTGCAACATGATTAACACCCTGATTAGAATATGCCGCCACCATAAACAACTGAGCTGTTCTTTCATCTGGAGTCATAGTTTTAAATATAGAATCTGCCCAATTTCCTTGAACCTCTAAAAATGGCGGATCATTCTCGTTATCGATAATGATATTATTTGACAATGGCTTTACAAATGCCGTTGTTATGACAAGTAATAAAACCAATCCTATTCCTATTATTTTTTCTACTTTCATAGCTATCATCAAAAAAATAAAATTAGCGTTTATACAAGCCTAACGTTTTATTGTTCTCAGGTCTTATTAACAATGGATTATTTATATCCTAGATTGTTTAAAACTCTTGATTAAAAGTTCGATTAAAATTGAGTCATTTCTTGTTTATTCAGCTATTTTTGCAATCTTAAAATCACTCACTAAAACAAGAAAAATGCCAACAATCGTTGAATTAGAAAAAACAGCAAGTCAGGTAAGAAGAGATATTGTAAGAATGGTAAACGGAGTAATGTCAGGACACCCTGGAGGATCTTTAGGTTGCGCTGATTATTTAGTTGCTTTATACTTTGAAATTATGAAGCATAATGCTGCTGATTTTAATATGGATGGTACAGATGAAGACATCTTTTTTCTATCAAACGGACATATTTCTCCTGTTTTTTATAGTGTTTTAGCACGTTCTGGATACTTTGATGTTTCAGAATTAGCAACTTTTAGAAAATTAAATACAAGATTACAAGGACATCCAACTACACACGAAGGTTTAGAAGGAATTAGAATAGCAAGTGGATCTTTAGGGCAAGGTTTATCAGTAGCAATTGGAGCTGCTGAAACAAAAAAACTAAACAACGATAAAGGAATAGTTTTCACATTACATGGTGATGGAGAGATACAAGAAGGGCAGATTTGGGAAGCAGCAATGTATGCAGCTCATAACAAAATAGATAACTTAATTTCCGCTATCGATTACAACCACAAACAAATTGATGGTGACATTAGCGATGTATTGGACTTAGGAGACATTAAAGCAAAGTGGCAAGCTTTTGGATGGGACGTAATGGAAATGAACGGAAACAACATGCAAGAAGTAGTAAATAAAGTTAATAAAGCTAAAACGCACTTAGGCAAAGGAAAGCCCGTTATGATTATTATGAAAACGGAAATGGGTCAAGGAGTTGATTACATGATGGGAACTCACAAATGGCACGGAAATGCTCCAAATGAGGAACAATTAGCATCGGCATTAGGCCAATTAGAAGAGACTTTAGGAGACTACTAGTTATTGGTATTTTGTTTTTAAATTTTAACACATAACAACCAAACACTGAAAGAATTAGCAAGACATATAAAATTTACAATCGTTGCTTTGACACTTCTCATCGCAACAAATTCTTTTTCTCAAATTAAACAGAAAACGAGAATTCTATTTGTTTTAGATGCTTCTCAAAGTATGCTAGGACAATGGTCTGGTGAGCAAAAAATGAACGTAGCTTCTCGACTATTAAGTAATCTAATGGATAGTCTTAAATCTGTTGAAGATTTAGAAGTTGGAATGAGGGTTTATGGACATCAATTTTCTGTTGCAGCTGGTGATAGAAGTTGCGAAGATACAAAACTAGAAGTTCCATTTAATGGAAGTAATGGTTATGAGAATATTAAAACGACCTTAGGTCAACTCTATCCAAAAGGAACAACACCTATTGCCTACTCTTTAGAACAAACAAAAAATGATTTTCCGCCCTGTTCAAACTGTCGAAATATTATCATACTGATTACAGATGGAATTGAAGAATGTGATGGAGATCCTTGCGCTGTAGCATTAGCTCTTCAAAAAAATGGAGTTACCTTAAAACCATTTGTTATTGGAATGGGATTAGATGTTGATATTATTGATGCTTTTAGATGTATTGGTACTTTTTACGAAACTAAGGATGCAGAATCATTCAACAACATACTTAGCGTTGTTATTTCTCAAGCAATGAATAACACAACTGTTCAAGTAAACCTAATAGATGCGATAGGCGATCCAAGTGAAACAGATGTTAACATGACATTTTATAATAGCCACTCTAAAGTTATTGAGTATAATTTTGTGCACACGATGAATCATAGAGGTGTTCCTGACACAATACCCTTAGACCCAGCTGTAAAATATGATTTAACAGTACATACACTTCCTGCCGTTAGTAAAGACAGCATCAGCATAAAACCCGGAATTCACAACATAATTGCTTTAGATGCTCCACAAGGCTATTTAAAACTAGAAATGAATGGACTTAATGAGTACGATAAATTAAAATGTATTGTTAGACAGAAAGGAAAAATGAAAACACTTTATGTGCAAAACTTTGAAGAAACTACTAAATATATTACCGGAAATTTTGATTTAGAAATACTTACTCTTCCTAGAATGTATGTTAATGATGTAAACATAAGGCAAAACCATACAACAAAAGTTTTTATTCCAGAACCTGGTATAGCAACTTTTTCTCTCCCCAATAGAGGTATAACAAGTGTATTTTTAGAAAACGAAAATAAATTAGAATGGATTTACAATATATCTCCAAAAACAGATAGAGAGACGATTGTACTTCAACCAGGAAGCTATAGATTAGTTTATAGAGGGCTTAACTCTAGAAACGTTATTTATACAAAAGAAAAAAGATTTACAGTAAAATCAGGCGCATCAACACAAGTTAAATTTTAGATATGAAAGATTACCCTTACACAGAAAAAAAAGATACTCGTTCAGGTTTCGGAGACGGTCTAACTGAACTAGGAAGAGAGAACAAAGATGTTGTAGCATTATGTGCAGACCTTACGGGCTCTTTAAAAATGAATGATTTTGAGAATGAAAATCCTGATCGTTTTTTTCAGATTGGTATTGCAGAAGCTAATATGATTGGTATTGCCGCTGGAATGACTATTGGAGGGAAAATTCCTTTTACTGGAACTTTCGCTAACTTTTCTACTAGTAGGGTTTATGACCAGATTAGACAATCGGTTGCTTACTCTGGTAAAAACGTTAAAATTTGTGCATCTCACGCAGGTTTAACTTTGGGTGAAGATGGTGCAACTCACCAAGTCTTAGAAGATATTGGAATGATGAAAATGCTTCCAGGAATGACAGTTATTAACCCATGTGATTATAATCAAACCAAAGCTGCAACTAAAGCAATTGCAGATTATAAAGGACCTGTTTATTTAAGATTTGGAAGACCAAAAGTTCCTGTTTTTATGAATGAACCTTTTATCATTGGCCAAGCTATTAAATTACAGGAAGGTGCTGATGTTTCTATCTTTGCTACAGGACATTTAGTTTGGGAAGCTTTAGAAGCTCACAAAACATTAGCTGCTAAAGGAATTAATGCAGAAATAATAAACATACACACCATTAAACCATTGGATTCAAAAGCAATTCTAGATTCAGCAAACAAAACAAAATGTATTGTAACTGCTGAAGAACACATGAGAAATGGTGGATTAGGAGATAGTATTGCGCAGGTAATCACTCACAACAACCCTATGCCTATTGAATATGTTGCTGTAAATGATAGTTTTGGAGAAAGTGGAACTCCAGATCAATTAATGAATAAATATGGTTTAAATGCCGAAGCGATAGTAAAAGCTGCAGAAAAAGCTATTTCCAGAAAATAACTAATCTTCAAAACTTATTATAAAAAATGGGGCATTGCTAAGCATTTGCTCAATGGCCCATTTTAAGTGCTCTCCAATCTTTTCTTTAATTAAATATCCTCTTGCTCCAGCTTCTTTCATTTTATCAATATCTAACTGATTTGTATGCATAGAAACTCCTAAAATTTTAATTGTTTCATTTCCTTTCTGAGACATTATTTCTTGAGTAGCAGCTACCCCATCCATTATAGGCATACTGATATCCATCAAAACAAAATCGTAAGATTTTTCAGAAACCATATCCACTGCCTCTAATCCATTAGTAGCCTCATCAATATATTCTAAATTAAAATTTAATTTAAGAACCGATTTAATACTATCTCTTATTATTTTGTGATCATCTACAATTAGTACATGCATATTATATTGATTTTTGAGGTAGAATTATTTTCGCACTAGTTCCCTTTCCTATTGATGTATTTATGATAAAATCTCCATTTAAGAAACTAACTCTTGAATTAATATTATCTAATCCTATTCCAGAATTATTAATTTTGTTTTCAATTTTATCAAAGCCCACTCCATCATCTTTTACTTCTAATACAAGTTCTTTATTTAATATTTCTAGAATAATAGTAACATTTTTTGCAGATGAATATTTTAATATGTTATTAACTAACTCCTGAGATATTCTATATAATTCTATTTCGATTTTTTCACTTAATTTAAGTTCAATAGTATTACTTTTAAATAAAAACTTAATCTCTTTAACCTTATTTAAATCAGCACACATCACTTTTAAAGTTTCTCTTAACCCCAACTTCTCTAAGGATGGTGATGCCAAGTTATGAGCTACAGCCCTATATTCCTTTATAGCTCTATCAGCAACACTTATTAAATGACTGAACATTACTTCATCTATTTCCGATTTTAATCCATATAAATTAAGTTTAATTGCAGAAAGCAATTGGCCTAACCCATCATGTAAATCTTGTGATATTCTTTTACGCTCTTTCGCTTGACCAACAAACAACGCATCTAGCAAATTCTCTTTCACCATTTTTTGTTCAGTTATATCTAAACAAGCTCCATTCACCAAAACTGGCTTACCCATACTATATAAACTTACGGTCAACCAAGTTTGTAAAAACCTTGTTTCACCATTTGGTCTAATAATTCTTTGTACATAAGAAAAATTAGTTATTTCAGCATCCAAATTTCCTCCAACATCTTTTACCAACTGAACATCTTCAGGGTGAACCATTTTAATATAGCTATCAAAACTAACATTAAACCCCTCCTTTTCAACTCCAAAAATAACATACATCTGATCACTCCATATTGTCTCATTAAGAACCATATCCTTTTGCCAAACCCCAAGACCAGTAACTTTTTGAATTTCATCCAATAATACTGTTTGCCTCTTTATTTTTTTTTCATTTTCTATTCTTACAGTAATATCAACATGAGTACCTATCATCCTTACTGCAACGTTTTTGCTATTTAGTATAGTATTACCTCTTGCCAATATAGTTTTATAACCTTCTTTCTTACTCAGCATCCTAATTTCAATTTCATATTTTTCGAGTTTTCCTTCCAAGTAATTTGTTATGCAATATTGAACTTGATCCCTATCGTCTGGATGCAATAATGCGAAAAAACTCTCTGTGGAGTTTACTATTTCATTATCCTCATAGCCTATAATCGATTTCCAACGTGGAGAAAAGTAAATGTCATTAGTTACTAAGTCCCAATCCCAAATACCATCATTAGCGCCCTTAATTGCTAAATCTAAACGCTCTTTATTTTTAACTAATGAAACTTCTATAGCTTTTATATCAGTAATATCTCTACTTATTCCAATTAATCCTAATGGCTTATTATCATTACATAAATAAGGAGTTTTAAGAGTATCTAATAACACTTTCTTTCCATCAGGATAAACTACCCACTCCTCATTTCTTAAAAACCTACCTGAGCTAAGCATTAACTCATCTTTTTCTCTAAAAAATTTTGCTAAATCATGGTCTTCAAAAATATCAAAGTCCGTTTTACCTATAATATCTAACTTATCTTTATTAATAAATTTTTCAAAAGCATTATTGCAATCGACATAAACACCATCTAAATCTTTATAAAAAATTAGATCCGGAATACTCTCCATCAAAGCATTTAGCAAAGAATGCTGCTTACTCAATTCTACTTCAACTTTTTTTTGCACAGTTAAGTCCCTTGCTACGGCATATAATTTACCAGTTTCAGCATTAATAGTACAAGACCAAATTAACGACAAGTATGTCCCATCACTTTTTCGGTATCTATTCTCAAACCCTACAGAAGGAAATCCAGCGATTAATTCTCTAACCTTAGCAACAGTAGATTCTAAATCATCTGGATGAATAAAATCTGCAAATGGCGTTGCCAAAATATGTTCTTCCGAAAAACCTAAGACTTTAGAAAAAGTTGGATTAATTCGTTCAAAAGAACCATCAATATTAGCTACACAAAAAAGTCCTAAAGAGGATGAGAAAAAATTTTTATACTCTAAATTATCATTCTGATTATTTAAAAAAATTTTAACTTTATCATCAATTTTACTAAGCTTTTTTAAACATCCAACTTGATCATTAGCTGTTTCCATATATGATTTAAGTTCACTTAACAATTCTTTTATCTCATTTTTATTGGCCATCAAACTATATATATATAAAAGGTAGTAAATTAAAATAATGCTCAACTAAAATACAACATTAAACAGACTAATCACTAAGATTTTATAATTAATTAAAACGACTAATTTATCTAGCACATTAAACCTTTATGTACTTTTAAAGTCTAAAAAATTAATTGAACCACTACCCTGACAATAAATTACTTGATATGTTTCGAGACGAAAATTCTCGCAACTATGCCTATGATTTAATTGTTAGAAAGTACCAAGAAAGAATATATTGGCACATCAGGCGAATGGTTATTACACATGAAGATGCAGATGATGTAACTCAAAATACCTTAATTAAAGCTTGGAAAGGATTACACAATTTTAAAGAAGAATCTCAACTATACACTTGGCTTTACAGAATTGCATCTAATGAATCCATTACTTTTTTAAATAAGAAAAAGAAAAGGTTCTTTATTTCAATGAATGATGTGGAATTTGAGTTATCACAAGCTTTAGAAAGTGATGAACAATATTCTGGAGATGAAATACAATTAACCCTCCAGAAAGCCATTTTAACCTTGCCAGAAAAACAGCGTTTGGTTTTTAATATGCGCTATTATGATGAATTAAAATATGCTGATATATCTAAAATTCTAGGAACATCTGAAGGAGCTCTAAAGGCATCTTACCATCATGCAGTAAAAAAAATTGAAAATTACATTAAAGAAGATTAAACCTTTTATGAAAAACTAAGTCTTACACATAGAATGGAACAAAAGAAAAACATATTAGAAGAACTTAAAAATGAAGCTCCTTTTCTTTCTGAAATCAATAGGAAGAATCATTTTTTAGTACCTAGAAATTACTTTGAAGTTTTACCTGAAATAGTATCATGTAAAAAACTGAATAACAACTATTTAAATTTATTTATTGACAAATTGTCACACAAGTATTTTACACCAATTGCAGCTGCTGTCATTCTGTTTATTGTTGTTTTCAAGGTCAACACATATAACATTTCAACTGAGCTAACTTCAGATCAATTAAGTGAACTAATTATAGAAGACGACTACTTTGAAATGGATGATTATTTAGTGTATGAAGCATATACAGAAATCTTAGAAGAAGCCGAAAAAGAAACATCTTCAGATGAGGATGAATACATTAATTATTTAATTGAAAACAATATCGATATCAATTCAATAATAGAAGAGCTTTAGCTCTTAATTATTAATTTAATATTACAATTATGAAACTACTTCAACAAATATCTTTTACAGCATTTGCAATACTATTGGTAACAACATCATTTGGACAAAAGCCTAAAGCTGATAAAAAAGCTCATAAAGAGAAAATACAAGCAATGAAGATTGGTTACATCACAGAAAAGCTTGATTTATCATCAAAAGAAGCTGAAGCGTTTTGGCCTATCTATAATGAGTTTGATGCCAAAATGGATGAAGCTCGTAAATTTATGCGAAAAACCCATAAAAAAGAAGAATCTATTGATGATATGACAAATGCTGAAGTTGAAAGAATGATAGAGGATATCAATAACATGCGCCAAAAAGAACTAGACATTTTAAAAGAGTATAATATTAAATTCAAAGCTATACTCCCAATTAAAAAGGTAGCTAAACTACATAAAGCCGAGCATGGCTTTAAAAGAGAGCTTCTTAAAAAGCTAAGAGTTAAAAAAGGTAGCCATAATGATTTAAACATCCCACCCCCTCCTCCAGGAGGAAGACACTAAACAAAAACCTGACTGATTAAAATCAGGTTTTTTTGTGGGTATATTTTTGCTAATTTCGTTCTTGTTATGATAAAAATTAGAATTGGCGGAGTTCCAGAACACTTTAACTTACCTATCCATTTGGCTAATGAAAATGGAGACTTTAAAAAAGCAGGTATAGAAATAGAATGGACTGACTTTGGAGGTGGAACTGGAGAAATGACCAAATCCCTAAGAAACAACGAAGTAGATGTTTGCATTTTACTAACTGAAGGAATAATTCTTGACATAATTAATGGAAACCCTTCAAAAATTATTAGTGAATATGTTATTACACCTCTTTGCTGGGGAATACACACAAGTATAAACAACCCTATAAACGAATACAGCCAAATTTATAACAAACAGTACGCAATTAGCAGAAATGGCTCTGGATCGCACCTTATGGCACAAATTGATGCCAATGGACAAGGTCTAGATTTAAAAGAAAGTCAATTTAAAATAATTAAAAACTTAGATGGTGCCCTTTCTTCTCTAGAAAAACTAGATACTGATGTTTTCTATTGGGAGAAGTTTACTACAAAACCATATGTGGATAATGGCTTACTTAAGCGTATTGGAGAATTTCCTACCCCTTGGCCATCTTTTATGGTTGCTGCATCTGATAAAATATTAGCTGAGCACCCAATAATTATTGATAAATTTTTAGACGTGATTCAAGAACGCTGCAAAAATTTTATGCTGAGTGATAAAGACGTAATTCCGCAAGTATCTGAACGATATAAACTTAAGATTCAGGATGCTGAAAACTGGTTTCACAGAACAGAATGGGCTATAAATGGCTGGGTAAGTGATAAAATGTTACAATCAGTTATTTTCAATCTAAAACTAGCTAATATACTAGACCAAGACAAAAAAACCCCTGAATTGATATGGAAAAGATAGTTTCCAAAATGTTGTGCCCACGTATTCAAATCAAGCTCTCTTCCTATTTTTCTAGAACTACAATCTTTCTATTAACAATAATACTAATAAGCAGTTCATGCACAAACAAAGAAAATAATAGTAAGAGTAATCTTAAATATGCTACTAAAATTGACTCAAGAAAAGTCATTTACACCCATCAATACAGCCGGAAATATAGTGTAATTTATCCTTCATCAAACAATTTATACTACTACAAACTGAAGGTTATTAAAGATAGTATTAATATAGATTCTGTTTCTGTTCAAATTTCCTTCAAAAACACCTATTCTAATTTTAAAAATTATGCTTTCAAGTTAAATGAATTATACAAATCCACATCAGAGGATACTTTCACATTTAAATTTGATAAAAATGCAAAAGATTACATCTACAAGAATTTAAAAATTGATGTAATAACTACCAATAATAAATCATTTGAATATTTTATAAATATAAGTTTTGATCCTAAAATTTTACATTTAAAAAATGGAAGAACTACCTCAAATAATGGCTTTCATATACATGAAACTGATGTTTCCTATATGGAAATACTCAGTACTAAATTTATTGTACCTAGCCCAACCGATGACGAAAAGTTAATTATACTAACTGAATTTGGAGATTCTATTAATAATATTAAATCTGAAAAAGAAAAAATAAACACACTTGCAAAAATCATCCTAAATACCATTGATAAAAATAGAGGAATTCCTTCCGATACGATGAATCAACTATCTTCGATGGAACAGTATTATAGAGTAAAAAACAATCTAGATAAATTTTGGTGCGGAAATATTGCCTATCTCTTTACTCAAGTATGCTCCTCTTTTAATATTCCATCAAGAATCATAGGTTTAGGCAATACATACAGCAGTAATTCTGAAACAACAATTTACAATGCAAATCATCATACATTAACAGAAATTTATAATAAAGACAGCGAGTCTTGGGAAGTTATTGACCTTACTTTTAATATGTTAAGAGCAACAAACAAAAAAGGAAAGACATTAAATTTTATTGACTTTTGGAGTCTTATAAACATCTCTCAAGAAAGAAATGGATTAATAATTAACTATTATGATACAAATAAAAATGTTGTAGAAAAAAATAGTATATCTCAATCAAAGAACCGTAATGAATTACTCAATTATTACAAGAAAGACCAAAAAGCTTGTTTTCCTTATAGCACAAAAAATGGATCTGGATATTACAATTATTAATTTAATTAGTAAGACAAAGCTATAGCTGATTTAATATAGATTAGATAAGTTATTGCCTTTCTCCTTTAAAAATATTAATTTAGATAATTGTGTCATCGTTAAGTAAAATTGAAATATAAAATCAGGAAAACTTAACAATTTTTATTCTAATAAAAATTTTGTTTTACTAATCCTTAACAAGAAATGAGGCTTAAAAAAGTAAATCACTTCGAATCCTTTAACATCAATTATTTTGTCAATAAATAAAGAAAATATACAACTCCTAGAGCTAACTCGTAAGGAATTACATTCTAACCCTGAAATTTCAGGAAAAGAGTTTAATACGCAAAAACGAATTCTTAATTTCTTAGAAAACCACAACATAAAAGCTATAAAAGTTGGAAAAACTGGTGTATTGGTAGAATTTAATAGTAATACTTTTAGTAAGTCGATTTTGATACGAGCCGATACCGATGCTCTGCCTATTCAAGAACAAAATCAGTTCAAGCATAAATCAAAAGTGAATGGAATATCTCACAAATGTGGGCATGATGGCCATACTTCTATTTTACTAGGTCTTGCCATTCAATTAACTAAAACACCCATACAAAAAGGTAAAGTATTTCTTCTTTTTCAGCCTTCAGAAGAAAATGGTAAAGGTGCACAAGCAGTACTTAACGATAGTACTTTTAATAAATTGAAAATCGACTATGCTTTTGCCTTACATAATCTCCCAGGATTTCCACTGCATGAAATTGTAATTAAAGAAAATGAATTTACTAGCAATGTAAAAAGTGTTATTATCAAACTAAATGGTAAAACCGCTCATGCAGCTGAACCTGAAAAAGGTTATAATCCTGCAAATGCAATTGCAGCTATTATAAGTCAGGCATCAAAATCAAGCAATAATAATCGATCTTCAAAAGACTTTTTCTTAATAACTCCAATACATATAAACATGGGGGAGGTTGCTTATGGAATATCTGCTGGTTACGGTGAAATTCATTTCACAATTAGAAGTTGGTCAACTCAATTAATGGAAAAAGAATGTATGGATTTAGAAAGTTATATTTCTAATTTGTGTAAACAAGAAAATCTCACTTTTGAAACTACTTGGTTAGAAGAATTCTATTCAAACAACAATGATAAAATAGCTGTAAACATTATAAAAGAAGCTGCAAAAGAAAATTATCTTTCAATCAATGAAATTTTAACTCCTTTTAAATGGGGCGAAGATTTTGGTCTTTTTACACAAAGGTTTAAAGGAGCAATGTTTGGATTAGGTGCAGGAAAAAAAACACCTCCATTACATAATCCAGAATATGATTTTCCTGACGAAATTACGCCTACCGGAATTGACATGTTTTACGAAATAATAAAAAAAACATTAGAATATTGATGCATACATCGTTCATAGAAATATCAGAATCTGCAATTGAAAATAACATTAAATTTATTAAAAAGATAATTGGTGAAGATGTTACATTCTCTTCAGTTGTTAAAGGTAACGCATATGGTCACGGAATAAAAGTCTATTGTCCAATTGCTTACAAATATGGAACTAAACATTTTAGTGTGGCCAATGCTAGTGAAGCTCTTGAAGTGTTAGACGTATTTAAATCATTGGGTGCAAAAGACATCACCATAATGATTATGGGAATGATAGACAATCAACAAATAGAATGGGCAATTGAAAACAATATTGAGTTCTTTGTATTTGAAACAGATAGACTAAAAGCGGCTGAACAAGCCGCCAGAAGAATTGGAAAAGCTGCTAAAGTTCATTTAGAAGTTGAAACGGGGATGAATCGAACTGGATTTGAAGTGAAAGAATTCCGTTCTGTTTTAAAGTTTCTAGTATCAAACTCTGAATTTATTGAAGTTAAAGGATTATGTACACACCTTGCTGGAGCAGAAAGTATTGCCAACTTTAAAAGAATATCTAATCAACAAAAAAAGTTTAAACGCATCCTAAATTATTTGGATAAAAATGATTGGGAAATTCCTCAAAGACACATGGCAAGTTCTGCTGCAACTATCAGGTACCCTAAAACCAGATATGATTTAGTAAGAGTTGGTATTTTACAATATGGTTTTTTTCCAACAGAAGAAATTCTTGTTCATTATCTTGAAAAAATAAAAATCACTGAAAATCCACTAAAAAGGATCGTTTCTTGGAAATCAAGAGTAATGGATGTGAAAACTGTAAAAACAGGTGAATTTATTGGTTATGGAACATCGTATTTTACCAATAAAACAACAATAATTGCAATCATTCCAGTTGGCTATTCTTCTGGCTACAACCGTTCTTTAAGTAATAAAGGTAAAGTATTAATTAACGGAAAACGATTAGATGTAATTGGAACAGTAAATATGAACATGATGGCAGTGGACATTACGTTTGCAGGCGAAATAAATAAAGGTGATGAGGTTGTTTTAATAGGAAACCAAGAGGATCAAGAAATTGCTGTTTCTTCTTTTGGCGATTTTAGTCAAGTAATTAACTACGAACTATTAACACGATTACCTCAAGATATTCCGAGAATTACAATACCATAAACCTATCTGAGATTAACAAGTTATACTACTCAAATAATCCATAAGAAAGGGCTATAATTAGCAGCCTATAAAACTTAGCTCGGTAATTTCCTATTTCTTAATCCAGCAACAATTGCAATAACTACAATTACCGCTGCAGTAATAGGAACAAACGTTGGAATTGGAACAGGATCTCCTGCAGCATAAGAATGTAAACCTGATAAGTAGTAGTTTACTCCAAAATAAGTCATTAAAACAACTGACAAGCCTAAAACTGCCATTAGATTGAATATGAACCTTCCGTTTGCTTTTGGAATAAAGCGTAAGTGTAAAATCATAGCATAATACAAAACAATTACTAAAGCCCAAGTTTCTTTAGGATCCCATCCCCAATACCTTCCCCAACTCTCATTTGCCCAAATACCACCTAAAAATGTTCCTACAGCCGCCATAAAAACACCTACTGTAACATTCATTTCTACTATATAAGTTAACTCTTTAATTACCCTATTTAACTTCACTTTATTATTAACTGTTTTAAAAATCATTAACAATAGATTGATAAACCCTAACAAAGCACCAAGTGTTAATGGAGCATAACTACCTACCATTATAGCAACGTGTATCATTAACCAATACGATTTAAGAACAGGAACAAGATTTGTTATTTGAGGATCTAAAAAGTTAAGATTAGCAGAAAACAAGACTACACAAGCTAAAATAGCTGATGCTGCTAATGTCATTTTATTGTTTTTAGAGAAGATAAACCCCATAACCATTGCTGTCCAAGAAACCAACAACATTGCTTCATAACCATTACTCCAAGGAGCATGACCAGAAATATACCAACGCGCAGCCAAACCAGCTGTATGAATCAATAACATTCCAAACAAGCCAACACTTAATACATTAACAACTTTCTTTTTCCATTTCTTATCCTTAAAAATATCTGAGAATAAAAAGAACATCATTAACAATCCAAATACTGGATAGTATCTATATAACTGACTAAAAATATCGATCTTATTATATGATATTTCCATATCAATTTTTGCTTGTTCTGGATAAACAGTAGAACCAAACTTTCTTTGATACTCATCAATATGCTTTAAGGTGCTATCCGCCTTACTCCAATCTCCAGTATTTAATGATTGAGTGATTGATTGATAATAGAACGGTAAAATAGCTTTAACAAAGATAGAATCATGTGTGCTAAACTGATTGTACTCCGAGTTACTAAACCACTTATTATCAATATGATTAGATTTTGGAAAAAGTTTTAAAATAGACCCTTCATAAACCATATAGCAAATATTAATTCGCTCATCTACAGCCAATATATCTTTATCATACTGTGTTTGTTCTGCAGGCTTTTTAGAATTAGCCTCCTGTACATCTTCCATTAAAACATATTGGAACTTCTCATCAAAAAAGCTGGAAAAAGCAGCGTAATTGCCCTCTGCGTTTAACTTAGATTTTAACTTCTCATTATTTCTATTGATATAGATAAAAGGAGTTTGTTGCCAATATCCAGAATGATACATAATGCTCAATAAAACCTGCTCAGAGTTTAAATCCTTATATGTTGTTTTATGATGTACCTTCCTTAAAAACTCTGAAGCAAACGTATGTAAAGGCTTCATCCGACCCTCTCCATCTTGCATTAATAAACGGCTAAACTTATCAGCATGTTCAGCATTAATTATTGTATAATCAATTTTTTTTTTCGTTTTATGATCGTGACCATCACCCTCTAAATGGTCATGCTGTGCATGAGAAGCTAATGGAAAAAAGGAAGCTAATCCAATTGCTACAATTACAGCAACTTCTCTTTTATTTTTAAGTTCTTTAAGCTTGTTCCTTAACATTCTAAACCTAGTATTTTTCATTATTAAGGTTAATATCATTCCTAAAAACAAAAATCCATATCCAATGTAAGAAACTAGAGTTCCCCAAAAATCATGATTTACAGAAAGCACCGTTCCTTTTTCATCTTTATCATAATTAGATTGAAATAAACGGTAACCATCATAATCTAGAACATTATTCATAAATATTCGTTGATCAAATTCTACTCCACCAAAACGGTTATCTAAAACAGTTACCTCACTTGCAAAAGAAGATGGGCTCAAAGATCCAGGGTATTTTTCCATCACAAAATCATTACAACGAACATTAAATGGAGTTATAATCTCTTTTGCACCATAGACCAAAGAAAAATTTAAATCATCTAATTGAAATATAGTATTGTTAGAAATATAACCTTGTCCACCAAAAAGCGTTACTTCTTTTGTAATATCATTACAAGTAACATCAATAATTAAGGCATCTTCACCACTTTTATTATCCTTAGGGGCAGACATTGGTTTAATTAAAACATTTTTGTGAACAGCTTTAAACACCAACTGAATTTGATCAATAGAGTACAATCTTCTATTCTTAAATTCATGAATTGTATCTCTTTTCAAAACAGCCTTACTCTGATCGTCCATACTCATATAATTGATATCGTAAGGCGAAAAAATTGTTAATCCAGAATCTGTTTCATTAATCTTAACAGATTCAGTCATTGTATTATCATTAAAAGCTACTGGAAAATTCCCGAAAAATTTAGTTTTTCCACTTTCAATATATCTTGACAACCTTCCTCCCTCACCTACTGTAACAATTTCAATAACATTTTTACCATTCTCAGATTCTATAACCGTATCAATAGAGTTTTGGATATAATTTTTATAAGCTATTGTTATCTTGTTTCCTTTAAAATCAAAATTATTTTCAAATTCATCATTCAATTTGGCATTTAAAAAAAGTTTCTTCTCGTAAGTCAACTGTTCTGACTTATCATCCACCTTAAATTGCATATATGTATCTGCAGAAACAATAACGTTACTCATTTCACCTTCTCTGATGTGCATTGAACCTTCGAAACTGATATAACGTGTTATTCCAGCTCCAATAATAATTACAATAAACGCTAAATGAAACATCAAAGTCGCAGTCTTTTTCCACTGAAATAATTTGTACTTAATAATATTTCCAACCAAATTAATTGGCAACAAAACCATAATTAACTCGAACCAGCGTGTATTAAAAATTAATGATTTGGAAGCAGGTGTACCAAAATCATTTTCTATAATAGTTGCCCAACCTATTGCCCCAGCAAAACCCAATAATAATACAGCTGTCAATTTGGTTGAAAAAAGGATGTTTTTAATAGATTGAAACATAATTATTACACTTAATTTATTGCTAACAAAATTAGTTAATTTAGTTAGTTTTAACAGCAAAGATCTCAAAGAATTAAAGGAGAAAAGAAGCTTATGTTCTAATTATTATTAAAAGAATTAAAGGAGAGTTAATAACCAGAAAACATCATTGTTCTAAGTCAAAAACTTTGCAGTTAAACACATAAATTCTTATATTCGTTTCTCATTATTTATAACCGTGATTAAAACAATAACAATAATAGGTTCAGGAAACGTGGCAACACATTTAGGCAAAGCTTTATTTAATAAAGGTTTTGCTATTAACCAAGTTTACAGCTACTCTAAAGATAATGCTTTTGAATTAGCCAATGAATTAAATGCAATGCCTTGTGATGATATAAAGTTTATTTCTGATGAAAGTGATGCTTATATCGTTTGCATTAAAGATGATTTTATTGAAGAAATTGCCAAACAATTTTCTTTTAAAAATAAAATAGTTGTTCATTCTTCAGGAAGTGTTCCTATGAAGGTTTTAAATCAATTTAATAATCATGGTATTTTTTATCCTCTTCAAACTTTCTCTATAGAAAAAGAGGTAAATATTACCGAGGTTCCTTTTTGTATTGAAGCTAATAATGAGGAAACAAAAAAAACATTAATTGATCTAGCTAAGGTTTTATCTAATAACGTAAACGAAATTGATTCTGAACAGCGCAAAAAGATACACTTGGCCGCAGTTTTTGCTTGTAATTTTAGCAACTTTATGTATACAGTTTCTGAAGAACTCTTAAAAGAGAATAATATTGATTTTAATATTTTAAAACCCCTTATTTTAGAAACGGCTAAAAAAATACAAGATAATTCTCCTACATCAATGCAAACTGGACCGGCAAACAGAGAGGATAAAGACGTAATTAAAAATCATCTGAAACAATTAGAAAACAACAGCGATTATCAGGATATTTACAAACTGATTACAGACAGCATCATAAAAAAGAACTAATGGCAAACTTTAAAGAACTTCTTCCAAACATAAACTCATTTGTATTTGATATTGATGGTGTACTTTCTGACGGTAGCATTCTAGTTACAGAAAATGGACAACAACTAAGAACAATGAGTACTAGAGATGGAATGGCAATTACTATGGCTTTAAAAAAAGGCTATAATATTGCTATTATTTCTGGAGGAAACTCTCAATCAGTTGTTCATCGTTTTAACTACTTAGGAATTACTGATGTATTTTTAGGTGTACAAGATAAAATTGCTGTTTTACATCAATATTTTGATGACAAAGGGATTACTGCAGAAAATGTTCTTTATATGGGAGATGATATTCCAGATTATTATCCAATGAAAGAATGTGGTGTTGCAACCTGCCCAAAAAATGCAGTGATAGAAATTAAAGAGATTTCTGATTACATTTCTGATAAAGATGGCGGGCATGGTTGTGTTCGAGATATTGTTGAACAAGTTATGCGTTGTAACGGGGATTGGTTTAAGCCGGAATAGTATTTAATTAATAGTGTTTGGCTTCTAGTAATAATTGTCAATTTAATTGATTTTTATAAACTTAGAAAAAAATCAAAAATTAAATTTTAGATTTAACCCAAATGATATTTCACTAATTCTTCTATTGGCTGCTTAATTACTTTAACAACTTTTACATTGTATTTTTCTGCAACTGCCTTAAAAACATCTTGGTAAATAAAAGCGACTGAACCAATTAAATGTAAGTTATTATTTTGATAATCGGAATACTTGCAAATGTTTTTTTCAAAAAACAACGCAAAACGTTCTGCTACCATTCTATAGATAATAGGATCATCAATATTTTGAAATACAAATAAACTAAAGCTTGCTAAAAAACGATTTGGTAATGCCTGCTTATAAGTTGCATCTAAAATATCATCTGTACTCAAACCAGACTCTTCCTTAAATGCCTTTTCTATTTCTGGAGAAAGTTCTCCACCTAAATAAGCTTTAATAAAGGTTGTTCCAATATCTGCTCCACTCCCATTATCGCCTAACAAATAACCTAAAGCTCTTATATTTTCTGTTATTTCTTTCCCATCATACAAACAAGAATTAGATCCTGTTCCTAAAATTGCAACAACCCCTTTTTCATTAAAACAAGTTGCTCTAGCAGCAGCTAACATATCATGCTCTACTTCTACTTTTGCATTACGAAAAAAAGTGTTTAAAGTATTGTGTAATTCTTGCTTATTTTTTACTGTAGAACAACCGGCAGCATAAAAAAAAACTTGAGTAACTTTTTCGTTGATAGCAACTAAATCAGAATTGGTTAATTCAGATAATATATTTTCCGAATTAATAAAATAGGGATTAAAACCAATCGTCTTATAATGAGCTATTTCGCCCGTATCATTCACTAAACGCCAATCTGTTTTAGTTGAACCACTGTCCGCTATCAAAATCATCCAACAAATGTATCCATAGTCGTCCTATAAATCATAGATTTGTAAAAAATTAAAATTTATGAGTGAAGTAAAGAACAAAGTGGTATCTATCAGTTACAACCTATACAAGGATACTGAGAAAGGAGAAATGATAGAATCTACAGAAGGAAAAGATCCATTGGTATTTTTAACTGGTTTAGGACAAATGATTCCTGAATTTGAAGCAAATGTTTCTGAATTAAACTCTGGTGATGCTTTTTCTTTCGGAATTAAATCTGAAAATGCTTATGGAAACAGAACTGAAGAAGCTATCGTTGAGTTACCTCAAGATATGTTTATGAAAGAAGGAAAATTAGTTGAAGAAGTTGCTGTTGATAACGTTTTACCTTTAGAAGATCAAAATGGTCACGTACATCCTGCTAAAATTGTTTCTATCAATGAAGAAACAATTACTTGCGATGTAAACCATCCTTTAGCTGATCAAGATTTACATTTTACAGGAAACATTGTGGAAGTAAGAGATGCTACTGCTGAAGAATTAGATCATGGCCATGTTCACGGAGCTGGAGGACACGAACACTAGAAATAAAATTCTAAATATTTAGAATCCTCACATTTTATGTGAGGATTTTTTTTTCAAAAATTTAGAGCTTATCCTTCTCCATAAAAAACGCTAACTTCGTTTGACAACTTGTAAAAAAAAATGAAACGTTTTCACCAATAGCGATGTAATAAATAGAAGAACTATATTTTTATGAAAGATTTTCTACTTAATATAATTGACTCAGGTCATTTTATTTTTAAAAAAAATATTCCACTTAAGACATATAGATATTCAGTTTGCGGTGGCAGTAATTTAATCTTAGATACAGTTTTATATTTTATATTTTTTCATTTCATCTTTAATAAAGAAAATGTTGATTTAATTATTGTAGTATTGAGTCCACACATAGCATCTTTGTTTTTTGTATTTCCAATCACATTTATTATCGGCTTTATACTAAACAGATTCATCGTATTTTCTGAATCAAGACTGTCAATTAAAACTCAATTTTTGAGATATTTAACTGTTGGAATAATCGCTTTACTTATTAGCTATTTTTCAATGAAATTACTTGTAGATATTCTTCTTTTTTATCCTACACCATCACGTCTTTTAACAATTGTTATAACTGTTTTATTTAGTTACATAATGCAAAATAAATTTAGTTTTAAAATTCAATAACATTTAAATAATTTTTTGTTTAGCTAAAACAAAGACTAATTAAAGCTAAACGTGTTACAACTACATGTTACAAAACATAGCTATTTAGTTGAAAAAAAAAGCTAATGAATGACAGAAAGTGCCGACAAATATTTAATTTATAAAAAGTTGTAACTAAATATAAAAATGTGGTTCAGTGCTAAAAAGAAGTTTGAACACTTAAAAGACAGGATATTTCATTCATAGGGTGTTAAACGAAACTGTCATTCAATCCAATATTTAGCTCTACATTTGAATATTGTTCTTATTTTCAAACGGTTCAGGAATGCTATTCGCATCCTCGTCAATAATCTGAAGAATATCTCTAGTAATTCCTCTAGCTATATTAGAAATAGGAACATCGTTCGGTGATCCTTCAAAAGGGTTTTCTCCCGCTAAACCAATCCGAAGCATCGTATTAAACACCCAAATAACAATAACAGTGAAAGGAATATTTAACCAAACAAAGTAATTACCAACAAATGGATTTGTTACTGCTATATCTACTCCCATACTTGCAAAAGCAGGAATAATTGCCATTGGTAACAAATACATAAATATATGTACAAAATGATAACCAATACTACCATATTGCTTTGGGTAAGGGAAGTTTTTAATTCGCTCTGATTTTCCCTGAAGTGCCGTTAACTCTTGCAACATCTTTTGCAAGTTTAGTAAGGTAAAATCCCACAACTTCTTTTCATCGGTCAATCTTCGCAAGTGTTTAGATTGCAAGCTGATTATCGCATTCGGTTTATTATCGTTTTTCAAAACAAAATCCAACTCTACTTTTGAAAGATAAGGAGTAATCTCATCCTCTAACGAAGTTTTATATTCAGGAACATTATATTGAGTCAACTTCTTTTTACCATCAATCTCATAAGTTGCTTCCCAAACCTTTTTAGTACGCATAGCATAACGCAAGGAAGTTAACCAAGCAATATGCCTATTTGTAATCTCTCTAATAGTTTCTTTCTCTTCCTTTTTACCTTCCGGATTATGTAAATAAAAACTATCTCTTACAGTTATTACAAAACTTCTTGATGAATTCACAATACCTCCCCAAATTTTTCTAGCCTCCCAAATTCTATCATAAGCAGCATTATTTTGAAAACCAATTAAAAAAGCAACCGCAGTACCAATAAGTCCAACGGGAGCTAAAGGCACTTGCAGCCAATGTATACTAAGCACTTCGTAGAGCACAGTAACAACAGTAGCTAAAATAAAGAAAAACAGTAATTCCTTTCTTGTCCAGATTAAAACATTCTTAAAAGAAAATCTTCTTAATATGTACATATACTATCTTTTGTTAGAGGTTATAAAAAATGAAACATAATATTACTAAATAAAAGGATTCAATTCTATAGTGAAAGAATTCCTTTTACAGCGAGTAATGTTAACCCAAGAACACCAATAAGAGCTCCAAAAAAACTTTTAACAAAAGTATAACCATTTGCTTTTTGATAATTGGCTATTAAATACGCAATTAGAATATCTACTATAAAAATAATTAGCCAAGTAGAAGTATCCATTATATTTTTAGCTGAATGGTAAAATAGTAATTTCTAATAGCTGAAGGTATTATTCCTGGACCAGGATAACCTATTGCTCTTCTTGTAAAATAACTTTCATTGCTTAAATTATTGATACCTGCTTCAAACTGAATTTGTTTTAAATTATATGTTAGAGATAAATCCATTACTGAATAAGATGGGATTACTCCAATAATAGCATTTGGTATAAATATTAAATTTCCATTAACATCTTTACCTGCATTTGTTGCATCAGAATATTGTTCTTGAACATAAGAATACTGATAGCTAATAGAAAAGCCTTTATATGAAAATGTTGCACCAGTTTTTATATTAACAGGAGGAACAAATTCGACCAATTTATTGTTAAAAGCACTAATTTGACTATTGGTATATTTTGCACTAATATAAGAAGCATTTACAAATGTTCTAAAAGAGAATTTACTTGTATCTGAAAATAATATTTTACACCAATCCATTTCAACAACGGCTTCAACTCCCATTATATTGGCTTTTGAAACATTTGTTCGGTAGCGATAAACGATAAAGGTTTGTTCATCTTTCTTATCTACCGATCCTATTCTATTGTCATACAACAACATAAACCCCGAAACATCATAACTCAATTTATTCGATACAACACCTCTAACACCTAAATCAAAATTATAGCCCGTTTCATCCTTTAAATCAGGATCTATTCTAAAATTTCTGTTTCTAATTTGCATATCCGTAAAATTAATGCTTCGGTAATTTTGAGTGAAATTAGCATACATATCAACGGTTTCATTAAATTTATAATTTAATCCCAAACCGCCTATTACAAAAGACCTTGTATTTTCACGTGATTCATTCCAAGTAGCATCAAAAATCGGATTTTGAGCTAAATCATATACAATCTGCCTATAACTTCCTTCTGCTTTTGTTTTAATATATTCAAATCTTAACCCTGGTGTTATACTCAACCTTTTTCCAAACCTAAAAATATGCTCTACAAAAGCAGAATAATTGGTACTTGGAAATTCATAATCTGATCCTTCTAATTCATCCGGACTATTAAAGGTAAAATGTGGGAGGCTAGTTGTGTCTGCTGCTCCTTGCATACTGCGATTGAAACCCTTATAAAAACGACCTCCTAAAACAAAAGCCCAAGTACTTTTTCCTACATCATAAAGTTTTAGTAACCTGGTTTCATTTCCCCAGTTTTTAAAGTCTCCGGTTATTAAATTTCTTTCTTCTGATGAATTATCTGTTCTACTGATATTTCCTAAAACACCCAAGGCTTTTCTCGAAGCATAAAGTCCAAAAAATTGTGTTTTTATTTTTGTTTTGGGCGAAAATTCATAATTAAAAGAAGACGCAAATAAATTCCAATCCACCTCAAACCAGTTTCTTTCTCTTTTAGATTGAATCGGATCTTTATAAAACTCCTTGTCTGTTAATCCGCCTGGTTGTTGCGCCAAGTAATGCATTTTAGTATACTCAATATTTACAGTGACTTTTTCAGATAATTGATTGCTTATGTTCATTGCTCCCGAGTACACTTCAAAACCAGAATTTGGTCTAAATTCATTTCCTTTTTTTAACTGAAAATACCCATATCCTTTCCATGAACCTTCTTTAACCCCTATACTCATAAAGGAGTTGTTTAGATTGAAGGATCCTTTAGTGTGTCTGTAAATTACTTCTAAATCCTTGTCTACCGGCCCATCATGCAATTTAAAATTAATTAAACCACCAAACTGAGTACCAAATTGCAGCGATGCTGCTCCCCTAACCATTTGTATTTCTTTAATAGCTTCGGCTGGTGGAGAATAATAACTTTCAGGATAACCCAAAGCATCTGCACTAATATCATATCCATTTTGGCGCGTATTAAAATTTGATGTTCTATTCGGATTTAGACCTCTACCTCCTATTCCAAGTTGAAGACCAGCACCATCACTTTCCCAAATATTTAATCCTGGTATTCTTGAATAAATCTGTCTACCTTGATTGGTTGCTTTATTGGCATCAATCTGTGCCATTTGAATCACTTCATTTTTTTTCCCTTCACTAATGATTACGCCTTCTATAGAACGCATTCTTTTCATATAGCCAACACCTTCCTTTTTATCTATAACCTCAAAAGCATCTAAATCTTCAGTTTTAGGTTTAAGCGTAGCACTAATTTTCAACTTAGTCTTATCAAGATGTATTGTTTTTTCTTGTTTACTATAGCCTATAAACTGAAATACTAAGGTATAATCACCATAAGGTACGTCTTTTAAATCATACTGCCCTTTATCGTTGGTTTGAGTAGATTGATTTGTCTCCAACAAATATACCGTACAGTAAGGCATTTTATCATTGCCATCTGATTTTACAATACCCGAAATTGAACCTGTATTTTCAGCAAATAAAAAGGTTGGTAATATAAAAAATATTACCAAAATATTTAAATTAAGTGTTTTTATGTATTTAAAGTTAATCATTTTCGTAAATAGGACAAAACACTTCCAAAGAATTTGACATATCAACTTTTAGATAAACTAACATTTGTTGCATTTTTTCATAAAGTACAGCAACACCAGAGCTATTGGTTAATACTTCATTACTTAGTGGATCGTTAATATTAGCTAATTCTAACCGAATAGTTTCAAATTGGTTATTAATGACTGCTTGTAAGTCTTGGCCATCTGTTTTGGCTTTTAAAAACGTCATATAATCATCTAATCCTTCTCCCGTAATATTTGTAACATAGTTATTGCCATTAATAAATGTTTGCATCGCGTTTAATGATCTGAATAAAAATGGCAATGATTTTTCATAATATAAAGCCTCTACATGATTAGGCATGGCCATTGGATTAAAATCATCTATTCCTAGGGGTATACCAATTTTACCAAGTCTTACAGAATATACATAATGATGATTTATAGCACAAACCATATCAAATATGCCAATAACCTCACCATTATTTCCATTATTATTAATGAATGAATTGGTATAAGAACCTTGCCATTCATTATTTACAAAGTTTGCGTTGTTCTCTAACACATCAACAATATCTAAAAGGTAAACTCTAGCATTAGCCGTGTTGGAGAAATAATTAACAATACCTGCATCATTTGATGACACTCCATTTATTAAAAAATCTAAGGCTTGAAAGCCTGCAGCTCGGTAATTTGGATTCAACTGTAAGTTGTATGATCCAGATGAAATATTACTGCTAATTAAAGTCGTATCAGTTGGAAATGAATTGGTTTTATAACTTGAAAATTTAGCTGGTCCAAAATCTAAAAAAGCCACATCTTGCCATACCAACAAGGCGTTTTCCCACTTTATTCTTAAGTTTTGCAATGCCGCTTCGGTAAGGGTGTTATTAAAATTTACAATCTCGCTTTTTAATTCCGTAACTTTTAATAAATACTCACTGTAAGCAGGCTTAATATATCCATTGGCATAATTGGTTAATAATGCCTTACTATTATATTCCTCTTCCACCGCAGGTTGACTTTGAGGCAATATTTTTTCCTCTTCGTCTTCTTTACTGCACCCAACTACAATTACTAGACTAAGTAAAATTAGTACTAATGACAAATTCCAAGGTAAACAATTGTTATTATTTTTCATATTGCTAGCTGTTAATAATAATTAATATCTGTTTTAAAAAAATTCTTATTTATAAATAATACAGGGTTGGATAGAACCAACCCTGATTTTAGAATAAACTAAATCCTTGCAAAAGTAGTTAGTTCATATTGTTCTTCGTAATTAATTATTCTTGTATTATAAATTTATTTTAAAATCTGTTCATAAAGTTTCTCTATGATTCCAAAATCAATCTCCATCACCACTGTCATAGGTAATTATAACTTCTATAGCGTCTGACATATCAACTTTTATATAAGCCACCATCTGCTGTATTTTTTCATAAAGACTAGTCAGAGCCGGATTATTAGCGCTTACCTCATTAGCTAATGGATCATTAATATTTGCCAATTCTGCGTTAATAGTTGAAAATTGGTTATTAATAACCGTTTGTAAAGGCTGACCACCAGTTTGACCGTTTACAAATGAAATATAATCATCAAATCCTATACCTGTTGCACTATTGGCGTAAGCATTACCATTAATAAATGTTTGCAAAGAACTTAAAGATCGATAAAGATAAGGTAAAGACTGGCCGTGATAGTAGGCCTCAACTTTCTCTGGGAATGTTTCAGTCGTAAAAGTATCAAAAACATTTAATGGAATTCCTAATTTTCCGCTTCTAAGATATTTCTCGTAATGTAAATTTATAGTATTCACAATAAGACTTACAGAGCTTCCATCTGCATTACTGGCACTATTGGCAATAAAGCTAGAAGCGTAAGTTCCAAACCAATCATTTTTTACAGTTGTTGCATTAACTTTCAACTCATTTACGACATCGGCTAAATAAGTTCTAGCATTTGGTGCATTATTGAAGTAAGAGACTATATCAGCATCATTTGCTGCAACTCCATACAATAAATAATCAACAGCCTGAAAACCTTTTGCCGGTATATTAATTAACTGTGCTAGATTGTAACTGCCCGAAGCAATATTATTCTCTATTACTGCTGCAGTTATTGGGTAAACATTGGTTTGCCCCCTTAAGCTAATATTTGAAGCCGGACCAAACTCAAGAAAAGAAACATCTTGCCAAGTTAATAGTGCATTGTGCCATGCTGTTCTTACGTTAGATAACGAAGACAAATCTAATGAAGTATTAAATGAACTAACTGCATTTTCTAAAGCAACAACCTGAGATTCATATTCAGTGTATGCTGGTTTAATGTATTGATTAGCATAGTTGGTTAACAAAGCTTCTCTATCAAACGCATCAGGACTTTGTTCTAAAAGAACAACATCATCTTCATCTTTACTACAACCAGTTGTAAAAATAGTTATAGCAACAATTGCCGACAAGGATAATTTAGTTATTACAGATTTTTTTTTCATGATTTTTAAATTAAAATTTAAAACAAATAAGGGTTGAATACATTCAACCCTTATTTGTTTTCATATGTATTATATGAATAATATTTTCATGTATTTACTTTTAAAAGTAAAAAAATATTAAAGGTTATCTTTGTCGCCAGCTAATCCAGTATTATTAGCAATTAAATCAATAGCAGCATTCAAGTTAGCAAGAGTCACCTGACTAAAGTCAGCACCTACAAGCAATAAAGCAGAATCGATATCAGCTGCACTCATTCCAGTACCACCAATACAAGGTTGACCATATCTTAAACCATTTATAAATGCCCAAGCTTCAGATAACTGGTGATTCATCAATGTATTCTCTTGACCAAAGCTATCCTTAGCATCATTCAAATAATGAATTGCAGTTCCTGCCAATACTCTTTCCATTTCAGTATTAATAATAACTGCCTGTGCATCTCTTGTAGTATAATCTTGATTATCAATGGCAGCTCTACCAGTTCTAAAAGCAGTTGCGATAGCAGTTGCAGAACCTAAAACAGTTTCTCTACCATCTGCATATTTACCCCAAAAACGGTTTGTACCATTAGTTGGATAATCAAATTCCGATGTAAAATATCCGTAAGCTTCATCCCAGTGGTGTTGCATATCCGTATATGTTTTCCCAGTTGGAATAGTAGTATTATCATCACTTGAGATATTTGCTAAGTAGTTAGTAGTCATTTGGCTATAAAACACTGCAGCCATCAATCCTTTCTCAATTAACTGTGTATACTCTAAACCATTTGCACTTTGCAAATAGCTCTTAGTACCACTGGCATTGCTCCAAACACCACCAGTACCATAACTTTCACTAGAGTTATCAACATTCATATTACTTAATGCTGCCATATCATCCATCCAAACCTCAAAAGTTGCTTGTACTGATGGACTATTACCAGCTGTTTTACTTTTTAGTTGTTTTGTAGTTGGATTCATTCCAAGCATTGGAACATCAGCCCAAACATAACTATTTGCATTTGCATACATATTCTTTAATGTTTGCGCATCAACAGTATTTCCTAAAGTTTTCGTGGTATTCATGTAAGCACTCAATTCACTCAACATTTCTAAACGTTGTTGTTGGCCACCAAAACTTACTGTATTAGCACTTGCAGCATCTACAAAAGTATAGGTT
>CEWR01069360.1_pt1 | contig 30357 bp, 24 predicted proteins | sample 356321 | NCBI WGS metagenome assembly CEWR01 (sample SAMEA2621551, study PRJEB7988) | marine metagenome | biome: marine biome (ENVO:00000447); feature: mesopelagic zone (ENVO:00000213); material: "saline water (ENVO:00002010), including plankton (ENVO:xxxxxxxx)" | depth 790 m
ACTCGTTTTTCTAGATGACATGAATTTAGGATTGGATGGAGATGTCGTAGAAATCTATCAGGATTTTGAAAATGACATCTACAATGCTTTGTTAGATGGAATTGATAAAATAAAGAACTATAAAAAACTCGTGCTTGCGTACCCTAAAAAATCAATGTATCCACATCCTGAAAGGATTGTAGCTGGGGTAAAAAAGTTTTGTATTGAAAAGTCTTTTGATTTTGAAGTCATTAATGAGATAGGAGATGACATTGTTCTGAAAAAAGGGGATTTATTTATTACCCTTGAAGAAGAAGGTCTGCTAAAACTGGTGCCACAAATACGCGAAAGTGATTATGAAATGGGTAATGGAATTGGTGTTATTTCTTACAATGACACTCCTTTAAAGGAGCTTTTGGGGATCTCTGTTATTTCTTCAGATCTCAAAAATATGGGAGCTACAGCAGCTCAAATGATTGTTGACAAAAAGAAAGGGAAAGTGAAAAATCCGTTTCACTTTATTGGTCGTAAGTCTGTGTGATTTTTGCCAACTACCAAGGCTAAGGCTAAGACAAAAAACCTAATAGGTTTTAAAACTTGTTACGTTTGAGGGAAAGGACTTCTTATAAGAATCAAGTTAGTACTTTTTTCCTTTTGCTCTTCTGTAATACTAACACTCTTTGCGGCAAAAAAAACAAGCTTCCTTTCCTTAAAAGATTATTTTATAAATTTTTTTCCTTCTTGAATTAGTAGGTTTAACTTAAGGAAACTAACATAATGTGTTTTCCCAAAACCACAATAGCAGTACAGTACAGGATAGTAAAAAAAACAAGAGCACTTATATTTGTGACATAATATTAAAAGACACTCTTATACAGAGAGAAATTATATCATAAAAACAATCAAAATGAAGCAAGCTATTACAGAATTCAAACACGTAGATTATTTGTGGGACGAGAAAAAAGTCGCAGAAATTGGTGATGATCAAGTAGAATTATTTTTATACCGTTCTAATATCTTAGGAGCAGATTTAAGAATCACTAACTACGGTGGAGGAAATACAAGTTGTAAGACCATAGAAACGGATCCTTTGAATAACGAAGAGGTAGAAGTGATGTGGGTAAAAGGATCTGGTGGAGATATCGGAACTTTAAACAGATCTGGAATTGCTGGCTTGTATACGAACAGACTTCGTGATTTGAAGAATGTTTATGGAGGTATGGCTGATGAAGATCGAATGGTAGGTTTGTTTGACCACTGTATTTTTGATTTAGAAAGTAAAACACCTTCTATTGACACACCTTTGCACGGTTTGTTACCATTTGCACATATAGATCACTTGCATCCTGATGCTTTGATTGCTGTTGCTGCTGCAGAAGATAGTGAGCAAGTAACCAAAGAAATCTGGGGAGATACTATGGGATGGGTGCCTTGGCAACGTCCAGGTTTCGACTTAGGATTGCAATTAGAAAAATGTTTAGAAGAGAATCCTGGTATTCGTGGAATCGTTTTAGGTTCTCATGGTTTATTTACTTGGGGTGATACTTCTTTAGAATGTTATATAAATAGTTTGGAAGTTATTGAAATGGCTTCTGAATTTATTGAAAAGAAGATTGCAGAAAACGGAAGCGTTTTTGGAGGTCAAAAAATTGAAAGTCTTGCTCAGGAAGAAAGAGTTGAGAAAGCATCACAAATTATGCCTTTGTTAAGAGGGTTGTGTTCTTCTGAAAACAGAATGATCGGACATTTCTCTGATACAGATGTTGTGATGGAATTTATCAATAGTAATGACTTGGAAAGATTGGCTCCTATGGGGACTTCTTGTCCTGACCATTTTTTGAGAACTAAAATTCAACCGTTAGTATTGACTTTAGACAAAAATGAAGATTTGTCTGATAATGCTACGATCTTAAGTAAATTAGAGCCAGCATTCGAAGCATACAGAGCTGAATATGCAGACTATTATAATACGTGTAAAAAAGACAATAGTCCTGCTATACGCGATGCAAACCCGGTAATCATTATTTACCCAGGAGTTGGAATGTTTAGTTTTGCAAAAAACAAACAAACAACACGTGTTGCTAATGAATTTTATACCAATGCCATCAATGTAATGAGAGGAGCAGAAGCAATTACTGCATATACTTCATTGCCTAGACAAGAAGCATTTGATATCGAATATTGGTTGCTAGAAGAAGCGAAATTGTCTCGTATGCCAAAAGAACAACCTTTGTCAAGAAAAGTTGCTTTGGTAACTGGAGCTGGTGGAGGAATTGGGAAAGCAATTGCTGATAAATTAGCTGCGGAAGGAGCTACAGTAGTATTGACAGATATCAACGAAGAAAGTTTGATAAAAGCCCATGCAACTTACAAAAAAGATGTTTCTACCTATGCTGTTTGTGATGTAACAAGCACAGCATCTATTGCAGCGGCTTATAAAAAAGCTTGTGTTGAATTTGGTGGAGTAGATATTATTGTTCACAGTGCAGGATTGGCAATTTCTAAAGCTTTAGAAGATACTACGGATAAAGATTGGAATATCTTACAAAGCATCTTGGTAAAAGGTCAATTTGACTTGGCAAAAGAAGCTGCTGGAATCATGCGTAAACAAGGATTGGGAGGGAATTATATCGCTATCGCAAGTAAAAACGGATTGGTAGCAGGTCCAAACAATGTAGCTTATGGAACTGCAAAAGCAGCACAACAACATATGGTACGTTTGTTAGCAGCTGAATTAGGAAAAGATAAAATTAGAGTGAATACAGTAAATCCAGATGGCGTTATTGTAGGAAGTAAAATATGGGAAGGTGCTTGGGCAGAAGGTAGAGCAAAAGCAAACGGAATTACCGTAGCTGAATTGCCTGCTTTTTACGCAAAGAGAAATTTATTGAATGAGATCATTACACCTAATGATATTGCAAACGGAGTATTCTCTTTAGTTGGAATCCTTGACAAATCAACAGGAAATATTATCAATGTTGATGGAGGAATGGCAAATGCATTCGTAAGATAGTTTAGTTAAGTTTTGAAAACTTCCATAACTTGGTACTTCCATCGCTTATGGAGGTTTTTATAAAAAAAGAAAACACATGAAAATACATTCACAACACATACAAGATGCAAACAAAACTCTTTTGGATGCACACAACGATCATTTTGACTTTTTAGCAAATCAGCTTACTAAAAACGGACATGATGTCAACACCATTTTAGGGAAATTAGCAGATTTTCAAGTAGCCATCCCTAGTTGGGCATTGGGTGCTGGAGGAACACGTTTCGGACGTTTTTCTTTTTATGGAGAGCCTTCTACCTTGGAACAAAAAATTGAAGATGTAGGGATTTTACATTCACTTACACAAACTGCTGGAGCGGTTTCTTTACACATTCCTTGGGATGAACCAGAAGATTACAATGCTGTTGGTGAATTGGCAAAGTCATTAGATATCAAATTTGATGCAGTAAATTCGAATACGTTTCAAGATCAAAAAGATGCTGCTGAAAGTTATAAGTATGGTTCTTTGAGCAATACAAGTCAGGCCGCTCGAGAACAAGCTATTCAACACAATTTAGATGTCATCAATATTGGGAATAAATTAGGATCAAAAGCATTGACCGTTTGGTTGGCAGATGGTTCTTGTTTTCCAGGACAAAATAACTTCCAAACTGCTTTTCAAAATACGCAAGACAGTTTAAAAGATATTTACAAAGGATTGCCAGACGATTGGAAAATGTTAATCGAATACAAACCTTACGAACCGAACTTCTACAGTACTGTAATTCAAGATTGGGGAGCTTCTTTGATGTTGGCAAATGAATGTGGTGAAAAAGCATTTACGCTTGTAGATTTAGGTCACCACCTTCCAAATAGTAATATCGAGCAAATCGTTTCGATTTTACAATTGAAAGGAAAACTAGGTGGTTTTCATTTTAACGATAGCAAATACGGAGATGATGATTTAACTGTTGGAAGTATCAAACCTTACGCTTTATTTTTGATTTTCAATGAATTGGTGTACGGAATGGAAAACAACCCCCAAAATCCAGATTTAGCCTGGATGATCGATGCTAGTCATAATGTAAAAGATCCTTTGGAAGATTTGATTCAATCATTGGAAGCAATTCAAGAAGCATTTGCAAAAGCATTGTTGATCGACCAAGACGAATTAAAAGCTGCACAATTGGATAATGATGTTGTAAGATGTCAAGAAATTTTGCAAACAGCTTATAGAACAGATGTACGTCCGCTTATTGAAAAAGCAAGACTGAATAGAGGTGGGGCAATTAGTCCTATCAAAGCATATCGTGAATTAGACCTAAGAAATCATTTGATTTCTGAAAGAGGAAGAAACACTATTGCAACAGGATTGTAAAAAATAGGTTGCTGGTGCAAATTATTAATAGTAGTTTGTAACAGTAATTTTTTTTAAAACCAAACCAACCTAATGAACTAAGCCACTATTTTACATGAAACAAAAAGTTACTGCCGTATTTGACATTGGAAAAACCAATAAAAAGTTCTTTCTTTTCGATAAAAAGTTTAAAGAAGTCTATCGTGAATATGCGCGTTTTGACGAAATCGAAGACGAAGATGGGTATCCTACTGAAAATTTAGTGGCTTTACAAGATTGGCTCAAAGACTTATTTCACAGAATCCTAGATTCAGAAGAATACACCGTAAAAGCAATTAATTTTTCAACCTATGGTGCTAGTTTTGTGCATTTAGATGAAAATGGTGAAGTCTTAACTCCGCTGTACAATTACTTAAAAGACATGGATAAAGAGCTGCTCAATTCATTTTATAAAAAATATGGACCTGAGATAGAACTATCAACAAAAACAGGCTCTCCAAAATCGGGGATGTTGAATTCAGGACTGCAGTTGTATTGGTTGAAATATACACAGCCTGAAATTTTCAAAAAAATAAAATATTCTCTACACTTACCTCAGTACCTCAGTTATGTGTTTACCGGAATTCCTTTGAGTGAATACACTAGCATTGGTTGCCATACTTCCTTGTGGGATTATGAAAAGAAAGATTATCACCAATGGGTATATGCTGAAGAAATTAATAAAATCCTACCCCCAATAGTTTCTACAGAGACGAGTATTAATATGAATTACAATGGAAGGCGCATCAAAATAGGTGTAGGCATTCATGACAGTTCATCTGCATTAATACCATATATCCGAGGATCTAAAAAACCTTTTGTTTTGGTGTCTACTGGAACATGGAGTGTTTCTTTAAATCCATTTTCGGAAACCTTGTTGAACGAAAAAGAAATGGAGGAAGATTGTATCAGCTATATGCGGATCAATGGAAAAGCAGTAAAATCATCCAAGTTGTTATTGGGAAATGAATACAAGCATCAAGTAACAAAATTGAGCGATCATTTTAAAGTTCCACACGAACAACATAAAACGGTACAATTCGATTTTGATACCTATACTCAGATTGAAAACAATTTCAATCCTTGTTTCCACTGGGAATATTTAAATGATATAGACGCACCAAAAGAAACTACAATAATACATACTACTTATGCCGAGGCTTATCATCAATTGATGATTGAATTGACACATTTGCAAGTAAAAAATATTGAAGCCGCTAGAGGTCAAAATAAAAGTATCAACAGACTGTTTTTAGATGGAGGTTTTAGTGATAACGATGTATTTATAAAACTCTTGTCTCATTATCTTAGAGATATGGATTTACGCTCTACCAGTTCTTCTTTGGGTTCTGCTCTGGGTGCTGCCATTGTAATTTCTGATAGCAAACTAAATTCAAAATTTTTAAAGAAGAATTATTCATTAAAGAAACATGTTCCGTTTATTATTACTTAATGTTATCGACCACCAGCTAACCTTCGAATATCCGTGGGTTCGTAAGTTGAAGTCGAAAGGATAAAGGCGGAAACCTAGAAAAGATTGCTTCATTTCGTTCTCAATGACGTGGAGTTAATAATATAAACTTAAACTAAGCGAATAAAATATGAGTCAAGCAAACATAGAACAAGCAGTTATCTCGGAAGAATCGGGAGAATTTGAAAGAGAACCTATCCCTCAATCAAAATTAAAAGGTTGGAAGAGTTTTATCGGTATGTATGCCGGTGAACATGCGGCAGGAACAGAATTTATGATTGGCCCTTTATTTTTAACGGCTGGAGTTAGCGCGTTTGATTTAATTATCGGATTAATTTTAGGTAACCTTTTAGCGGTCTTAAGTTGGCGGTTTTTAACAGCTGAGATCGCCGTTAAAAATAGATTGACGTTGTATTATCAATTGGAAAAAATATGTGGTAAAAAACTAGTGACGGGATACAACCTCGCTAACGGAATTTTATTTTGCTTTTTAGCAGGTTCTATGATTACGGTATCGGCAACGGCAGTAGGAATTCCTTTTGATATGCCTATGCCTAAATTAGATGATACGTTACCAAACGGAATGACTTGGGTACTTATAGTAATTGTAATTGGAGCCGTGATTTCATTGATTGCAGCACGTGGTTATGATACGGTTACCAAAGCCGCCAACTGGATGTCTCCTATCATTGTGTTAGCTTTTGTAGCTTGTGGAGTTGTTGCTTTAAACCAATTAGGTGTTGAAAGTTTTTCTGAATTTTGGGCTATTTGGGGCGAAGGTTCTGATCCTTTCCCAGGGCAAACAAAATTTACTTTTTGGCATGTAGTGATCTGGTCTTGGTTTGCAAATGGTGCGATGCATGTTGGAATGTCTGATTTATCAGTCTTTAGATTTGCGAAAGAAGCCAAAGCAGGGTGGGCAACAGCAGCAGGTATGTATGTAGGTCATTATATGGCTTGGATTGCAGCAGCTTTATTGTATGCTGTATATGTACAGTCTCCAGAAGCACTTTCTTATTTAAATAACGGGAAAGCACCTCCCGTAGCTCCTGGACCAATGGCTTATAATGCTATTGGTGTATTTGGAATTATTGCTGTGGTATTGGCAGGTTGGACGACAGCCAATCCAACTATCTATAGAGCAGGATTAGCCTTTCAAGCTATTTTACCCAAATTATCAACAGCAAAAGTTACTGTTTTAGCAGGAGCGATTGCTACGATAGCCGGTTTGTTCCCAGCGTTTGCTATGAAATTATTAGGTTTTGTTGCTTTGTATGGATTTATTTTAGCTCCTTTTGGTGCCGTTATAGTCTTTGAACATTTCTTCCATGAAAAATGGGGAATCACAAAGAATTATGCAGAAGTTGCAGGACTTAAGGTAAACAAAGCAGTCTTATATGCTTGGGCCATTAGTTTCGGATTGTTTTATTTTATCTCTGTTCAATTTGACGTGTTCTTGTCTTTTGTAACGCTTCCATCTTGGTTGCTTTGTGGTGTTTTATTTATGGTATTTAGTAAGTATTTACAAAAGAAAAATAAATCACATATTTAGTATTGTTGTTATGAATTTAAAAACACCAACATTAGGAGAGTTTATTATTGAGAATCAGGCATCATTTCCTTATTCAAGTGGAGAGTTGTCGAGTCTTTTAAATGCAATTCGTCTTGCTGCGAAAGTGGTCAATCACGAAGTTAATAAAGCAGGACTGGTTGATTTGTTTGGAGGTTCAGGTGACGTAAATGTGCAAGGAGAAGAGCAACAAAAGTTGGATATTTTTGCAAATAATATTTTTATTCAAGCCTTGATCAATAGGAATATTGTTTGTGGAATTGTTTCAGAAGAAGATGATGAGTTTATATCGGTAGATTGTAAAGATAAAAATAACAGTAGTAAATATGTAGTGTTGATGGATCCTCTAGACGGATCTTCAAATATTGATGTAAATGTATCTGTAGGTACTATTTTTTCTATTTATAGAAGAATTAGCCCTGCTGGAAGTCCCGTAGAAGAGCGTGATTTTTTACAAAAAGGAGAAAATCAAGTTGCAGCGGGTTATATTATCTATGGAACATCAACGATGTTAGTCTTTACGACGGGTAATGGTGTAAACGGATTCACATTAAACCCCGCGATTGGTTCGTTTTATTTGTCTCATAAAGATTTGAAATTCCCGGAAAAAGGATTTATTTATTCCGTGAACGAAGGAAATTATGTTCATTTTCCTGAGGGCATTAAAAAATATATAAAGTACTGTCAAATGAATGAAGGAGATCGTCCTTATACCTCAAGGTATATTGGTTCTTTAGTCTCCGATTTTCATAGGAATATGATCAAAGGAGGTATCTATCTTTATCCTAGCAGTGCAGTTAATAAAGACGGAAAATTACGTTTGTTATACGAATGCAATCCAATTGCTTTTATTGCAGAACAAGCAGGAGGTAAAGCGACAGATGGTTACAAAAGAATCTTAGCATTAGAGCCTACCAATATCCATGAACGTGTTCCTTTTTATTGTGGAAATAAGACGATGGTTGAAACGTTGGAGAACTATCTTTTAGAAGAAGACTAGCGTTTATTTAAGAGGTATATCTTGTTTTGAAATAGTAATGCAGGAATAATATAGGAAGGGTAGTGATTTTATATCGCTACCTTTTTTGATTTTGATAGGTTACTTTAAAAGTATTGTTTTAAAGTCAAAATAATGCAGAATACCCAAAGTAGATATTATAATATGGCAGTGTGCATTAAAGTGAGTATGTCATCTCAATGGAACAGAGGTCTATTTGCGTTATAATATATTTAGTTCCTTGTCAAATTTAAACATATAAATGGGGTATTTCATATATCCCTCTTCTTTGTCCATGACAACTTTGGAAATCCAAGTTAAAGCAGACGGATGACTTGGCATATAATATCTTATTTTAAAGGTTCTTCTGAATTCTTTATTGAGTCTTTTTATCCAGTTAGTAGTGTAAATGATTCTCCATATTTTAAGATTAAACAGTATATAAGTAAAGTATACTTCATTCATCTCATTTTTAGCTAGATTACCAATTTTACGGTGTTTTTTGTTCCATTTTATAGAGAATGTTTTTAATCTTTGGTTAGCTAACTCTAGATTTTTATTAATATAATCAAGATCAAATACAGTTTGTAAATCTTCTGCTACGGGTATTTTTTGATTAGCAGACACCTTATGTAAAACAGCTTACGCATTTTTATTGTTTCACTACTTTATATATAAAAGGGATTACTGTATCTAATCCTGTTAAGTTATCAGAGATTATAAGACCAATTTTTTCAACACCTCTTTGCTTTATAGAGGCTAATACTTCTTTCTATCCAGAAGCAGATTGAGAAGGAATATTTACAATACCTAAAGCCTCTTTAGTATAATCTTCTTTAACGCCTAGAAGAACGTAAAAAGTCTCTAAACTGATAGTGTCTCTTCGTATTTTTAAATGAATAGATCTATATAAACAGCTACATATTTTGAGTCTAAAGGTCTTGTTCTGCATTGTTCCTTTTGATTACTAAAAGAGCTAGTACTATCTGATATAGAACTTTTGGAATAATGTCTTCCATATATTTTCTTCATTAAACTACCTATTTAAGAAGTAGTCAATCCATTTCTATAGCGTTCAAAAGATAAATCTTCTAAGTGTTGTTGTTGGTTGTGAAGTAAGGCTAGAATCATAGGTTGAAAAAGACCTAGTCTGTCTCTAGGGATATTCAATTCTGTCTGTTTTCCCAAACCAACGGCAAAGGCTTTTCGATATCCATTCCCTTTATTGGAACTACTTTGCCTTAAATAATTCTTACGCTCAGCATACATGAAACCATTTAAGGTCATTTACAATACTTGAGTTAATTCACTTTCTTCTTCTAATAATTTGCTTATACTTGTTTGTAGTTGTAATTTCGTTAACTCAATCATCTATCTTGGTTTTTAGATGTGTATTAGCATACTTCTAAAGTAACAGTTGAGATAATTATTTTTTAATTTAAGACATACTTTTTTGTACGGTACTTTTCTGTGAATATATAGTATAAACTGTATCCAAAATCGGGATCTCTATGTATAGAGCCAAAAAAGCACCTTATTCAATATATAAGATGCTTGTATGATAAAATATTGTAGTGCAAGAAATTAACTAAGCTTTGCGTTGAAGTAGAGCCATGTAAAAACCATCAAAACCACTTTCTGAAGGAAATACTGTGTTATCCCTAATTAATATAAAATTTTCGTTGTCTTCAAGAAATTTAGCTACTTGATATTGATTCTCAGAAGGAAGAATTGAACATGTTGCATATACTAATTTACCTTCTTTTTTTACGATTTTAGAATAACTTTGTAAAATTTCTTGTTGTGTTTTTCTTATATTGTCAATAAACTCAGGTTGCAATTTCCACTTAGCATCAGGATTTCTCTTTAAAACTCCTATACCAGAACAAGGAGCATCGATAAGGACCCTATCGGCACTATTGTGTAATTTTTTTATTGTTTTGGTAGATTCTATATGTTTTGTTGTAATATTATGAGCCCCAGCTCTCTTAGCTCGTCTTTTTAATTCTTTCAATTTACCTGCGTAAATATCCATTGAAATAATTTGACCTTTATTTTCCATCAATGCAGCGAGGTGTAGTGTTTTTCCCCCTGCTCCAGCACAAGTGTCAATTACTCGCATTCCAGGTTTTACATCAAGAAATTCAGCAACTAATTGAGATGACGCATCTTGAACTTCAAAGAATCCACTTTGAAAAGCGTCTGTTCTAAAAACATTTTTGCGTTCTTTTAATATAAGTGCATCTTTGTATTTTAAATCTATTTTAGTTTCAACTTCAGCTTCTAATAAACTTTTTTCTAAAGCTTCTCTGCTAGTTCTTAAAGTGTTGGTTCTTAAAACTACAGGAGCTTGAATATTTAATGCTGCAATTTCTTGGTCCCATTGTTCTCCTAATTCACGCTCTCCCATTTCGTCTAACCAATCAGGGATAGACTCCTTAATTTTTCGGATAGTTTGTACTTGATCAAATTTACCTTTTATTCTTCGCTCAGGAGCATTGTTAAAGTATTTCCAATCTGGTAGTTCTATTCCTCTTAATACAGCCCATACTGTGAAAAGTTTCCAAATGTTTTCACGTGAATAATGATCCTTAGTTTCTGCAATTTCATTGTAAAGACGTTTCCATCTTACAATTTCATAAATTGTTTCAGCTACAAATTTTCTATCTCTTGAACCCCATCTTGCATCTTTTTTTAACGCAGCTTCTACAGCTTTGTTAGCATAAACACCTTCATTAAAAATTGCATTTAATGAATCTATCACCGTAAATACTAAGTTTCTATGTAATCGCATTGTCTTGTTTTTTGGAGATGCAAATGTACTTAAATCATATGGGATTGAAAGGGTCTACTTTTTCTTTTTTGAAAAATCTCGAAGAATTACTTTTCTACGTTTTTCAATAATATAAAAAGATACATAAAAACCATCTTGATTGTTTTTTAGCACGATAGGTATACTATTTCGAGAGAGTCTAAGATTACTACTTAGGATACCCTCATCCATTGTTAGTATATAATCTCCAACGGGTAGATAAAATTCAAAATGCCCCTCGTTATCCGTTAGTGTGCTATAAACTTTATCTTTAGTTGCAGAAATTTTAATCCTAGACATATCTATTGGGCTCTCATCTGTGATCGCAATTTTTTGTCTGTCTATAATAACATCACCATAAAGTTTAACTCCTTTCACAAAAGGTATAAAGTACTTTTCGTCTCGTCCTATGTAAATAGAATCAGAAATATTAGGAAACCAACCCTTAAGGTCTTCTAAAGGAAGAACTTTGATAGGATATTTTGCAAATGGGATTTTGTTCACTTTAGCAACACCAATGTTAGAACTTATTATCTCTTTTTGTCCAAAATTAATAACAACATTATTCATTGGTATTTCATCTTTGTCTTTTGTACCATTACCATTCACGTCTTTAAAGACAATAAATTCAATATTAGATGATTTCTTTTTTGCGTAAGGTATTGGAATTCCTATTTCTTTTCGAATACTCATACCAATGGTAAGGTTAGAACTTTGAGTTTTACCGGATCGATTTGGGTTAAAATTATCTTGTCCTCCAAAAGTTATAATATCACTATAGTCAGTACTATTATAGAAATAACTCATTTGAAGACTATATCTCCAGTTGGTTTTAGAGAAGTAGAATAATTCAGGACTTATTCCAAAAGAGCTGTTTTTAGAAAGGTTACGGTAGGTATAACTAGTATTAGTTTCTAATATAAAACGCCTGTTTTTTAGTGTGTATTGGTTTTGTACTGAAGCACGAAAAAGTTGAGGAACTATAAATTGTCCTCCTGTATTTTGAGTATTTGTAACTATGAAATTTCCGTAGTTATATTTAAAAGTATAATTCCAAATTTTATAACGTATAAGTGTAGTAAAATCGATACTGAATTGATTGTCTGTTTTTATAGGCAACGTTTCTTGAGTATATCCTGCTCTTAATAAATAAGAAGATTGAAAGTTATTTTTGATATTAAAAGTTGAAACTTGGTAAGAAATTCCACGTGAATGTATTTCTCTTTCTGCAAAATTTCTTACGTCATAAAAGAGTCCATTTTGTATTGAACCGAAAAATGTTCTTTTAGAGAAAGCCAATCTATTAAACAATAACTCTTGACGATAAAATTTTGAAAAATTATAATTTGCTGGAGATGTTGTTGTTTGATAATTATTATTAAGAAAAACACTCCAATAGGAACTCATTTGATAATTTGTTCTGTGTGATAGATTTAATCTTTCAATTGTACTTGAACCAAAATTCGGATCTGTATAGCGCCCATTCAAATTAAACTTAAGTTTTTTAGCGATTGAAGTCGTAATGGCTAAACTATATAAAAAACCTTCTTTCTTTTTTGAGACTCCCTCTTTCTTTGTCAATGATCTAGAAATGAAAAAATCAAAAACAGTTTTTTTGAATATACGTACTCTAGGGTGCAATGATACTATATCAGTGGTTGATTGATTTGTTTTATTCTCATTCCTACCGTATTGGGTTCTTAGACTGAAAAAACTCGAATAAAAATTATGAGTTAAACCATAAGATGTGTTCGATAAATTTTGAAAATTGTTTTTTGATTTTATAAAAAAACCTGTTAGGGAATTTTTCTCATTTAGTCGATATGTACTTTTGATTCCATCTCCAGAACTAATAATTCCAATTATATTTGAAAATACTTGACCTATTTCTATAGATTTTTTATCATCAAAATAACCCACATACCAAGGTATATCTCGGCGGTCATTACCATTTCCATAGGATTGACTAAAGTTTAATGTTGTATTATAAACTAAATTGGCATCGTTAGATAGTTGTTTTAATCCCCTTAGATTTATAGACATAAAAGGCCGGTCACTTAAAATATTTTGTATATAAGCATCAATAGTTAATGGTAAAGATGGATACCCAAATGTTTGCATTTCAATTTCATTAGGTAATTTGATGAAAGATACCTTAGCTGTTTTTTTATAAAGTACTTTACTGCTATTTCTTTCTTCAGTGCTATTAATAATAAGATCGTATTTTTTAAAATATCTATGTTTATAGGGAGTATAGTTTGTATTTGATATTTTTCTCTTATTGCGTTCGTTTAATTGAATTGCAGATGCGTTATAGCTGAAATCTGCATTTTCACCAACATCTAAATAAATACTAGTGTCGTTAATGATGATTTTTTCAATATCAGTAGTATCCGATATAATTAAATCATTTTTCGGAATTAAATGTGTTACAGAAATATCTTGTTTATAATTACCTCTATTGATGATGCTGTATTCAAATTTCTTACTAAATTCATCATTCTTAAAGTAAAATTTATTACCTGTTTTCACCTCTAAATCCCATTTTATTTTTTTCTTTGTTTTTAAATTAAATGAGTTGTCTCCAATTTGCTCTCCGTATATATCAAGAAGGAATGTGTTGACAATAATTTCACTACTCCCAGTTTTTACTGTAGTAGGAATAAGTAGAATAGGAATATAAAGTGTGTCCTGAATAGGTAAACTATAGATCTTTTCTGAATCAATTATACTATTCCAGTCAGTAGGTAATAAAACATCCAAAGTAAAGTTTAGATTTTCTTTACTTGTATTTATAATATTAAGTACGTTAGAAACTAAACCTGATCTTTCAATCTCAATTTCAGGCTTATTAAATTTCGTTTTTACTTTTTCTGAAATCGTACCTTTAAATGTATTAGTCTCTTGCTCGTCATTTTCTTTTTGTGAATAAATAGAAAACGAACAGGTTATTAATAAAAGTAAAATATAGTTTTTAAGTATATGATTAAGATTTTTTATAAGTATCAAATCTATGTTATATATTTTCTTCTAAACGGAAGTTAAAATTTAAAGTAAAAGTTCCTGGGTTATAAGTCATACCCGGTTTTATTCTTATTTCAATTTTAAATGTGTATTCACTATAGCTAGTGAGGTAATCTCCTGGTGCATTCACGTTTTTGAGACACGTATTACTTTGTACAACGTCTGATTCTTCTAAAGTTCCAATAATTGGTTTTATTATTTCTAAAATATCGTTGACATTTGATAAAGGGATAAAGTTAGAAAAGTCTTCAGATGTCATACAGTCGTTTGTAGCTCTTATTTCAAGAATACTAAGCAATGGGTTTTGTCCATTTCCATCACTATATAAACTTAATTCTTCCCATTCGGATGCATTGGTTCCATTATTATCAACATTGAGTTTTAAATGCCAAGAACAAAGATTGTCTGGAGTTACTTTATCCATAACTCGAACTTTTAATCTAGCTATTGTTTTTCTTGGATAACCGCTTTCATAAGATGTAAAGTTATTAAAAGTAAATAGACTATTACCTTGTTCTTCTAAGAATAGTTCAACTGATCCACAATGAACTTGTGAATATAGTTTAGAACAAAAGACAAAGAAGATAAATAATAAAATTATATTTAGTTTACTCCTCATTGGGTAGTTCTTTTATATAATAAAAGGATGTAGAAAACTACACCCTTTTATACATATTTTTTATTTTTTCTATTGATCTTCTAACAAAATGTACTGAACATACATAGTGTATACACCAGGTTCTGCATAAGAAGAAGCTGTGTTTGCACTAATAATATTTTGTGCTCCACCAACGAGATCGTAAGCCATTGGGAAGATTGCTGGTAAACCAGGTAAGATTCTATAATCCATTGTGTAATAGTATTCTGATCTAGGTCCTGTTTGATTTAAATAAGTTCCACCAGGCATAAAATCACCAGTACCAGTTGTACCTTTGTGACCTGCAATGTATCTTTCTGTCGAAGGAGGAGGAGTCCCTAATCCAGCAGGATCTACATAAATATTATTTGTTCCCACAAATGATGCAGGATCAACTAATGCACCAACAGTGTTTGCATTTTGAAAATTAGAGCTGTAATCTAATTTTGTCACGTCTAAAGCTGTAGCCGAGTTTTGTTGACTTTGTCTGATCTCTAACAAACTTAAAGGTAAGTTAGGGATTGCATTAACGTTATCATTACCATAGTCTACTTGTTGGTCCCAAAATCCACTACCAGTATTTCCTTGTGATCTACCAACAGCATATAAATCCCAACTTACTGTAGAACTTACTTTTAAGATTGTAGCAGCATATTGCGTGATTCCAGCTTGGTACTCATTGATCTCATCAAATACAAATTCAATTTGATCAGGAGTCGTCATGTCTAATTGCAATACAGGTTGTAGATCAAGTGTAATTGATACATCTTTTTCGTCAATTAATTGAGCACTTGCAGTTGTACCAACTAATGCAGCAGCAGCAATAAAAAGTTTCATTTTGTTTCTTGTTTTCATAATTTTAATTGTTTAGGGGTTAGTATTAATTATATTTACTTCAGTGTAAATTCCATTTTGGCAGCTTGTATTTCTTCTGAATTCTCAAAATCTAATACACCAACTGCTATATAATCTCCTTTAGAAAATGAATCAGGTATTTTAAAAAGGAAATCTCTAATTAGACCAGGGAGAATCGTAAATTTTTTTACTTTTAGTCTTTCTTGCTCTCCTGTTTTTAAGTTTGTAAGGTCAATATATGATGTACAATAAGAAATACCATCTCCTTTGTTTTCAGCAACTATAGAAATGTTTTTAGAATTATCATTTTCATCATAAATGAAATCAACAAACTCCACGTTATTCAATTCTACATTAGGGGGGTTCTGATAAACAAACACACCAAAAGCAAATGTTGGTATAACACCAAGTGCAACAGTATTATCCGATTTGTTATTTGGACTTAATACTTTTCTAGCTTCTTGTTGTTCAATCATTATGATACTCCAAGCAGCTTTTTTACCTTTATCTGTATTAGGAATAGAAACTGTAAATTCAACTTTTCTTTTTTCGTTAGGCTTTAATTCAACAAAAGTAGGCGTTATGTTAACCCATTTTGAAAGAGAATATTTCCCTTTTCCAATTGGAAGGAATGAACTCTGTCCTTTTCCATTCATATTAAAATCATACATTTTTATATTGAAACTTTTTAAGCTAGGAGTGTCATTATTTATAGTAATGCTATAAACTTTAGATTGTCCTTGCTTTAAATTCAAATGAAAATGTGCGGGAGATACAGAAACTCCAGTGGTCGTTTTAGCTGAACTAGCATTAACGTCTTTATTAGAGTTATTTGGAGTTACTTGTGCTTTTATGGATAGAAAAGCTGACAGAAATAGGAGTATTATAAAACTATAATTCTTTAGATACATTAATTCGGGGTAAAATATATTAATAGTATGAGAAACAAATATAGATTCTTTTGTTGATTAAACAAGTTTTTTTAGTTAAATTAATTATTCTCATAATATTGTTACAATTAATTTGATATTGAGTTTGGTGAAGATGCTATATTTTGTAGTTTTGATTTTGTAATTATTTTGAAATATGTTTACTTCTGATTCTTTTATTCCTGTTTCTTATTTAAAAGGTGTTGGCCCTGCAAGGGCTGAATTGCTGCTGTCTGAATTGAAGATTCGAAAGGTGGAGGATTTGTTTTCATTGTTTCCAGTTCGGTATATTGACAGGAGTAGGTTTTATAATATTATTGAGTTACAGCCAAATTCGTCAGAACTTCAATTAATAGGAAGCATCTCTTCCGTTCGAACCGTCCAACAAAAGAAAGGGTCCAGAATATCTGCTACTTTTGAAGACGCAACAGGTACGATGGAGTTGGTTTGGTTTAAAGGTGTAAAGTGGATTAAGGAAACGATTAAAATTGGGAAGCCTTATGTAATCTTTGGTAAAGTTAATTTTTATAATGGTAATTTTAGCATTGCACATCCGGAGATGGAATTACTTTCTTTGTATGATAAAGGAATGAAAGCAACAATTCAACCTGTATATCCGTCTACAGATAAATTAAATACTCGAGGTGTTACAAACAAAGTTCTTTGTACTATTATGGAGCATCTATTTAGGGAGTACTACAAAAATATAATGGAAACATTGTCAGAAGATTTATTAAAAGAATATAACTTTATTACTAAAAAAGAAGCTTTATACAATATCCATTTTCCTAAAAATCAGGATATGTTGACTTGTGCAGAGTCTAGGTTAAAGTTTGAAGAATTTTTTTTTATACAAATTCAACTTTTACAAAAAAAGATAAATCATCATCAAAAGATAATTGGTTATAAATTTAATTTGATAGGGGATCATTTTAATAATTTTTACAAAAACAAGTTGTCTTTTGATTTGACAAATGCTCAAAAGAGAGTTCTTAAAGAAATTCGAAAAGACTTAGGGTCAGGTATTCATATGAATAGACTCTTGCAAGGAGATGTGGGCTCGGGAAAAACGGTAGTTGCAATATTATCTATATTAATTGCAATTGATAACAATTTTCAAGCTGCATTTATTGCTCCTACAGAAATTCTTGCATCACAACATTACAACTCTGTAAAAGAACAATTACTTGAATCTGGTATTTCTGTATCATTGTTGACTGGTTCTGTAAAGGCAAAAGATCGCAGGGTTATACATACCAATTTAGAAAATGGTTCTTTACATATATTAATAGGCACGCATGCTCTTTTGGAAGATAAGGTTAAATTTTCTAATTTGGGGTTAGCAGTTATAGATGAACAACATCGTTTTGGTGTTGCTCAAAGATCAAAAATGTGGCTAAAAAACACGAAACCACCTCATGTATTGGTCATGACCGCAACTCCAATTCCTCGAACTTTGGCAATGAGTGTGTATGGAGATTTAGATATTTCTGTAATTGATGAATTGCCACCAGGCAGAAAGGAAATTCAAACAGTTCATAGATATGATAAAAACCGTTTACGAGTTTTTAAATTTATGAAAGATGAAATTGCCAAAGGCAGGCAAGTCTATATTGTATATCCTCTTATTCAGGAGTCTGAAGCGATGGATTATAAGGATTTGATGGATGGCTATGAAAGTATTTCCAGGGAGTTTCCGATTCCCGAATATCAAATAAGCATTGTTCATGGGAAAATGAAACCTGTAGATAAAGAATTTGAAATGCAACGATTTATAAAAGGAGAAACCCAAATTATGGTTGCAACAACAGTTATTGAAGTCGGTGTAAATGTGCCTAATGCTAGTATTATGATTGTTGAAAGCGCTGAGCGTTTTGGTCTGTCTCAGTTGCACCAATTAAGGGGACGTGTTGGGAGAGGAGCAGAGCAAAGTTATTGTGTTTTAATGTCTAATTTCAAGTTGTCTGCTGATGCGAGAACAAGAATTCAGACGATGGTAAATACTTCTGATGGATTTGAGATAGCTGAAGTAGATTTAAAAATTAGGGGCCCCGGAAATCTTATGGGAACTCAGCAAAGTGGTGTTTTAAATTTGAAAATTGCTGATTTAGTAAAAGATAACCATGTTTTGAAGGAGGCAAGAATAGCAGCAATGAATATTTTAAAAGAAGATCCTAAGTTGCAATTAGAGAAAAATAAAAATATATTGACTACATACCAACAAGTTGCAAAAAAAAGCAACTTGTGGTCAAATATTAGTTGATTCCTTTCTTTTTAAAATATTGTTTGATTTTTCTGATTTTACGAGACAGTGGTTTTTTTTCGTTATCATGATAGTTGTTTCCATAACCATAACTATAACCATAACCATATCCGTAACCGTATCCATATCCATATCCATATTTTCCATTAACAACAAAGTCATTTAGGATATATCCAATATTTTTAACCTCTCCATTTATATATTTATCATCAATCATTTTCATCATTCCTTTTTTAGAATAATTTTGACGAATTATATATATGTTTGCATCTGTATATTTTAAAAGTTCAAGTGCATCAGAAACCAATCCAACAGGTGGACTATCAACAATAATATATTCATATTTTGCTTTTAGGGCAGCCATCATTTCGTTTGTCTTATTACTCAATATTAATTCGGCAGGGTTAGGTGGAATTGGTCCAGATACTATTAGATCAAGGTTTGGAATTTTGGTTGTATAAGTTACTTCTTTAAGTGATTTTTGTCCTATCAAATAATTTACGACACCTGTATTATTATCGATTTTGAAATCATTAAATATTTTGGGCTTTCTAAGGTCTAACCCGAGAAGTATTGTTTTTTTGCCACCTAGAGCAAATGCAGACGCCATATTTATAGAAACCATGGTTTTTCCTTCTCCACTAACGGATGATGTAAATAGAATTGTTTTATTTGTATTAGAATTGGTTTTATCTGGTGGAAATAAGAATTTTATATTTGATCTTAAAGCTCTAAATGATTCAGCAACAGTTGATTTAGGGCGATTGAAGACTGCTAAATTTGAAACATTGTCGTTTTTTCCAATTACTCCTAAAACAGGTATTTTATAATTGTTTTCTATTTCTTCAACAGTATAAATACTATCGTCTAATAATTGTTTTATAATTATATAAAATAAAGGAAATATGATTGCTAGCATTATAGAAACCATATAATTAAATGATGTTTTAGGCCTTGAAGATCCTTGGCCTATATCTTTAGCAATGTCTAGAACTTTTATGTCAGATACGTTTGCTGCAATTGCTGTACCAGCTTCATAGCTTTTTTGCTTAAGGTAATTATAGTTGGTTTCAGTTTGTTTATAGTTTCTAGAATATTTAATTAATTCCTGTTCCAATTTTGGAATTCTTTTCAACTCCTTATTGAGAACAATTAACCGTTGATTTAGTTTTTGTATATCATTCGTCTGTTTTTGTTCTAGAGACTTTAAGTTTTCAAGAACAATCTTTTTAGTAGATCTTATTCTATTTCTAAGATCAATCATTTCAGGATGTATCGCAGTGACTCCTGCATCTTCAAGTTCGTTTTTTAATGTAACGAGAGTTATAAGCTCTAGAGTGTTGGTTATAGTCGTAGGCTCATTAATTTCACTAACTGATGGCGCTGGTATGTCTTGTGTATTCTGATTATGAGATAAAAGATACCTTCTTAAATCTTTGATATAATCGATACTTCTGTTTTTTATTAATAGTAATTCATCAATTTCAATAATCTTTTCAAATATTCTTGTTCCTTCAGACTCAATACTATATAAATTTGTTGAGTCTTTAAACTTCGTCAATTCTAGCTCTAAAGTTTTAAGTCTTTCTGCTTCATTATGAAATAGAGTATCAATGTAATTTTTTGTCTTTTCGGCATAAGAAATTTTACTTCTTTTTTGATCGTTTCCAAGTACTTGTACAGACTTATTTAAGTAATCGACTAATCTAGACTTATTTGACCCAGATAGAGATAAGTCTAATAAAGAACTACCTCCTTTTAGGTCTTCTATACTCATACTCCTATATTGTCCTACGGTACCATTTAGGTTTCTAAAGCGAATAAAATATTCTTTGGATGATTCAAAATTGTATTTTTTTAGTACTCTAAAAGTAGAAAAGGGAGTTTTTATTTCCTCATCAACATCGAATACTTTTTCATATAGTATGTTTGTTGGAGTATAGTTTACTGTGGTGAAGTCTGAATATTCAATCAATGTTCTGCTAGATTCAATATTATCAAAATTGACACTCACTTTGACTTTGTTATTTGCAATAAATTGAATTCTTATCAGTTGATTCAGTAGTTGGAAATTTTTAGAATCTATTTCAATCAAATACGGAGTACGGCCATATGCATCTTCCATTCTGTATTTCCCTTCTTCTAAATATTCAATATAGAATTTTAAGAGCGATACAACTTTTTCATTATGTGTTCTAGACTGAAACCTAGCTTTTATTGTTTCCACAAGATTACTAGATCCTCCCCAGTTAAACGCAATGTTTGTACTAGACGAGAATAGAGGGTTTTGTTCTTCTTTAATACTAATACTTGTATGGATAGAATATGATTTTTCTTCATATCCATTTTTAAATTTAGCGATACTTAATCCAATTATAATTGTAATAACAAACAATTTCCAATAGTTAAATACTCTATATGCAAGTGACTTTAGATCTAGAGTGTTTTCTTCTTTTGATCCAAATGTCGGTGTTGTTTTTGAACTCATAGAGGGGAATTAAAATGTTTGGATCAGTAAAATAGTAGTTGCAATTATAGAAAAGATAGAAGCTAAAGTTGTAAAAGTTTGCAATCCAGTAGTCCCTATTCCCCAAGATTTAGTCTTTATTGGGTTTATGTATATAATGTCATGAGGAAGAATATTAAAAACCTCTGAATCGAACATTTCTACTTGCGTAATATCAATTGTATATTTTTTTAATCCATCAAATTCGTTTCTGATCACTTCCACTTTTGTTCTATCTCCAGTAACAATAATATCTCCAGAGTTTGCAATAGCCTCAATGATGTTTACTTTGTTTTGATAGATAACACTGGTTCCTGGTTTGCTAATATCACCTAGTATGGTGTAGCGTACACCACTTAGTTTAACTGTTACAAATATGTTTTTATCAAAAACAATATATCGTTTTAATTCAGTTTTAACTTTTTCTCTAACTTCATCAATAGTGTATCCAAGAACATTTAAATTTCCTACATAAGGAAGTCTTATATTGCCATGTTCATCAATCGTATACCCAGTAAAGTATAGGTTCTCTGCGGTTATATTTTGGCTGTTACCACTGCTAGAACTGCTAGAGTTGTTACTGAATAACGCAACGAGTTCTTCATTTTTAGATTTTAACGTGATTGAAAGAACATCATTTGTTTGTATTTTATAAGGAGCATCATTGATTTTATAAATGTCTTCTTTTTTTAAAGGTTCTCCTTGGAAATAAACTAGTTTCTTGTGAGGCACGCAAGAAGTTAGTATAACAAAAAAAACAAGTACTAATATACTTTTATTCATTTTAGGCTTTTTAACAATTCACAAATATAAATTTTATTGTTTACATAGAACAAAAAATCTGTTACTTTTGCCCAGAAATAGTTCCCTGAAAATGTTTTTTATATTTACCGAATATTTTAAGTTCCTTAGAAGATCTACAAATCAGCATGGAGTGCATTCTCCATTTGTTTATGATTTTGTGACAAAGTGCTTGTATTCAAAGGTTAACAGTGTTGACAAAGTGTTTTTTAGAAAATTCAAAAAACGATTGTTAGAATCTAAAGAAGAAATTGTTGTGAAAGATTTGGGTGCAGGTTCTAGGGTTTTTAAAGGTAATATGCGTTCTGTTTCACAAATAGTTAAGGTTGCTTCTATAAAACAGAAGTATGGACTTTTGCTCATGCGTTTAATTCCTTATTTAAAAATATCAAGTAGTTTAGAAATAGGGACTTCGTTAGGTGTTGCTTCCTCGTGTATGGGTTTTGCAGATTCCACTGCGAAAGTAATAACGCTAGAGGGATGTGAAAACACAGCTCATGTTGCGAAAGAACAATTTGATTTTTTTAATTTGAAAAACATAGAGGTGGTTGTGGGAGAATTTGACACGACACTACCAGAAAATACTAATAATAACTCTTTTGATTTGATTTTCTTCGATGGAAATCACACAAAAGAAGCTACTTTAAAATATTTTAGAGAATCATTAGCGTCAAAACACAACGATTCTGTTTTTGTTTTTGACGACATTCATTGGAATTCTGAAATGTTTGAAGCTTGGCAAGAAATAAAAAAGCATAAAGAGGTAACGGTAACAATAGATACTTTTCAATGGGGAATTGTGTTTTTTAGAGAAGAACAAAAGAAAGAACATTTTACAATACGAATTTAAATTTTTAATATGAAAATATATACAAAAACTGGTGATGAAGGAATGACAGGACTTTATGGAGGTAGCAGAGTTTCTAAAAGTCATTTAAGAATTGAATCTTATGGAACGGTTGATGAATTAAATTCTTATTTGGGATTGATTCGTGATCAGGGTCTAGATATGAAATCCACAGAGAGCGTTATTAAAATACAAAAGGAGTTATTTAGTGTGGGAGCAGTTTTAGCAACACCTGTTGATAAAACAATTTTAAAAAACGGAAAGAAAAGATTAGGTGATACAAAAGTTACGGAAGAAATGATTTTATTTCTAGAAAATGAAATGGATGTAATGAATGAGCAGTTACCAGCGATGACCCATTTTGTTTTGCCAGGCGGGCATACAACCGTGTCATATTGTCATATTGCGAGATGTATATGCCGTAAAGCTGAGCGTTTGGTCGTTCAATTATCTTCTGAAACAACCTTAGAACCTACCGTTTTAAAGTATTTAAACCGACTTTCTGACTATCTTTTTGTATTGGCACGGAAGTTGACTTTTGATAATAATGCCAATGAAATCAAGTGGATTCCATAGCTAAATAATAGACGTTCTTTTATATTTATGAATTAGATAAAAAAAACCTTGCCTATTTAATAAAAAAAATTATTTTTGCAGAATAAATCAATTTTATAAATATGTATTGGACTTTAGAATTAGCTTCGTATTTAGCAGATGCACCTTGGCCTGCAACAAAAGATGAATTGATAGATTACGCTATTAGAACTGGCGCTCCTCTTGAGGTTGTTGAAAATCTTCAAAGCATGGAAGATGAGGGAGATGCATACGAATCTATTGTTGAAATTTGGCCTGATTATCCTACCGAAGAAGATTATTTTTGGAACGAGGATGAATATTAGAAAAAAAACAATTTAAAAACATTTAAAAGTCTCAATTGAGGCTTTTTTTTTGTGTATTTTTGAAGCAAATTAAGAGTGCTTCAAGAATTATGGATTTCTATTTTATTGAATAGCAGATAATTATTATTTAAGAGTGAAAAATGAACAAGAACTTTTTATGAAAAGTTCCTAATAAAAGTATAAAATAACAATTGAAAATTGTTAAAACGAAATAAATAACAGCATTATGAGTATATTAAATTCAGTTCTTAAAATTTTTGTTGGAGACAAGCAGAAAAAGGATTTAAAATTATTACAACCAATTGTAGAAGATGTTCATGCATTTGAAAGTGAAATGAATGCATTGTCTAACGACGCGTTGCGTTTGAAGTCTGAGAAGTTTAAACAATTGATAAAAGAAGGAACAAAATCTTTTGACGAAAAAATTGAAGCGCTAGAAGAAGAAGCTACTACAGCACATATTGATAGAAAGGAACAAATATTTACTGAAATTGACACCTTAAAAGATGAAGCTTATGCAGCTTCTGAAAGTGTTCTAATTCTTATAATGCCTGAAGCTTTTGCAGTTATAAAAGAAACAGCAAAACGTTTTACAGAACAAGAAACAGTATCTGTTACTGCAACTTCATTTGACAGAGAGTTGTCAGGAGAAAAAGAATATATTTCTTTAGACGGCGAGAGTGCTACTTGGGAAACTTCATGGGATGCCTCTGGAACTCCAGTTACTTGGGAGATGATCCATTATGATGTTCAGTTGATAGGTGGTTCTGTTTTACATAAAGGTAAAATTGCAGAGATGATGACAGGAGAGGGAAAGACCTTGGTGGCGACCTTACCTATTTATTTGAATGCACTTACAGGAAACGGAGTACATGTAGTTACTGTAAATGATTATTTGGCAAAAAGAGATGCTGCATGGATGGCACCTATTTGGGAATTTCACGGATTAACAGTTGATTGTATTGATCATCATCAACCAAATTCAGAAGAAAGAAGAAAAGCTTACAACTCAGATGTAACGTATGGTACAAATAACGAATTCGGTTTCGATTATTTGAGAGATAATATGGCACATTCGCAAAAGGATCTGGTTCAAAGAGCTCCAAATTTTGCAATCGTGGATGAAGTAGATTCTGTATTGATTGATGATGCGCGTACACCTTTAATTATTTCAGGACCCATTCCTCAAGGAGATCGTCATGAATTTACAGAATTAAAACCTAAGGTTGATGCGATAGAAAAAATTCAACGTCAATATTTGGTAGGTGTTTTGGCAGAAGCAAAGAAAATGATTGCTGCTGGAAATACAGAAGATGGAAGTATATTGCTTTTAAGAGTATACCGGGGTCTTCCTAAAAACAAAGCATTGATCAAGTTCTTAAGTCAGGAAGGGGTAAGACAATTACTTCAAAAGACAGAGAATACTTATATGGCAGATAACAATAAGGAGATGCCTAAAATTGATAAGGAATTGTATTTCGTTATCGATGAAAAAAACAATTCTATTGAATTAACAGACAAAGGTATTCAGCATCTTTCTGGAGAAGGAGATGGAGATTTCTTTTTGTTACCAGATATCGGGGTGAAAATTGGTCAAATTGACGAAAGTGATGTTTCTGTTGAAGAAAAAGTTTCTCAAAAAGAAGAGTTATACAACGATTTTAGTATCAAAAGTGAGCGTATTCATACATTGAATCAATTGCTGAAAGCCTACACTTTATTTGAAAATGATAAAGAGTATGTTGTGATGGACAACAAAGTGAAAATTGTAGATGAGCAAACAGGACGTATCATGGATGGCCGTAGATATTCTGATGGTTTACATCAAGCAATTGAAGCGAAAGAAAATGTGAAAATTGAGGCAGCTACTCAAACATTTGCTACAGTTACTTTACAAAATTATTTCAGAATGTATCGCAAACTAGCTGGAATGACTGGTACTGCAGTGACTGAAGAAGGTGAGTTCTGGGAAATTTATAAATTAGATGTTGTTGTAATACCAACAAATAAGCCTTTATTACGAGATGATAAGGAAGATTTGGTTTTTAAAACAACAAGAGAAAAATACAATGCAGTAATTGATGAAATAGTAATATTAGTTGAAAAAGGGCGTCCAGTTCTTGTAGGGACAACTTCTGTAGAAATTTCTGAATTATTATCGAGAATGCTTTCTTTAAGAAAAATTACTCATAATGTATTGAATGCAAAACTACACAAAAAAGAAGCTCAAATTGTTGCTGATGCTGGTAATTCAGGAATGGTAACTATTGCAACCAATATGGCAGGTCGTGGTACCGATATCAAATTATCAGACACAGTAAAAGAAGCGGGTGGTTTGGCAATTGTAGGTACAGAAAGACATGACTCCCGTCGTGTAGATAGACAGTTAAGAGGTCGTGCTGGTCGTCAAGGAGATGTAGGTTCTTCTCAATTTTATGTTTCATTGGAAGATCATTTGATGCGTATTTTCGGTTCAGACCGTATTGCAAAAATGATGGATAGAATGGGCTTGGAAGAAGGAGAGGTAATTCAACACTCTATGATTTCTAAATCTATTGAACGTGCTCAGAAAAAAGTAGAAGAAAACAACTTTGGTGTTCGTAAGCGTTTGTTAGAATATGATGATATTATGAATGCACAACGTGAAGTTGTGTATAAAAGACGTCGTCACGCATTAAACGGAAAACGTTTACAGATTGATATCGTAAATATGATTTATGATACATGCTCTTCAATTGTAGTAGCAAATAAACAATCAGATAATTACACGAATTTTGAATTGGAATTGATCCGTTTCTCTGCAATGGCATCACCATTTACAAAAGAAGAATTTAGAACGTTGCCTGCCGATAAAATTGTTGATACTTTATACGACAAAGTATATGCTCATTACACTGAAAAAATTGTTCGTAATGCAGCTGCAGCTTTTCCTGTTATTAAAAACGTTTACGAAAATGAAGCAGATAAATACGAGCGTATTGTAGTTCCGTTTACTGATGGTACAAAATCGTTACAAGTTGTAACCAATTTAAAAGAAGCTTTTGAGTCAGAAGGTAAAACGTTGATTAATGATTTTGAAAAGAACATTACATTGGCTATTATTGATGAGACTTGGAAAGACCATCTAAGAAAAATGGATGACTTAAAGCAGTCTGTTCAAAATGCATCTTACGAACAAAAAGATCCTTTACTGATTTATAAGTTTGAAGCATTTGAATTGTTTAAAACAATGCTTGATAAAGTAAATAAAGATGTGTTGTCTTTCTTATTTAAAGGGGAATTGCCAAATCAAAATCCAAATCAAATTATAGAAGCTCCAGTGGCTAGACGTGAAAAATTAAATTTGAGTAAAGAAGATGTTCAAAACATGTCTGAGTCTTCTAGTTCTCAAGATACTAGAGAACAAAGAGTTCCTGAAACAGTTGTTCGTGAAGAACGAAAAATAGGAAGAAACGAGAGAGTAACTATTAAGAATGTGATGAATGGTGAAAACAAAGAAGTAAAATACAAACAAGCCATTCCGATGTTAGACAAAGGAGACTGGGTTTTGGTTGATGACTAAGAAAAAAAGCGAAGTTTAAACTTCGCTTTTTTTTGCAATTCATCTAAGTCTTTGAAGTCTAAGAGTCTTTTTGTAACTTTATCAAATAAATAACAAATATGATACAAGTACCACAAAGTTCTTTAGAGTTTTTAGAACAATTGAAAATGAACAACAACCGTGTTTGGTTTGATGCCCATAAAAAGGAGTTTAAAGAAGAAGATGAAAAATTAAAATTGTTTTATAATAGGGTACTCGAAGATTTAAACGAGAACGATACGATTGAAAAAATGAAAATTTTTAGAATCTATAGAGATGTTCGTTTTTCAAAAGATAAAACTCCTTATAAAGCGCATAGAGGTGTTAGTTTTTCTAGAGCTACTGAAAACTTACGGGGAGGCTATTTTTTAAGAATTGCTCCAGGTGAAACGATGATGGCAGGAGGCTTTTTTCAACCGAATACTGCAGATCTGCTTAGAATAAGAAAAGAGTTTGAAACAGATGCGGTTGAAATTAGAGAAATTGTGGCTGATGAAAACTTCTCAAGACTGTTCGGAGAGCTAGAAGGAGAAGAGTTAAAATCTGCTCCACGTGGTTTTGATAAAAATCATGCGGATATTGATTTGATTCGAAAAAAATCATTCTTGGTGACAAGAAATTTTGCAGATAAAGAAGTCTTATCTTCTGATTTTAGTGAGAAAATAAAAGAATCTTTTTTAGCATTAAGACCTTTCTTTAATTATATGTCTGATGTATTAACGACAGACATCAATGGAGTGTCACTTTTGAAATAACTATAAATTATGAAAGAACTATCTGAAAACGAAGCGCACGGAATTACCAATCAATTTATTGAGAAATTTCAAGAATATTTAGGTGAGTTTGTGTATGGAGGTATTGATGGTAGTATCACTACTTTTGCAGTTGTTGCCGGTGCCGTTGGTGCTGGGTTAGATTCTTCAGTAATTATCATTCTAGGCTTTGCGAATTTATTTGCGGACGGATTTGCAATGTCTATTGGTGCTTATTTATCCTCAAAATCAGAAATAGACAACTTTGAAAAGCACAAAGCGGTAGAATACTGGGAGATAGAAAATATTCCTGAAAAAGAAATCGAAGAAATACGAGAAATCTATATTAATAAAGGCTTTGAAGGCAAATTATTAGAAGATGTTGTTGCTGTCATTATTTCGGATAAAGACACATGGGTAGATGTAATGATGAAAGAAGAACTAGGAATGGTAGAGGAGAGTAAATCCCCTTTTAAAATTGGCCTAATTACATTTATTTCATTCCTTATTTTAGGGTTCATACCACTACTTGTATATGTATTGGATATGATAATAGATGTTAAAGGAGAATTGCTTGTATGGTCTACCTCGTTGACTTTTTTCTCTTTTGGACTGATAGGTTATTTAAAAGGTGTTGTGACTCATAAAAACAAATTTCATAGTGTGTTGACTACTATTTTAATGGGGGTTGCCGCTGCTTTGGTCGCTTATTATGTTGGTGATTTCTTGGAGAAAATCATTTCAGCATAAGTACTTTCTCTTTTCTGAATTTTATTTAAAATACATCACGTTTTTTTCTTTTAGAATATGTCATATGTAGCTGTGCATGAGTATTTTATTACTTGTGTTAGGTGCTAAATATGGTTGTATAGACAAATGTTATTCTTAATTTTCTTTGTGAACTGTAAAAATATTGTATATTTGTTGTGTAAACAATAATTGTATAGACAAATGTTAATTGAGCGTCAGTTAGAATCCACAAGTACTTTAGACCCTTTCCGGAAAGCGATACTAAACTTAATGTATACGGGAAATTGGGTAAACGAAAAATCTGGAGAGTTTTTTAAGCAATATGACCTAACATCTCCACAATTTAATATACTTCGTATTCTTAGAGGACAGAAAGGTGAAGCAATAAATTTGCAAGATGTTCAAGAAAGAATGATTTCTAAAATGAGCAACACCACTCGTTTGATTGAAAAATTGAGATTAAAAAATTTGGTTACGAGAGTACAGTGCGAAGAAAACAGAAGAAAAATTGAAATTAGAATTACAGAGAATGGATTGGTTTTGTTGAAAGAAATAGACAAAACTATTTCAATACATGAAGAAAAAACAACAAAGAATTTATCAAAAGAAGAAGCAATAAAATTGAATGAATTATTAAATAAATTAAGAAAGTAAATAACAAAAAATCAAATAAAATGAAAACAACAATGATTAAATCAGTAGCAGTAGTATTAGTAGCATTTGTAACAATGTCTTTTACAACAATTAAGAAAGAAGTAAAGCCAGTAAAAACTGAAGAAAGTAATATCAATTGGGTTGGTAAAAAAGTGACAGGACAGCATTCAGGTACTATTGGTATTAAAGAAGGTGGTTTAGAATTTAAAAAAGATAAATTAGTAGGAGGTAGTATCGTTGTAGATATGAGTTCTATTGAAGTAACTGATTTAGAAGGAGACTATAAGAACAAATTGGAAGGACATTTAAAAGCGGATGATTTTTTTGGAACAGATAACTTCAAGACGGCAACTATCGTTTTTACGAAAGTAAAAGGAAAAGATGGAAAGTATCAAGTTACGGGAGACATTACAATAAAAGGAATTACTCAATCTATTCAATTTGATTTGAATATTGAAGGAAATACAGCAACATCTTCTTTAAAAATAAATAGAACAAAATTTGGAATCAAATATGGTTCATCAAGTTTTTTCGATAATTTAAAAGACAAAGCAATTTATGATGATTTCGAACTAGAAGTAAAGTTGGTATTCTAATAAGATTTAAAAATTTACAAAAGCCGCTCTCAACGAGCGGCTTTTTT
>CEWR01064756.1_pt1 | contig 30175 bp, 28 predicted proteins | sample 356321 | NCBI WGS metagenome assembly CEWR01 (sample SAMEA2621551, study PRJEB7988) | marine metagenome | biome: marine biome (ENVO:00000447); feature: mesopelagic zone (ENVO:00000213); material: "saline water (ENVO:00002010), including plankton (ENVO:xxxxxxxx)" | depth 790 m
TTTTTTTATGCTTTATTCTATGAAATGTTAAAGGGGTAACTCCTAAGAAACTAGCAAGATGTTTGTCATAGGTTGATTTTAAATAAAGAGGATTCCATTGTATTAAGTGGTCATAGCGCTGTGTTGCGTTCATGGTTACAAATGTATGTATACGTCTAGAGAAAACCACGATAATTTCTTTCATTAGCTTTAAGTTGAATTCCATCATTTTGATGTTATTACATGCTGTTTTTTCTAATTCTCCCATGTCAAAAATAAGTACATGAGTGTTTGTAATGGATTCAATGTCTAGTAATGAAACTCCATTTTCTTCAAAAGAATTGGCATCTCCCATCAGAAACCCTTCCGAACGTAAATGACAATTAAATTCGACTCCATCAACGGTGGTGTGAGATCTGACAGCCCCTTTTAGGATGATAAAAAAACTTTTATCTTTCCTTCCTTTTTTTAAGATAATCTCTTTGCTTTTAAACTCTTTATAAGTAGATATAGAGACTAGAATATCTGCCTCCTTTTCCTTTAAGTATGGATAGAATTTTATGATTAACTTCTGTATCTCTGATTGTGATAATTTCATTTTTCTAAGTATTATTTAAGATACTTCAAGTTGCAATGAACATCTTCTTTCAATTTTTTAAATTAAAAAATTGGAGCGCTAATTGGTTTACAATTTTCAATCAAAAATAATAGGTAGCAACAAACAAATACTACCTATTTTTTTTTATGTAGCTTTAATAAACCTAGAGAAATTATTGATCAGGTTAGAGTTTTAAAATTTTCTTTAAAAAGCATACCCTAAAGAAATTCCGAATCGCATATTAACAAATGAAAAAGAACTATTCGCTTCGGCTTGTCCTTCTTTTTCAATATCTACATTAGCATCACCTCCAAATCTATCTATGACTTCATTAATAGCACCAGATAAATCTTTTAAGAAAGCTTCGCTTGGAGGGTTGTCAAACTTATACCCTAATTTATAACTTGCAAAACGAGGTCCTATAAATAAAAAGTCTATCGAAAATCTTTCCTTTATAAGCATCTGATACCCTAATTGAACCCCTACACCATACTCACGCAAACGAATGTCGGAATGGTAAGATTGTGGTGAACCGCTTAAGGGCTTGTGGTTAAAATTTGCTCCAGTTTTATAGTTTGTATATCTAAAATAGACTCCCGTATAAAAGCCTTCTAATTTACCTGGATCACATGCTCTTAAATAGTATTTTGCTTCTGGTGTAATGGTGAAACCTGTAATGCCATCAAAATCTCCAGTAATTAATGTGTTGTCAATATCTAACAAGCTAGGGACTGCACCTTTAAGTTTAAAACCTACTCCGATACCTGCTGAAACTCTAGGCATAATTCCTCTTTCATAAATCAATGAGAGATTACTAAATGCAAGGGAGATTGTATTTATTTTAATGATATTTGAATATCTGATCTGTTCCTTTTCTACTTTAGTACTATCTGTAATTTGTGAGAAAGCGTTTCCAACAATGAAACATGAAAAAAGTAAAAAAAAGCTGTTTTTTTTTGAAAAAATCATAGTATTTATTTAAATTAAACCTGGGAAACTCATAAAAGTAAGCAATTTATGAGAATCTCGGTCTGTTTTTTTTTGCTATTCACTAGCTCCTTGAAATGGACTCCAATCTGCATCAACGTCCATTATATTATTCTTAGTTTTATAAGATTTATACAGTGCAATCATTGCTGTTAATTTTTCAGGATTTCCCTTTTCTAATGGATGTGTTTCAGATGGATCAGAAACCACATTGTACAAATGCCATTTTCCATCACCAAACATTCCTGTTCTCACTTTCATGGCTTTTAACTCTCCTTGCATCACATATCCATTACCAAATAACTCAAACGCCCACCAGTCTTTCTCAGTTCTAACAACGTTTGATTTTCCTTCTAAAAAAGGTTTCATACTAACACCACTTGGAGCAACAATTGTTCTTCCTTTATATGTTGTCATCGGGTGCTTGATATTTGCATACTCTAAAATAGTCATAGGAATATCTTTAACATATGCTACTGCATTCGATGTATCACCTGCACGTAAATATTTTGAACTAAATGCCCCTGGAGGAACGACCATCATAGGTACTCTAATACCACCTTCTCCAATAAACCATTTCCACCATTGCAATCCACCGGTTGCAGCATTTGCCCATGAAGTACCAATTACATTTTCTGAATTGGCAGTTCCTATAGCTTCAAATGAAGAATCAAATTGATTCTCTATCCATTTAGCAAATTCAGGATTTCCTGTTTTTGGATTTGTTGGTTCTAAGCCTTCTGGCCCATTGTCTGTAACATATACAATTAATGTATTGTCTAATTGACCAGAAGACTTAAGGTACTCTAAAATTTGACCAATTCTGTTGTCTTGATCTTCAATCATTGCGGCATAGGTAGCCATTATTTTAGCCTGCTTTTTCTTGTCTTCTAGCGAAAGGTTTTCCCATTTTTTTGTCAAATTATTAAAAGGTGCTTCCGCTGCTTCATGTGAAATTAACCCATGCTCTTTTAGGCTTTCATATCTTGCTTTCTTTAATCCTGCGTATCCTAATTTTAAATAGTTATCATAATATTTCATGATCAGATCTTCTGGAGCTTGAATAGGAAAGTGTGCCGTTGTAAATGCCATATATGCAAACCAAGGTTTCTTTTGTTCTGCTCCCTCTTTTATAAATTCTAACATCTGATTCGTGTAGATTTCACCAGAATATATTCCTTCAGGTCTATCATAGGGTTCACCATTTAAAGTCCACTCTTCAACACGTTTTACATTCAATCCATTTGGGTCTGAAAAATCAGGTGTCATTGCTAAATTATTCCAGTGATTTGAACCCCCAGAATAAATACCAAACTCTTTTGTGAATCCAAATCCTAGCGGTCCTTTACTTCCTGGCTTATCACCACCTAAATGCCATTTTCCAACCTTATATACATCATAACCATCATCTTTTAGTAGTTCAGAAATGGTGACTGCATCATCAGTTAAATAAGATTCATATCCTTTTTGTCCTCTCGTAGGAGGGTAGACCGAATAGTCAAAAGCACCTAAACCTATTTCAATATTATTATTTCCAGTTAAGAGCATTGATCTAGTTACAGAACAAACGGGTGAAACATGAAAGTTTGTAAAACGAATACCTGCATCTGCAAGTTTATTCATATTTGGTGTTTTAACTTCTGAGCCAAAAGCACCAATATCTCCAAATGCAGTGTCATCACCGACCAACAATAAAATATTTGGTTTTTGATTCTCCGTAGAAGTTTCTTTTTTAGAGGGCGCATCGCATCCTGTTGAAATAATTGCTGTCAATGCAAAATAGAATAATTTTTTCATAATTTTATACAGTTATAGTTTGATATAAATAGAATAGTATTTGTCTTATAATTTGATTGTTAAAAAGATCTGATAGCCCGTACATAATTAGGAATAATTTTCTGTTCACTAATTTGACTCCCTACATGAAAACTTTGTGTCCAAACCGTATTCTCTAAATCATGCGAAGAAGACCAATATTCTACATCAAAGAATATTTCACCATTTTCATGCTTAAGAGCTGTTTCTTCAACAATATCTTTATGCTGGTATAATGAATCTAACTCGTCTTTACTTGGTAAGAACCAATCTTCATATCCGTCATATGTATAGGTATCGCAAAGATCTGCAGCGATGTTTTGGGTGTCACACCTATCAAGAATGTCTATTGTATTTTGAATTCCAGTACCAATTATCAGACCTTTGGCTCCAAAATCAACTGCTGTGGGACAGCCCCATTGTATATTAAATCCTTGATCTCTGACAGCTGAAATCAATCCATGTTCACCAGTACTGTCTAAATAAAAAATAACACCTCCTTCGTGGAAGTCACCAATAGCTAATTGGGTTGTTGGTCCTTTATCATCATCATCATCATCATCACAAGATTGTATAGATACAATGAATATTATAAGCAATGTTGTTAAAATAAGTTTTTTCATTTTGTAATTTAATCTGACTACAAACATAAAAAAAGCTGTCAACTAAAAAAGTATCATTTGATAGGTTTTGAGATGTTTTTTTTAATTCTATGAATTGTTAAGGGCTTGATTCCTAGAAAGCTAGCGAGGTGTTTGTCATAAGAAGACTCAATCAATATAGGATTCCAACGGAGTAAATCAAGATAGCGTTCTTTTGGAGTCATTGTAATAAAGGAGTTTAAACGATAGGTAAAAGTTAAAATTATTTCTTTTAAAATAGTTAAATAAAATTGCATAATTTCAGGGTTTTCGTACCCTAATGCTTCAAGTTTATTTATATTAAATTTTAAATAATGAATTTCTCCAATAGCTTCAATATTAAGTATTTGTTTAGCATCTCCAAACACTCTTGAATCTCCAGTAACCTTTCCCTCGGCTCTTATAAAGTCATTCAGTTCTTCACCGTTTTCACTAATACTATAGGCTCGTGCCACTCCTTTTAATATTAATATTAAGTTTTTGTCTTTTCTCTCACTCTTTAAAATAATCTCTTTATTCTTTGAGAAATGGTACTCTGACATGCATAAGAAAAGATCAATTTCCTTTTTTTTTAAATTGGGATAGAACTTTATGAATAGATGTAGTATTTCTGCTTGTGAGATTTTCATTTTTCGATTACAATTTAAGTCAAAAGTATAATTTTATTTTAAAAGAAAATTATTTTATCTGTATTGTTGATGGAAATACAAAAAGAACCGCCAGAAATCCTGCTTTTTGTTTACTATCTGGTGGGCTAATAAAGTATAAAATATAACATCTTCGTTTTATATGCTGCTTGTGTCCATTTATAGAATACAAATAGAGTTTATGAGATATTAGGGTGTCTTTTTAATGAATTTAAAATATTTAAAGGGCGCATATACATGGGATATCAATTTATGTAGGAGAAGTCACAACTGCTCTTTGATTGCTAAAAGCTAAGAAACTTTCTTTTCCATGATATTTTCCCATTCCGCTGCTACCAGCGCCGCCAGAAGGTAAATTATGATGGGCTATGTGCAATAAAGTTTCATTAATACAGGCTCCATCTGAGGTTGTTTGAGCCAAAACTTCTTTAGATTTTTTGTTTTTACCAAAATAATAAAAGGCCAATCGATTTTCATGCTTATTAAAGTAAGAAATGGTTTCGTCTACATATTCAAAAGTCATAACGGGTAATATAGGACCAAATATTTTATTCTGCATTATTAGTGAATCTGTATCAATATTGTCAATAATTGTTTGAGAAATAAACTTGTCTTTTTCATCAATTTCTCAGCCAGTATGAATTTTTCCTTGATTTAATAGACTGCAACAGTCAGATGAAATGGAGCCTGTTAGAGAGTTGAAACTTAATTGAAACGGATAGTTCCAAGGGAGCAATAATTAACGCCACTCATAAGGGTTCGTGTATTATTTTATTCGATGATGGCAGTAAATGAAGTAGGATAGAATTCTTTTTAGGTTTTGACGATCTTTTTTAAATGTTTAAGATGATTGTCTATTTCACTTGTTATAATACTTATTTCTTCTCTAATAGCAATTAAGCTTATTGTTAGTTTGTTTAAAGATAAGTTATTTTCTCAATGTTTATTAGTGAAAACAGACTCACAATTCCTTAAAAACCTGTTATTGAAAATTTTTGCACTCATTCGGAGAATCATCATGCTCTTAATTATTCATTATTTAGGATCTTAACATATCGTATTTATTCAAATTAAAAAATCAATATCATTATGAACTTAATAAAGTTTGTGGGATTTATTTCTTTAGCACTAGTATTGTACGTCACAAAAAGACGCGTCTCAAAGCAAAATGTCTAAAGAAAATATAATGGGACGTTCTGTTTCAGTTATAGAAAATAAAGTAGAAAATTTATTAAGTAAATTAATTTTAGAAGAAAAGGTGTCTTTATGTCATTCCAATAGCAAAGTTGCTATTGCTGGAGTATAGCGTTTGGGTATAAAAGAAATGTGTATGGCCGATGGTCCGCATGGTGTTAGAGAAGAAATTTTTAGAGATTCATTGAAGCCGTCGGGGTGGGGATGGTATGGTGGCATGTTTGCAGGATAAGCATATGTAGATATTATTTTCGGAAAAATGAGCCCTTCTGGTAAAATACCATTTACAATTAGTGAGAAATTAGAAGAGTATCCGCATTCGATATTAAACGACTACAATGCTGATATTTTTGAATAAAAAGAAGGATTTTCTATGGGGTATTGTTGGTTTGAACAACAAAACATAAAACCATTAATTCCTTTTGGGTTTGGATTGTCTTACACAACATTTGAATATAGCAATTTAAAGATGACTAAGGGCACTGATGGAAATATACAAATGATTTCTTTTACGGTTACGAACACAGGATAAGCTGTTGTTTACGAAGTGTCTAAGTTGTGTTTAGGCGTTGTAAAAGCATCTATGCAAAGACCAGCCAAAGAGTTAAAAGGATTCTCAAGAATATCTTTATAACCAGTAGAATCTATAGTAGTACTGTTAGACTTGAGAAGAGGAGACTTGTCTTTATGGGATATCAACACAAAAGATTGGAAATTAGAAAAAGAAATATTGAACGTGATGATTGGTGCTTCTGATGCCTATATTAAATGAGAGGGCTCGTTTGAGTACTAAACGATGATTGATATAAAAACACTAGTGTTCCTTTGTTCTTTGATAGTATGCTACGATACTTGCTTTTGCCAATGTATTGTTCCAAATGTAATAACCCACGACAGCTGGATTGGTGTTTTTATTCAATCCAAGTTTGTCTGTTTTTAGGGCATATACTGTAACGATATATTCATGCAGTCCATGATCTTCAGGAGGACATGGTCCACCATATCCATTTATTCCGTAATCTGTTATACTTTGAATAACGCCCTCTGGCGTCAAGTTCAAATCCGTATTTCCTGCACCAGAAACTAATTCATTTGCGCTTTGTGGAATATCAAATACAATCCAATGCCACCATCCACTTCCTGTAGGTGCGTCTGGGTCGTACATGGTTACTGCAAAACTTTTTGTTCCTACTGGAACATTTTCCCATGACAATTGAGGAGATTTATTTATACCAGTACACCCAAATCCATTAAATTCTTGGGTTTTAGTTGCTTGACCACCTAAGTCTTTACTAAATAATGTAAAGGTCTTTTGGGAAAAGACAGTACTTGAGGTCACTAATAATAGTGCTAAAATAAGAGTTGATTTTTTCATAATAGTTGTATTTAAGTATAGATACAAATCTATGAATAGTATAAGAGATTATTGTGTTTGATTCAGTTCAAAAAGTATTGACAAACGTTCAATTTGATTGATGCTGTTTTGGCGTAACTCCATATTTCAATTTAAAAGCTTGAATAAAATTTGATAGATTTTCATATCCAATTTCTTCATAAATATCAGAAGGTCGTTTCTTTTTATTTTTTAATAGAAAAGCTGCATGCTCAAGTCTTTTTTCTTGAAACCATTTACTCGGAGAGCACTCAAAGTGCTTTTCAAAGGCTCTTTTGAATGTTGACACGCTCATATTAGATAAAAATGAAAGTTCTTTTATCGTTAACTTATTTAATTTATTGCTCTCAATTAATTGAATAAATTTCTGATTTTGGTCATTGCTATTATTAATTATGGAATAAAGAAAATCAACACCATTTACATCAATAAGATATAGCATGATTTCATCAAACTTAGCATCTAAAATATTTTTTTGAATAGATTTAGACAATTTAGAGATGTCTAAAATACTTTTTACAAATGTTTTTACAAATGAATCGTAGTCAAATAAATAAGTAGAATAATAAGCGTTACATTTTGTTGGGTTCAATTCAAACTTCCTAATAAATTTTAAAACAGCCTCATTAGAAAAAAAGAATAATACACTTCTATATTGTTCCTGAATATTTGAAAGTTTTTCTGTCATTAAACAATGTCCAGATTTCATTAATAAAAATTGAGTGTTATTAATTGCGTAAGAAGAATTATCAAAAAAAACTTCCTTTGTTCCTTCTTGAAGAAAACTAATCGTGTTTTGATTGAGGACTATTTCTTGTTTAGAAATTTCTTGAGTGCTCTCATAATCATACACTTCAATGGAAAGAGATGTATTCAAAAATAGTTCATCTGGTAAAGTAATTGTTTTCATTGCTTATTAATATAATGTGACACCAAACTTTTCTGACAACAATGTATCTAGCTGCTCAAGATCTGAGATTAATTCTAAATGTTTTTTCGTTAAGCTTGTTTTCGCTTTTTTTCTCTTCAGTACGTTTTTCAATTCGGCCATTTTAAAATGAAAGGATTGCGATTTTAATTTAAAATCTAATAGTTCAATCTGTGTTTCTATCGCACTCCTCTTTTGTTTCACCAAGGAGATAATATCAATGGCATTGTCATAATCCAATTCTTTTTGTTCCACAGACTTTAAAAGACCGCACTCAAAAAGACCACATTGTTTAGGTCTTTTTGAATAAATAGTACACCCATCACAGAATTTCTTGCAAGGTTGAAGAAAAAAACCTCCATCACCGGTATCTTCTAAATCCATTAATACTTTTATGCTAGCGGTCTCTTCAGTCTCTAGTTGTACAAATCCAATCAAGGTTCCATCACAACAGATTCCGCAAGGCAAACATATATTTACTGAATCATTCATGTTTTTTAATTTTGGGACATTGTTAAAATGTATCAGTATTTTGCCTCGTGCTTTATATGTGCGAGGTCAACTCGAAAACGCTCCAATTAAAACTAAAATAAACAAAGGTGTCCCTATCACTACACAAAGCGTTTGTCCAAATGTCCATGCAGAATAGGGGAGATTTTTGTTAGCTGTTTTATTGATATGATGAATGTAATTTTGAACAGGCAAAAGAAATAAAAATGAGGATATAGAAATAACAACACCTATAGATCCATAAGACATGTTCTCTGATCGTGCTAAAATATTTCCAAATAGATTCAACGCAACCCAACCTGTTGCCAAACTTGAAGCTGAAAATGTAGCTGGCTCAATTTGGTTTAATTCTTGATCGTTTGCTATCTCATTTAGTAAACGATGCACATAAAAGATTCCAAAAACAGCTCTCCAAAAAGGCATAATATCTAAATTATCTCTCTCTTTTATATACATATAGTTTTTATATATCCAATAGGTGTTGAAAAGTCCAAGCGTTATAAGACTCATCGTAATAAAATGAGATTCGGGTATGTAAAAGAATTTTGGGCTGTTAGAATTTGATGTGTTTGACTCGGATAATTTTACTGATTCCATCTCTTTATATCTCTTAGTTAGGCGATTGTTATTTGTGTTTAGTGAATATTTATAACAAATTGTTTTGTGAACACTTTAAGCATGCAATATAGTCAGTTCCTAAAAACTGCTCAACAATAATCCATCTTATTATTTGGTTACGTGTTCTGTACTTAATTTTAATGTATAACCTTCTGAAAAAGAAGCAAGAAAGAAGTGTTGAAATAGCAATGAAAAATAGTAGATGAGAATGCAGAATCACGAACGATAAAGAGGATCGTATTCCAACGAACAATGAGATGATAACCAGGCTTATTAAAACACCAGTAAAGTTTAATTATAACGCCATCATTTTTCCCTAGTAAGACTAGTTTTGATGCAATAAAAAGAGGTGTTTTATATCCTTTACATTTTATTTGTATTCTTAATATGATACGACCTAAATTTACGTTATCTGATATTTTTCTATCAACGGATTTAGGTTTTCGGTGATTTCAATTTTCTACAAGTATATCTTGTGTTATATGATCAATCAATATCTCAGCTGTTTTTATATTAAAATCAAACATTATCAACAAATTTAATATAGCAGTCTATTCCTATCTTTTAAATATCAAAGACTGGAATTTTTTGCTTCTTTATATTTTTTGCTTTTAAAAAAAAAGCAGCATGACTGCTGCTTTTTTATGCGAATCTACTTTGCTTTTTTTAGTCTTTTTGCTTCTTTTTTCTCTTTAGGAGTTTTAGTTGCTTCTTTTTTTACATTCTTCTTTGAATCTTTGCTTTTCGCCATGATATTGTATTTTAAAGGATTTTTTTTAATTTCTATATTTCAATTGTCACAAAGTAGCATACTTTTGTTTACTTAAAATTTTGCTTAAAAATAAAGAAATGCTTTTTAATAAAACTGTTTTCTTTCGGTATTTCTTCTTTTATCCCTTTTAATACAAAATAAGGCAGTAATAGGTGAATTCTCAATACTGTTATTGCTACTGAAAAAACGCAATCAGTTCGAAAGGTACCAAACGAATCGAGTACAGAAAAGTCTAAAATTCACTCATCACAATACTGTTTCTTGAGTTTTTGATTAGTGAAATGTTTTATGAGCTGTATATAAAATAAAAATAGCGCAAACCAAATTAGATTGTGCTTAATTAGCTGTTTTGGTTTGCGTTGCATTTTTAGATCACATAAATGAGAGTAAGTCTTCACTTAAGTATTGATTCGTATACGTTTTCATTTAGGGTGTTTAAGAACTATTAGAAAAATGCTATTTATTTTTTTCGCAACCAATATTGAGTTCTTCCTATTAAAGAAAAACCAATATATCCTCTAACCTTTAACTTGTTCTCTTCAATTAATTTTAAATAACACTTATATACATCTCCAGATTCAGGGTCTAATATTGTACCCTCTTCATATGCCTCATTATTTTTTTTAATGTTTTCAATAATGACCAAACCAATTATAGGTTTGTTTTTGTTTTCGCCTTCGCATTTGTCACAAACGGCATCTTTATTTCTGACAAAATTTTTAATAATCTTAGCACCATATGTATCATCTTGTTTATAGATTTCTATGATCGCTTTTTTTTCATTGGTTTTATCATCATAAGTTTCCCATTGTCCAATAATTGATTGGGCTTGCATTGTAAATCCTAGAAGAATAATTGATAAGGTAAACAGTGTTTTCTGATTCATAAGAACTATGTTGTTACGTGTTAATTTTTGTTGTTTAATCGTATCGTTTCACCATAGATTTTTTAGATCTTATGTGGATACTTTGTTGGATAGCACTATCACAATATATAACAATTACAGAATATGACTGTTTTGATATGATGTTATTTTTAATGTGAAAACATAATTTAATAAAGTCAAAATGTTGTTTGTATTTAATTGTTTAACTTCTGTTAGATAGGAGAAAGGATTTTTTGATCTATGAGAAGCTATTAAAGCTCATACGACTTACTAGCGTCTAGTTTAATAAAAATGAATAGCAAAATAGTAAATCCCCAAAGTCCAGAACCTCCGTAACTGAAAAAGGGTAGTGGAATTCCGATAGTCGGAAACAACCCGATAACCATTCCTATGTTAATTAGGTAATGGAAAAAGAAAACCGATGCAATACCATATCCATACACACGACTAAAAGTAGTTTTTTGACGCTCTGCTAGTTGAATAATTCTAAGTACAAAAAAGGTAAAAACAATAACTAACAGAGAGGTTCCCAAGAAACCCCACTCTTCACCAATTGTACTAAAGATATAATCTGTTTCTTGTTCAGGAACAAAGTTTCCTTGTGTTCTGTCTCCTTGTAAATACCCTTTACCAGAAAATCCACCAGATTTAATGGTAAGAACAGATTGATTCGTATTGTATCCTACTCCCATTGTGTCAGTATTCTTTCCCAATAGTATGTTAAACCTGTCTCTGTGTCGTTGTTCAAAAATATGGTTGTAAACATAATCAACACTAAAAATAAAGAAGCCACTTACGCCATATAGGCTTGAAATTTTTAACCAATGAAATTTTAATGATATTTTCCTGTAAAATAATATATATAGCACGAAAAGAGAGAATATACTATAGGTGCACAATAATATTATATTGAACCCAAAAGCCAACGTCAGTATAAAGAGAAGAATTGCAAAAGCACCAATTGCGATATAGTAGATAGGCAATCCTTCACGGTAAAGAACAAAAAAGAATGCAGAATATACCAATGCAGAACCAGGATCGGGCTGTAAAGTGATCAATATTGCGGGTATAAAAATTATAATAAAGGCTTTCATTTGGTTCTTTACTATGTCTAGGTCATATTGTTTATCACTTAGTAATTTAGCAAGTGCCAATACTGTAGCAAATTTAGCGAACTCTGAGGGCTGAAGACTGGTGGCACCTAGATCGTACCATGAAGTTGCTCCGTTGATTTTTTTACCGAATACAAACAGGCCTGCCAGCGATAATATTGAGGCTAAGTATATGAGTGATGAAAAGCGTTCGTAGAGTTTTGCATCTATAAAAAGAATAAGTATGATCAAGATAAAGCTCAACCCAATCCACATCATTTGTTTTCCGTATTTCGTTGCGAAATCGAATACTTGATAATGATCCTCTGTGTGAGATGCAGCGTAGATTGTCATCCAGCCAAAAATGACTAAAAACAAATAGAGAAGTACCAATGTAAGATCTATTCCAAAAAATATATTATTCCTCTGTGCTCTCACTTTGTGGTTTTAATAGTTGTTTTTCGTATACCTTTCCTAAGTTGGTGTCAAACATTCTCTGTTCCCACCATTTGTTTTTTCCTATTTTTCCTGTTAGGTATTTTTCAATCATGAGACTGGCAATTGGTGCTGCAATCATAGATCCATATCCTCCGTTTTCTATATATACTGCAATCGCAATTTTAGGATTGTCTTTTGGTGCGAAAGCGACAAAAATAGAATGATCTTCAAACTGAACTTTTTTTCCTTCAATTCGCATAAAATTCTCAGCAGTTCCTGTTTTTCCACAAATTTCAATGTCTTTTAATCGTACGTGCTTTGCGGTACCCGTTTTGAATACATCACTCATCCCTTCAATAATTGGTGTGAAATGTTTTTTATCAATTGTAGTTTTGTGAAGTACTGTAAATGCGTAGTCAATCGGTGTTTTATCGTTGGTTTTTTTTAGAATGTGAGGGGTGTAGTATGCTCCTCTATTCGCAATTGCCGCAGTCATATTTGCCAATTGAATAGGAGTCGTCAAAATTTGTCCCTGACCAATTGCATTAGAAATAGTGTAGGTAGCTCTCCAGCGTCCATCAGGGTACCAGCGGTTGTACATTGCAGCATTTGGGATCAACCCTTTTTGACCTTGGGGTAAATCATAACCCAAATATTGCCCTAGTCCAAAACTACGTGCGTGTGCACTCCATACATTCATTCCTTCTGAAGCAGTAGGGTATTTTTCTATAATTCGCCTGTATACATTTGAAAAATAGCTGTTGCATGATTTTGCAAGGCCCCTTCTTAGTTGAATAGGTTGGTCAAAGATTCCGCAGTGACAGCCCATAATATCATTCGGTCCATTTCCATATTTGTAGCCATGATAACATCGGAAAGAGGTGGTGGGAGTAATGATTTCTTCTTGCAGTCCAATGAGTCCTTGAATTATTTTAAACGGAGATCCAGGGGCATATTGAGCCAACAAACTCCTGTCGTACATAGGCTTGTTAACTGTGTCGTTAAAGAAAATTACAGAATGTTTAGACCTCAATCTACCCACCATTAAATTTGGATCGTAATTGGGCATGGTAATAAGGCTCAGTATTTCACCAGTAGCAGGTTCAATAGCAACGATTCCACCTCTTTTCCCAGACATCAATAGTTCGCCATATTGTTGTAGTTTACTATCTAAGGTGAGCGTTAGGTCATTACCAGTTAAAGGTATGGTGTCATGACTTCCGTCTTTATAAGGACCTATTATTTTATTAAAACGATCACGTTGTAGGTATTTAACTCCTTTAACTCCTCTTAAGAGCGTTTCATATTGTTTTTCAACGCCTGTAGTTCCAATGAGTTCTCCAGATTGATAGTAGGTGTTTTTTTTAGCAACTTCATCATTTACCTCGTTTACGTAGCCGAGTACATTTGCAGCGGATTTGATAGGGTAGCTTCTCAATAATTTTTTTTTAATAAAAAACCCTTCGTACTTATGCATCTTTTCTTGAAGGTATGCATAGTCTTCTTTTGAGAGATGTGCTAAAAAAACGGAAGGCAATCTACTGGACCACTTTTTGGCTCTTTTATAGCGCTTTGTAAAATAACCCTTGTCAATATCTAATAGTTCACAAAACTCTACAGTGTCTAATGGTTTTACCTCTCTAGGAATAATCATTAAATTATACGACTGCTTGTTGGTTACAAGTAGCGTATTGTTTCGATCATAAATATACCCTCTTTCAGGATAGTCAAACATTTTTTTTACGGTAGAACTTCTAAGACCATTTTGATTTTTTGGTTGTGAAACTACCTGTAAAAAAAATAGTTTTCCTACATAGATAAAAGCGATGATAATAATGAAAAATGATAAAAGATATCCGCGTCTCACAATCTAGTAGTTTAAAAATTAGAGATAGTACTTTTTTTTGTAAAGTAAACACTTAAAGTACATAAAAGTATTGTGAATATGCTAGTGGTAAATGTTTTGTAAAGTATCGTTGAAAACTCATTAAAACTAAAGTACTCCATTCCAAACAAAATAAAATGATGAATGAATGTGAGTACGCCAATAAATACAAGAATTCTTGGCAGTGTTTCTTGGTTTATTTTAAATAATTTGTAGTCTAAGTCTTGTGTGTTTAGAATCAATTTTAACAGCGGTAATCTTAGGTAGGCTATAGCAACTGTTGCAGCAGTATTGATTCCTCCTGAGTTAGAGAAAATATCAATACACAAGCCAAAGAGAAAAGCAACAAATAAGAAATTTCCACGCTCTTTTTTTAAGGGATATAAAAAAATGAATAATAAATACAAATTAGGGTTGATGTAACCAAACAGGTATATGTTATTCAAAATAAGTGTTTGAACAAGGATTAAAAAGAAAAAACGAAAAGCAATTATAAGTGTCTCTCTAGTCATTGTTGTTTTCTAATTGTGTGATTTCTTCTTTGTCTATATTTTTAATTATATAAATATAACCCAAATTACTCATGTCTGTAAATAATGAAATCTCTATGTTTTTATAGTTTTTATTAGTAGAGTTGAAACTTTTAATAGTTCCAATTTGTATGTTTTCTGGGAATAATATTGATTTTCCACCACTGACAATTGTATCACCTATGGAAATAGATGCTTGTCTTTGGATGTCTAGAAGTTGAGCAGTTTTATAGCTGTATCCATTCCACGATAATGTTCCAAAGTAATGACTTTTTTTTAGTTTGGCATTTATTCTAGAGTGACTGTTTAGAATACTTAATACAGTTGCGTAGTTGTCAGATATCCCATTGATAACACCAATGATTCCGGTACTGTTAATAACTCCCATATCAAGTGTAAGTCCATCTTTTGTTCCTTTGTCTATGGTTAATATATTATTGTTTTTGGTGTAATTGTTTTTAATTATTTTAGCAGTAATATATTGATGTTTTAACTCAGTCGAATCTGTAATTACGAATTGAGTTTCATTTTTTTTGATGTCTAATTTATTTCTTAAGAGTGTGTTTTCTATTGCGAGTCTCTTATTTTCAGACTTTAAAGAAGTATATTCGAAAAAAGACATTGAACTATTTAAAAGTCCACCGGTAATAGTGTTTGCAGAATTTATAAACTGACTTTTATGGTAATTGTGTGATTGAATTGTGAAGACAAGTGCTATTAATTCAAACACTAAGAACAGCAAGAAATATTTGTATTTTTCAATAAAATAAGCAATTTGCTGCATTGATTTTGAGATGTAAAAAAATTAAAAACAAACTCCATTATTTGTAACAATGGAGTTTGCTTTTTTAGTCTTATTTCAATAAGACACTTTTATATGAGTTGATTTTCTTTAAAGCAATTCCAGTACCTCTTACTACAGCTCTTAGAGGGTCTTCAGCGATATAAACAGGTAAGTCTGTTTTTTTAGACAAACGTTTGTCTAAACCTCTCAACATTGACCCACCACCTGCTAAATAAATACCAGTGTTGTAGATGTCTGCAGCTAATTCTGGAGGTGTTTTAGATAACGTTTCCATAACGGCATCTTCAATTCTAAGAATAGATTTGTCTAATGCTTTTGCAATTTCTCTATAAGAAACTTGTACTTGTTTTGGCTTACCACTTAGTAAATCACGTCCTTGGACTAGCATGTCGTCTGGAGGTGTTTCTAAATCTTCTGTAGCGGCACCAATTTGTATTTTAATTTTTTCTGCCGTTGTTTCTCCTACAAATAAATTATGTTGTGTACGCATATAGTACATAATATCATTTGTAAATAAATCACCAGCAACTTTTACAGATTTATCGCAAACAATACCTGCTAAGGCAATCACCGCAATTTCTGTTGTTCCACCACCTATGTCAATAATCATGTTTCCTTTTGGTTCCATGATGTCAATACCAACTCCAATTGCAGCTGCCATAGGTTCGTATATTAAATAGATTTCTTTTGCATTCATATGCATTGCAGAATCGCGTACAGCACGTTTTTCTACTTCTGTAATTCCTGAAGGAATACAGATAACCATACGAAGTGCAGGAGGGAACATTCTCTTTTTGATAGAAGGAATGTTTCTAATAAATTCCTTTATCATTTCTTCAGAAGCCTGAAAATCTGCAATAACACCATCTTTTAGAGGACGAATTGTTTTGATATTTTCATGAGTCTTACCTTGCATCAGATTTGCTTTCTGACCAGTGGCAATAATTTTCCCTGTAGTTCTATCTCTAGCTACGATAGAAGGTGCATCTACAACAACTTTTCCGTTGTGAATGATAAGTGTGTTTGCTGTTCCTAAATCAATAGCAACATCTTCAATCATGAAATCAAAAAAACCCATAGTTCTTTTAGTGGTATTATATTAATATAAAGAATGTGTTCAGATTAATGAACACATTCTTCAAATTTAGTGAATTAATGTTTAAAATGACGTGTTCCAGTCAAAACCATTCCAATATTGTTAGCATCACAATAATCAATAGATAATTGGTCTTTTATAGAACCGCCTGGTTGAATAATAGCTTCGATTCCTGCATTGCCAGCAATCTCTACGCAGTCAGGGAAAGGGAAAAAAGCATCACTTGCCATAACAGCTCCTTTTAAATCAAATTTGAATGTTTTTGCTTTTGTAATTGCTTGCTCTAAAGCATCTACTCTTGATGTTTGTCCTGTTCCACCTGCACACAATTGTTTGTTTTTAACCAAAATTATTGTGTTAGATTTTGTGTGCTTACATATTTTTGAAGCGAATAATAAATCTTCTATTTCAGCTTCTGAAACGACTCTTGTTGTCACGTTTTTTAATCCTTCTTTTGTATCAGTAACATTATTTGGGTCTTGTGCTAATACTCCGTTCAATGCTGTTCTGTAACTTAAGTTAGGAAACTCAACATTTTTTTGAATCAAAATGATTCTATTTTTCTTTCCTTTTAAAATTTGTAATGCTTCATCAGAATAAGAGGGCGCGATAACAACCTCACAAAATAAATTGTGAATTTGTGTCGCTGTAGCAACATCAATTTCTTTGTTAGCAATCAATACTCCTCCAAATGCAGAAGTAGGATCACCCGCTAAAGCGTCTTTATAAGCTTCAGCCAAAGTGTCTCTTTGTGCAAAACCACAAGCATTGTTGTGTTTTAAAATAGCGAATGTAGGAGCTTCTCCTTTAAATTCTCTAATCAAACTAACAGCAGCATCAACATCTAATAAGTTGTTAAAGGACAATTCTTTTCCGTGTAACTTGTCAAATAATTGATCTAAATCTCCGTAGAAAAATCCTTTTTGATGAGGGTTTTCTCCATAACGTAATTGTTTTACTTTGTCAAAACTTTGTCTGAATTGAGGTTGGTCATCGTTCATGTAATTGAAGATGGCCGTATCGTAATGACTAGAAACTGCAAATGACTTCGCAGAGAAAGACTTACGCTGCTCAATAGTTGTAGCGCCATTTTGTTCTGTAATAATATCTAAAAAGTCTCCGTATTGATCCATAGAAGAAACACAGATAACATCTTTAAAGTTTTTAGCAGCAGCTCTAATTAAAGAAATACCTCCTATATCAATTTTCTCAATAATATCTTGTTCAGGAGCACCACTGGCTACTGTATTTTCGAATGGGTATAAATCAACAATTACAATATCAATCTCAGGAATTTCAAATTCTTCAATTTGTTTTTGATCACCTTCGTTATCACGTCTGTTTAAGATTCCTCCAAATACTTTTGGATGTAAAGTCTTTACACGACCTCCTAAGATAGAAGGAGAAGATGTTAAATCTTCAACACGAACCACATCAATACCTAAGTCTTTGATAAAGGTTTCAGTACCTCCAGTTGTGTAAATAGTAACGTTTAACTCATTTAATTTCTTTACAATAGGTCCTAAACCATCTTTGTGAAATACAGAAATTAAGGCAGATTTTGCTGTTTTGCTAGTGTTCATTTTATGTGTTGTAAAATTTTCTGCGAAGTTACTAATATTGTAATGTTTTCGCAACATTAATTTTTCACTAAACCAAATTATTTTGTACGCTGTTCTCAGTATGAAAAAATCTATAATTCCTGAATTTTGAGTCTGATGAACTGAGGAAAAATGAAACAGAAAAACTATTTATGTAGTGGGATTACTTTTGATATAAAAACAGTATTTTTATCAAGAATTACTTAATGAATTTTTTAGTTTGAAGAAGCAAAAAAGTGTGTTGTTGTTTTTAGTGAAGTTTTTTTGCTCTTATTTTTTGTTGTTTGGAATCTATTCCTATTATTTGGTTTCAACTCAAAAAAAAGGAGCTATTTTTGAGTGCGCTCCAATTACAACTGCTGTTGGAGAACAAACTATTTCGGTGTTAAATTATTTGGGATACGATGCTCGTTTGGAGCAACATGCTGATGAGTTGTCTATAAAGCTTATTTTGGACGATTTGTATTTGGCTCGTGTAATTGAAGGTTGTAATGCTATTAGTATCATTATTTTATTTATAGCTTTTATTGTCGCTTTTCCAGGGCCCTTTAGAAGAACTCTTTTATATGCCTTTTCTGGTAGCGTCATAATTTATCTTGTAAACGTGCTTAGAATTGCATTTTTAACTGTTGCTCTAGCTCAATTCCCCTTTCAAAAAGAATTATTACACAATTTGGTTTTTCCATCTTTGATATACGGATTGGTGTTTCTATTATGGGTAATTTGGGTGAATTATTTTTCTAATTATAAAGAGGTGAGAAATGAAAAAAAGAATTAAATATCCTTTGTTAGTCGTTTTGTTTTTGTCTTTAGTTCTTGTTAGAGCTTTTGAAAATGAGCTGTTTTACGATCCATTTATCGTCTTTTTTCAAAATGATTATCTGTATTCATCAATTCCAGATTTTGAATTTGGGAGACTGTTTTTGAGTTTGGCAGGGCGTTATTTTTTAAATGCTGTTATTTCTATTGGGATAGTATACGTGGTTTTTGAAAAGATGAGCTATGTAAGTTTGTCTTTAAAATTGTATGTTATCGGATTTTTGATATTAGGAATTGGGTATGCATTGTTATTGCGTACAGGTTTCGAAAAAGGATACCTTCTTCCTTTTTACATTAGAAGGTTTATTATACATCCCTTGTTCTTATTGGTCTTATTAGCGGCGTTGTTTTATGAAAAATTGGTTGGTGTAAAACCCGTTTTGTAAGCTGATTGAGTCTTTGTTGAATGCACTTTGTTGTTTGATGAACTTACTGTTTTTTTTTCTTTTTTCTTTTCTTTTTAGAATCGTTGTTAAGCCTGTAGGTATAACTTACTACGGCATACATGCCTAAGCTTTCGGTAACTATTTCTTCATTGTAATTAATGCTACTGCGTCTGTGGATGTCTACATTTTTATTTAGCATGTCTATTAAAAGTAGTTTGATAACATTGTTTTTCTTCTGAGTAAAAGAATAGGATAAAGCTGTATTCCATAGCGGAAGATCTCTGGTTTGAGAAAATTTATTATCATCAAATATATAGTAATCGAACTGTGTGTTGATTGTGAATTTCTTAGTGATGTCGTAGTCGAAGAGTATATAATAATGTTGCGTAGAGAATTCACGATTTAAATCTCTTCTTATAGAAAAATCTGTTTGATTCAATGTGTAATCACCTCCGATTTTAAAATCGAATATTTTTTTATTGTGGTTTTCAAGTTTAAGGCTACCCATATATCTATTGGCATTTAGGTCATTTAGTTGTAAGTTAATCAAGGATTTTGATTTTATAAAGGAGTTCCTGTTTTTGAGAGTGTATCGAATTCCCATCCTATTAATTTTCTTGCTTAAGCTAAAAGATGTTGAGAAATTATTCTTGGCTCCTGCGTTGTCAAAACTCCTAGTTCTGTTGATGCCGTCAATTTCTATTGTCGGAATAATAGCGTTATTAGTATACGTGTATCTTAAGACTCCATAGAAAGTTAGTGCAGATTTATAATCGTGTATATTTGCTTTAAGGGTAAGGTTGTCACTCTGTTCAGGGCTGATATTAGGATTTCCCTTTCTTATATATGTGGGTCTAAGATCATTAATAACTGTGGAGCTTTGGAAGGTGTTAGGACTTCTTACAACTTTCTTATAGTTTAACATGTATTTTCTGCCTGCTTTTGGAATGTATTGTATGGTTGCAATTGGGTTTATAAAATGATCCTTCTTTCTGTTTGGTTTCATGTCCGTTTCTCCAAATTCTCTTGTGAGGTCTTGGTATTCTGCACCAGTATAAATGTTCATATTTTCTACGTTGTAACTGTATCCAAGTCTAGATTGGTACTTGTATTCTTTATGATTGTATGTGTAGGCCAATAAGTCTTCTCTGTTGTTGTTTGTGACTGTTGTTTTAGACCGTGTAATATCTTCGTCTATGTTTCTGTAGGTATTAAAGGCTTCAACTTTTATATAATGATTGTTCCCTAGTGGCTCAGTATATTTTACATTATAATTTATGGAGTTGTTTTGAATAAGTTCATCTCTATAGCTGTCAATTTCTAAATCTTTAGAATTTTCTTTGTCAAGATTTGAGGTAATATAACTGTAGAGTTGATTAAAACGTTTTAATTTTTCAGTAGTTGCCAAAGCTCCAACACTAAAGTTTTTACCATTTTCATTTAGTTTTTTGTAAAAATTCAGTTTAATGTTTCCTTTTTTACGATTGTGCTCGTTGTTAAAGCGACTGTCATTTGTTGTTCTAAGTTCGTCTTCTGTATTGAAGTAATTTGTGTCTCTATTTAAGGACGTTTCTCGGTCACTGACGTTATAATTGGCTTTCGCAAAATAACTATAAGTTTTGTTCGATTGATTTATGTAATTTAAATTTAAATTATGGTCTTTGTTTTTGTTATCAAAATCGCTTTTAAATTTTGAATTAAAGTCTGTTGCACCCGAAAACGTTGTTCTACTGGTGTTGGAAGTTCCATCGTTTCTAGATGAATTATAAGTGTAATCGGAATTTAAGGATTCCTTTTTTTTGAATTCATGGCCAAAATGGAAACCAATAATTTGTGTGTTTAAGAAACCACTTAAATTCTTTTTAGGTGAATTGGAGCTATCTTCACCTGATTCGTCTCCAAGACCATTTGCGTTCTGAAGAAAGTCTTTAATGTTTGAACCTGTTACATTGATATTATTACTTTTTACGACTGCTGAAAACTGTGTCTTAGAAGAAAACCTGTTGTAATTGGCATTCGCAAAATATCGCTTGTCTAGTCCAAAACCTGCAGAGGCTTTTCCAAAACCTCTATTTTTTTTATTTTTCTTTAATGTGAAGTTTAAGACAACCTGTTTGTTTCCATCGCTCACTCCAGTAAGCTCAGACTCATCACTTCTTTTATCAATAACTTCTACTTTAGCAATGACATCTGCAGGTAAATTTTTTAATACTACTGAGGGATCTCCTCCAAAAAATTCTTTACCATCTACATAAATTTTAGTGACTTCATTTCCTTGTGCCATCATTTTTCCATCAGAATCAATTTCCATTCCTGGAAGTTTTTCTAACATGTCTTCAATAGTATCATCGTGGTTTATTTTAAACGCTGAAGTATTAAATGCTACCGTGTCTTTTTTAATTTGAATAGGAATAATAGCAGAAATAGTTACTTCGTCTAATAGCCCTATATCTTCTTTTAAGATGATTGTATTTAGATAGATGGGGTCATTTCTAAAAACAAGATTGTCAAAATGAGATAAAAACCCTGTTGAATGTATTTGAATAAGTAACGAATCTTTAGAGTCTTCCAATATCTCAAACATTCCTTCCCTATCAGTAGTAGTGAAATTGATCATAGTTGAATCTTTAGGGCTCAGCAATGCTACCGAAGCATATTCTAAAGGTTCGTTTTGTGGAGAGATCACTCTACCGGTTATCACAGGTTCTGTTTGAGCAAAACTGAACTGAGCCGTGCATAAAAGCAAGAATAAGGAAGCTACAAGTCTATATTTCGTGAGGGTAGGCATTAAAGTAATAAATGTTATCAATAGTTGTAATATGGGGTGCGTTGTGTTTAACAATATGTTGTCACTAATGTAAATTAGAGGTACTATATGTGTGTTTGTTTTTTTTAATGAATCGTTTTGTTTTGGAAAGTTGATCAGCTCATAATCCAAAAAGAACTTTTAAATATAAATACTTGTATATAGACTTGGTTTTTATAAAAAGGTTTAAACGATGCAAAACTTGATACTTTCTCTAACTATTTGCCTGAGTATAACATGAGTATTTTTTGCAAAAAAAAGTGCTTTCGGATTTCCGAAAGCACTTTTTAATAATTTATATATGATTTTTACATCATTCCAGGCATTCCGCCTCCCATTGGTGGGTGAGCATCAGCTCCTGCAGATTCTGATTTGATTTCAGAAATTGTACAAGCAGTAGTTAAAATCATTCCTGAAACAGAGGCAGCATTTTCTAGTGCGATACGTGTTACTTTTGTAGGGTCAATAATTCCAGCAGCTAACATTTGAACATATTCTCCTGTTTTTGCATTGTATCCGTAATCACCTTTTCCTTCTAATATTTTAGAAAGAATAACAGATCCTTCTCCTCCTGCATTTTCAACAATTTGCCTTAATGGCTCTTCAATTGCTCTACTTATGATATTTACACCAGTTTGTTCATCTGTGTTTTCTTCTACAATAACGTTTTTTAAGGCAACTTTTGCTCTAGCCAAGGCAACACCTCCACCTGCAACAATTCCTTCTTCAACAGCAGCTCTAGTTGCATGTAAAGCATCATCAACTCTGTCTTTTTTCTCTTTCATTTCAAGCTCACTAGCAGCTCCAACGTATAATACAGCAACACCACCTGCCAACTTAGCCAAACGCTCTTGTAATTTTTCTTTGTCGTAATCTGAAGTCGTATTTTCAATTTGAGATTTGAGTTGTGAAACTCTTGTATCGATTGCGTCTTTTTCTCCAGCTCCATTAACAACAGTAGTGTTGTCTTTGTCGATAGTTACTCTTTCAGCAGTACCCAACATTTCAAGAGTTGTATTTTCTAGTGTCAGTCCTCTTTCTTCAGAAATAACAGTTCCTCCAGTTAAGATAGCAATGTCTTCTAACATTGCTTTTCTTCTGTCTCCAAATCCTGGAGCTTTTACAGCAGCAATTTTTAAAGCACCACGTAATTTATTCATTACCAAAGTAGCCAATGCTTCACCATCTACATCTTCAGCGATAATCAATAAAGGTTTCCCTGATTGAGAAATTGGCTCTAAAACAGGAAGTAATTCTTTTAAAGAAGATATTTTCTTTTCGAATAATAAAATATAAGGATTTTCTAAATCAACCAACATCTTTTCAGTGTTTGTTACAAAATAAGGAGATAAATATCCTCTGTCAAATTGCATACCTTCTACAATATCAACGTACGTTTCTCTACCTTTTGCTTCTTCAACAGTAATGACACCTTCCTTTCCAACTTTTCCAAAAGCTTCAGCAATCAAGTCACCAATTGTTCCGTCGTTATTTGCAGAGATAGAAGCAACTTGTTTGATTTTGTCTGATTCGTTACCTACAACTTCAGATTGTTTTTGCAAATCAGCAACAATTGCTGCTACAGACTTGTCAATTCCTTTTTTGATCTCTAATGGATTTGCTCCAGCAGCTACGTTTTTTAAACCTTCTGTAAGAATAGCTTGAGCTAATACAGTTGCAGTAGTTGTACCATCTCCTGCCAAGTCATTGGTTCTAGAAGCAACTTCTTTTACCATTTGAGCTCCCATGTTTTCAATAGGGTCTTCTAATTCTATTTCTTTAGCAACAGTTACACCATCTTTTGTAATGGTTGGTCCACCAAATGATTTCTCAATAACTACGTTTCTACCTTTAGGTCCTAAAGTTACTTTTACCGCATTTGCTAAAGCATCAACACCGCGTTTTAGTCCGTTGCGTGATTCAATATTGAATTTAATTTCTTTTGCCATTTTAGATATGTTTTAGCTTTTAGCCTTTAGCTATTCGCTCAGTTTTTTTATTAATTTATAGGTGCTAAAAGCCAAAAGACTAATAGCTAGTAACTATTTATACGATTGCGAATATATCGCTCTCTCTCATGATTAAATAATCTGTTCCTTCTAGTTTTAATTCAGTCCCTGCGTATTTACCATACAAGACAGTATCTCCAACTTTTACAGTCATTGGTTCGTCTTTTAATCCGTTACCAACTGCAATTATAGTTCCTTTAGAAGGCTTTTCTTTTGCAGAGTCTGGAATAATTAATCCTGATGCTGTTTTTGTTTCTGCAGCCAATGGTGCAACAAGTACTCTGTCTGCTAATGGTTTGATATTTACGCTCATTATATATGTTTTAAATTGTTATTATTTTAAGTAAAAGTTATCTAAAAACATGCCATTTGGTGTTCTATGCCAATTTGTAAAAAAAAATGCCAAGGTGTCGTTTACCTTCGCATTTTTACTGTCAACATGTGTTGAAAACATTTATTCGGCAGCTTCTTCTTCCTGTACTTCTGGAAGTGCTGGTGCTTCGTCTTCTGTAATTCTGTTGTTTAATGTTTCTTCAACTTGAGATTCTTGAGAGTTTGCATTGTCTCTAGGAATTGCAAAGTTAGAAAGTAAAATCATTGCCATCAATGCGATTGCTAGAGTCCACGTACTTTTATCTAAAAAGTTGTTGGTACTTTGCACACCTCCCATTGATTGAGACCCTCCTCCTCCAAATGAAGAAGACAATCCACCTCCTTTTGGGTTTTGAACCATAATTATTAAAACTAGCAATACTGCTACAACAAGGATAAGGATTAGAAACAATGTATATGTCATGATTATTTATTTTTAAGGTGTTCTATTTTCTTGATTTGGTCTGCAAAGAAACCACTTTTTTCTGGATATTTCAAAATTAAAATTTGATAGGCTTTAATTGCATTACTGTACTTATTTTGTTCTAAATATACTTTGGCAAGTGTTTCGGTCATTAATTCACTTTCTTGATATGTATTTTGATTTGAAGAAAGGGTATGAATATCTTTAACCAAAGGTTTGATACTGGGATTTTGGTTAATAAATCGATTGATCAAATCTTTGTTTTTTAGTAAAGATGTAGTTGTTTTGTTATCTGTTTTTCGAGTAATGGGTTTGCTATTTGATAAGACAAGCCATTCATTAAAAGAATGGGATTCGTTTTTTTGAAATTCTAGAGGTTTTCCAATTTCTAAGGTTTCTTCTATTTCTAAAACGTCTATACTATTTGTTTGTGGAGTGCTTTTTTCTTTGTTTTTATTGGCTGTCGTGAATTCAAAATTAGTCACATAGTCAAATAAAACACTTCTATCTACGGTGATGGCAGCGGTAGATTTTAATGTTTTGTTGTATTTGAAATTGTTGTTTTGCTTTAAGCCTTTTAGGTATACTGCTTTTGCTGCTTGGAAGTAAGGGTATTTTTTGCTGATTTTTTCCAAATCTAAAGTGGTCTCATTAGAAAGAACTTCTGAGCTATGCATAAGATTTGTAAAATTCTGAATATCCATTGTTAGGTGTTTACCAGTTTGCAACTGAGGCATTAAATATATCTTGTGTAATTCTTATAAAGATTTCGTCAAGAGCTGCGTCTAACACAGAGCCTGATAATTGTTCATTGGCACCAAAATCATAGAAATGGGTGAACTTTTGTTCAAAATCTTTTTTCTCATCTAGCTTGTTGTAGAAACGTACGTTTATTACAATTGTAAGTCTACTTTGGGCAGCCGTTTGATCCGCAGTAGCAGTCATAGGGGTTACCCTATAATTTGTGATTTCTCCCTCAAAAAACAAATCTCCGTTTGCATTTACCAAACTTAAATTTGTTTGTCTTAAAAATAAATCTTGTAACTGCTGGGTGAATTTTTGACTCAAACCAGGTTCAACCAATTGGGCATTATTCGGAAAATAATTGACTTGAATTGTTTTTGCACTTCCCGTGTCTCCTCCTGTAAATGAATAAATTCCACAACCGGTAATGCTTAATAGTATAAGAGAGGTGAAAAATAAAATTGTTGTAAGCTTCATATATGTTGTCTTAAAAAAGTCTTTCGTTTCAGTTTTTTTGCTGTTTTGACTTTCCGTAACAAAGTAACAATTAAACTATGGAAATTTCACCTTTTTGTTTTTTTAATTGATAACAATTTGTTTTGTGATGTTGCCTTTGTTGGTGTCTACTTTTATAAAATATACACCTTGGGGAAAAGAAGAGGTAGATATTTTGGTAAAGCTTTTGTTTTCTATAGCAACTATTCTTCCTAATGCATCAATTATAGAGGTTTGTGTAAGAATAAGGTTGGGCGCTTTTATGCAAATGGTTTTATCTGTAGCATTTGAAGTAATTTGAATAGAGTCGTTTAGTTCTTCTTTGGAAACACTTGCTGTTGAAGGAGGCTGATAACTATTTTCTGCATTTATGGAAACTGTAAAAACAAATTTTCTATTGACATCACTCCAAAGAATTAGATTGTCCTCCGTTGTAAAATCAAAATTTAGAATATTAGGACTGTCGCTGTCAAAACCTAATAAAACTGGAAAATAGGTTGCTCTCCCACAGCCTACACCACCTAAAGTAGCACCCTCAACTATTTTAAATGGAGTAAAAGTATTATTTGTATTAAAATTATAAATGCTATTGTAGATAGAACATTCAAAAGAACCAGATATATAAAAAGTTGTGTTTGTGGTAGCAATAGATGAATCATGACCATTATAGGGTTCAACGGTAATAGTAGCATTTTCAATGTCTATATCTGTTATTTCTTCTCTCGTGTCATCATTATTTATTAAATAATGAGAAAGTGTAAATTTCTTACCAATAAAATCATCAATGGTAGTTTTTGCTTGAAGGTTTACAAACCCACAAAAAATAAATAGTGACAATAATAGCTGTTTCATAGTTTTTTAGGAATAAATGCAATTCTTTTTTTTTCAATCCCTATTTATTAAGGAGATTTTACTTAAAAAAAAAGGTACAGAAAATTTCAGATTGAAATTCAAGAATTAAACAATTACACTCTTTCAGCGATCGTATTGTTTGATTTTTCTATATAAAGTACGTTCAGAAATACCCAATTCTTTTGCTGCTAGTTTTCTCTTGTTTTGAATGGTTAAACTTTTTTAGCTAAAAAAAGGTCTGAAAGTAAAAGCTCTGAGACCTTTTTTAATTATTGATTGCATTAAAGTTGCTTTCTTAATTTTTAACAATTATGGATGATTTCACAATACTACCATTCAAAAATATTTTAGCATAATAAGTACCTGTAGCAACGCTAGAAGTGTCAAAAGATGTAGTCGTTTGAGACAATGCACCTATTAATAACTGCCGTGCCTTGATTGTTCTGTAATTGAAAGATTGCTCCTAACCAACTTGCATCTCCTAATGTAATACTAAGGTTGTTTATGAATGGATTGGGAGTAACTAGAGTACTTGCAGCAATTTCTGTAGTGGTAGGATTTGTTTGCGTTTGACTTTCAGAAGGACTGTTTTCTAAAACATTAGTGCTTGTTAGTGATAAAAGGTTATTTAGTTCACTAATTTCTCCTCTAGTTATACTTATAGGATCCGACAAATATGTGCCTGGTTTTAAAACTACAGTTGAACTTTCTAGTATTTTAATTTGTAGATATTCTTCTCCTTCACCCACAGATTTAATGTCTTTCAAATCATCATAGTTGTTGTTGATAGTTAATTTAGCATTGTTGTGAAGGTAAATAGTAGTCTTGTTAGAAGTAACAAATTGCTCTCTATTTAAAGTTAAGTGAGCAGTTTCATCAACTATTAAATTATTGTAAATTCTAGTTTTCAACGATGTTGGGACTATATCTGTGCTATTAACAACCAAGGGTCTTTCTATGAACACTTCTTCATCTACAAAATTAATTAGGTTAGTAGTAGATAATTTATAGTGCATTTTATCTACTTCCCATCCTCGAAAATAGGTATTACCATATTTCCATCCCGTACTGTTATATGACATGATGTTATTTGTGCAAGGTGAATTAGAAGAGAATGAATGATACAAATAAAAATTATGTCCTAATTCATGAATTAAAATTCTTTTTCCTATTAGCTTAATTTCGTTTCTCGCGACTTGCTTCCGTTGGCTATAGGTGTAGTTTAAGTTATTTACGAATAACTTCACAACACCAGTAAAAATATGACCATATTCATCTGTATTGAATTTAACTTCTATGTTCCATTTATAGTTTAAAAAGACATTAGGAAGTACAATATTTGAAGTGGCATTAAAATCATTAGATTTGGGATATTCCCCTGCACCAATACCTACTGAATATCCAAAAGGAGCATTTTCTAGGTATATATAATTATCATAATTCCCATCTCTAACCATATCATTATAAACGACTCCATCTGTTGGAAAAAACACATTAATAGCCTTATGTAAAGTATCGTTTTCAGACAGGGATTCAGATAAGGGTCTCAGATAAAAATTTTCTTTGTATACATTAGGATTTTGTGAAACAAGTGTCCTTGAAGGAGGATATATAGATTTTTTTTCTCCATTAGCATCAGAATAACTAGATACAAACTCTGATTCACTTATATTTCCTGAAGGAATCCCTGAATTTGTATAATCCCAAAGACTATTCTTTATGTAGAGTTTTTTTACATTAAATTGGATTTTCGTATCGTTAATAAAGTAGGTGGATTCATTACCTATATCGTTAGTACATCCATCAACTTGGTCGTTAATCAAATGGCTCATTCGGTAGTTTAGATTTGTTATAATACCATCTATAATCTCGTCATGTTCTGGATTACCTTCTTCAAAATTTCCTTTCCCTTCATTGTTTTGAAGAAAGACAAAATTCAGATAGATAATTTTGTTCTCGTCTGATGTATTCGGAGCCATAAATGAATAATCATAAAAATTTGATGGAGTATTTTTTGAAGTTTTAAAAGATAAATTTGTTTCTGCTGTTTTCTATTGGATCAATACATGTGAAATTTGTGATTTCTATTTCTTGAGAATATACAAATAGATTGTAAAATAGAACTAGATATTTTATATATAATTTCATGATATTCTTATTTTATAAATTTTTTCGTAAAATTTCCTATATCTGTTTTAAGGAGTAAGATATAAATACCTGTTTGTAAACTTGAAATATTCATTGTGTTTTCAGTACTGGTTTTTACAATTTGTCCTAATGTGTTTAAGATTTCTAATTTAGAAATCTTAAAATTATCTGTTTTATTGATTTCTAAAATATGATTAGAAATAGTGAAGTCTATATCTATTTTTGTGAAATGATCTGTACTGGCTATGTTACATTCTCCTCCCAAAAGTGTGTTATCTGTAATCTCTCCAAAATCTTTCCAAACAGGAGTCTCCATATAGATAACTATGTTTTCGTTGCATTTGACCCAAAGTATTGTATTGGATAAATCGACACCCTCAAAAACATTACTATTAATCTGTAAAGGGGGAGAATTGTCTATATTAAAATCTATTCCCTCTAAGCCTGTACAACCCTTAAATGCTTTTTCGCTTATGCTAAGCAGAGAAGAATTCCAAAAGTTTATATAGGATAATTTTGTACACCCCTCAAAAGCACTATTTCCTATGGAAACGATAGTATAAGTAATCCCATTGTTTATTACAGGATCTTCTCCAATTCCAGTAGCGCAAGAATTTGCAATAATCTCAACGGTTTTGGCTGTGGCATCTAAAACTTTATAATTTACACCATCAAGTGTAAAAGTTGTCTGTGCCTGCAAACTCAC
>CEWR01059168.1_pt1 | contig 30094 bp, 28 predicted proteins | sample 356321 | NCBI WGS metagenome assembly CEWR01 (sample SAMEA2621551, study PRJEB7988) | marine metagenome | biome: marine biome (ENVO:00000447); feature: mesopelagic zone (ENVO:00000213); material: "saline water (ENVO:00002010), including plankton (ENVO:xxxxxxxx)" | depth 790 m
AAAGTTTAATTTAACCGCAAAGAGTTTAAATAATTCTCTGAGAAAAAAAGATTACTTTTTTTGATTATAAAGAATTAAAAGGCAATAGAAAGCTTTGCGCTAAAACTTAAAATTCTTTGCGCTTAGTTCACTAATTTTATGAACTGAATATGATTGATTTCGAAATACTAAAAAAATACGTCCCATTAGACAGCTTACCAATTCTTGAAAAGTGGTTTAATCAAAAGCCCTTTGAATTACGTATCCCCAAAAAAAGAGCAACAAAGTTTGGAGATTTTAGAGCTTCACTAAAAAATATGCCACATCGAATAAGTGTCAATTCAGACTTAAACGAATATGCTTTTTTAATAACATTAACTCATGAATTTGCACACTTACTTAATTGGGAAAGACATCAACACAAAGTAAAAGGCCATGGAATTGAATGGAAAACAGAGTTTTCAACACTAATGAATGTCTTACTTAAAAGAGAAATATTTCCAGAACACTTAAAAATTGTTCTTCAAAAGCATTTAAAAAACCCACCAGCATCTTCTGCAAGAGATATTAATTTGATTAATGAATTAAAAAAATATGATGCACCTAGCAATACCTCTCAGCTTACTGATCTACCTGAAGGAAGTGCTTTTAGCATTAACAACAATCGCTTTTTTACTAAAGGAACAAAAAGAAGAACCCGTTTTCTTTGCAAAGAAATCTCATCAAAAAAAGAATACTTAATACACGGTGTTGCAGAGGTACTGTTAATTAATAATTGATTTTTATTAGATTTTCAACTTTATAAACTTTTTGATCATTCTGTTAATAACTAATCTCCTTTTTAAACTTCACTTTAGATAGCGTTTTACATAACTTCGTGCAAGTAAAATTAAAGCGATATGAACACATCATTATTAGACCCAATTGTTAATCAGAAAGTTTCTGAAATGGCTGAAAAATTAGTCGGTTCAGAAATAATTAAACTTGCTGGAGAAGTAAAAGAAAAAATTAAACAAGGTGAAAAAATTTATAATTTAACTATTGGAGATTTTAATCCTAAGATTTTTCCAATACCTACAGAATTAAAGCAAGAAATTATAACTGCTTATCAAAATGATGAGACGAACTACCCTCCTGCTAATGGAGTTTTGGAGTTAAGAGAATCTGTTTCAACATATTTACACACAAGAGCTGGTTTAGAATATGATGCTGACCAAGTTTTAATTTCCGGAGGAGCTAGGCCATTAATTTACGCTACATTCCAAACAATTTTAGATCCTGAAGATACTGTTATTTTCCCTGTTCCATCATGGAATAACAACCATTATGCTCATTTAACTAGAGCAAAACAAGTTTTAATTGAAGCAACAGCAGAAAACAATTTTATGCCAACTGCTGCAGATCTTAAACCTCATATTAGCGAGGCAAACTTAATTGCTTTATGCTCTCCATTAAACCCTACAGGAACTGTATTTACAGAAACTGGTTTAGCTGAAATTTGCGATTTAATATTAGAAGAAAATAAAAAAAGAGGAGCCTCTAAGAAACCTGTTTATTTGATGTTTGATCAAATTTACTGGCAGTTAACTCATGGTGAAACGAGACATTTTGATCCTGTATCAATTAACTCTGACATGAAAAACTACACGATATATATTGATGGAATATCTAAGGCATTTGCAGCTACAGGAGTTAGAGTTGGTTGGGCTTTTGGGCCACAAAAACTAATTAATAAAATGAAAGCTATTTTGAGTCATATTGGTGCATGGTCTCCAAAAGCCGAGCAAGTTGCTACAGCAAAATACTTAAACCAGGATAATGCAACTGATGATTACTTATTTAAAATAAATAATGACATTAGTAAGCGTTTAAATGCTTTTCATTCGGGATTTACAACACTTAAAAATGAAGGTTTTCAGTTAGATTCAATCCCTCCACAAGCTGCAATGTACCTAACTGTTAAATTTGATTTAACTGGAAAAACCACTGCTGAAGGTAAATTACTAGAATCTACTCCTGATGTCACTAAATATCTATTAGATGAAGCTGGACTGGCAATTGTTCCATTTTATGCCTTTGGAGCTTCAAAAAAATCAACTTGGTACAGACTTTCTGTAGGGACTTCTGTTTATGAAGAAATTGATGAATTATTTATACGATTAAAAGGAGCTTTAAGTAAACTTAAATAAAAGATATAACTCAAGAATTTCTAATCCAAAAAAATCGGAAAAGAATCTCTAGTGCCTTTCAAAAGGGGAATAAAAAAAGTAGAATGAATAAAAATAACTATTGCATAATAATGGCTGGTGGAATTGGAAGTAGGTTTTGGCCTATGAGTAGAACAGATCATCCTAAACAGTTTATTGATATTTTAGGAACTGGTGAGACTCTAATTCAGCAAACTTATAATAGATTTAAGCTAATCTGTCCTGAAGAAAATATATTTATCGTAACCAATGAAATATATAAAGACCTTACGCAAAAACAATTAGCTGGTATTCGTGATGAGCAAATAATTTGCGAACCAACAATGAGAAATACAGCTCCTTGTATTGCTTATGCTAATTATAAAATTGCAGCTAAAAACCCAGATGCAAACATTATCGTTGCTCCTTCTGATCATTTAATTTTAAAGGAAACAGAATTTGTTCGTGTAATGGAATTAGCTCTGGAACATACTTCTAAAAATGACGACTTGCTAACTTTAGGAATTAATCCAAGCAGACCTGATACAGGATATGGATATATCCAGTACCTAGAAAATAATTCATCTGAAATTAAAGAAGTAAAGAACTTTACAGAAAAACCAGATGTAGAAACTGCTAAAAAGTTTATTGAAAGTGGTGACTTCTCATGGAACTCAGGTATGTTTATTTGGAGTTTAAAAAGTATCCAAAAAGCGTTTGAAACTTTATTACCACAGATAGATAATGTTTTTAAAGTAGGGTTAGGAAAGTATAACACTCCAGAGGAATACAATTTCATCCAATCTGCCTATTCAACTTGTGAAAGCATTTCTGTTGACTATGGGATAATGGAAGGATCCAAAAATGTTTTTGTAATAAGTGCCGATATCGGATGGTCTGATCTAGGAACTTGGGGGTCTATTTACACGCATTTACCTTTAGATGAAAACAGAAATGCTGTGGTTGGTAAAAATGTAATGATGTATGACTCTTCGGACAACATTGTTAATGTACCTCAAGAAAAATTAGTTGTTCTACAAGGCTTAAAAGACTATATCATTGTTGAGTCTGACAATATTCTTTTAGTTTGCAAAAAAGAAGAAGAGCAAAAAATAAAACAGTTTGTTACTGATATTAAAGCCTCAAAAGACAAAAGGTTTTATTAGAACTCCTTATAATGAGCGAAGAAAAAGATAAAGGAGACATGTCATTTTTAGACCATCTTGAGGTTTTAAGATGGCACTTAGTTCGTGCAGCAATTGTAATTATTCTGTTTACATTCCTTGCCTTTATTTTTAAAGGTTTTGTTTTTGATGATGTTATTTTAGCTCAAAAAAGCGCTGACTTCTGGACCTACCAATTGTTTTGTAAATTCTCTTATTTAATAGGTAATGGAGATGCCCTTTGTATGGAAGATATGAGTTTTAGCCTCATTAATATTACAATGAGTGGCCAATTTTCCTTACATATTATGGTTTCTTTAGTTGCTGGAGTCATATTAGCATTCCCTTACATACTCTTCGAAATTTGGAGATTTATTACCCCTGCCTTAGCTAAAAACGAAAAACGAAATGCTTTAGGATTGGTATTCTCTGGATCGGTCCTATTTATATTAGGAATTTCGTTTGGATACTATTTTGTATCCCCCCTTTCAGTTCAGTTTTTAGGAAATTATACCGTAAGTGAACAAGTTCAAAATCAGATTACTTTAGGATCTTTTATCTCAACAGTAACCACTGTAACTTTAGTTTGCGGATTAGTATTTCAACTCCCATTAATTGTTTACTTCCTATCTAAATTAGGACTCCTTACTCCTGAGTTTATGAGAAAGTACAGAAAACATGCAGTTGTAGTAACACTTGTTTTGTCAGCCATTATTACACCACCAGACATCTCGAGCCAGGTACTACTGACTATTCCATTGCTAATCTTATACGAGTTTAGCATCTACGTATCTAAGATGGTTGGAAAGAAAAAGGAATAAACTATAACTTGTTTAAAATTAGAATACGAAAAGAAATCTTATTCCGTTTACCTTGTATAATTTGAATTTTACTACTTTTAACTTATGATTTTAAGAGCAGACAACATCGTTAAGAAATACGGAAAAAGAACCGTTGTTAAAGGTGTTTCATTTGATGTAAAACAAGGAGAAATCGTTGGCTTACTAGGACCTAATGGCGCTGGAAAAACTACTTCATTCTATCAAGTTGTTGGCTTGGTTCAACCTAACTCAGGTTCTATTTATTTAGATGATCAAAACATCACCAAATTGCCAATGTACAAAAGGGCACAAATGGGGATTGGTTATTTACCTCAAGAAGTTTCGGTTTTCAGAAAACTAAGTGTTGAGGATAATATTTCTGCTATTTTAGAAATGATGCCCCTTTCGAAAGAAGAACAAAGGCTTAGGCTTGAAGAATTAATTGAAGAATTTAGCTTAGGCCATGTTCGAAAAAATTTAGGGCACAATCTGTCTGGAGGAGAAAAAAGAAGGACAGAAATTGCTAGAGCACTTGCTTCTAGTCCTAATTTCATATTATTAGACGAACCTTTTGCTGGAGTTGATCCGATTGCAGTAGAGGACATTCAAGCTATTGTACACAAGCTCAAGGAAAAAAATATTGGAATTTTAATTACCGATCATAATGTGCAAGAAACATTAAGTATTACCGACAGAGCATACCTTTTGTTTGAAGGAAATATTTTAAAAGCAGGTACCGCAGAAGAATTAGCTGAAGATGAGCAAGTTCGTAGAGTTTATTTAGGTCAAAATTTTGTGTTAAGGCAAAAAAAGTAACCAATCTTAAGCAAGACCATTGGGTATTAATTTTTTAGTAGAATAATTAGTTCGATCCAATGATAGAGGATTAAGCTAAAAAAACTGTCAACTTTATTAAAACAACGGAACATGAATATTTACACAAAACCATTAGTTAATGCATTATTCATTTTTAAGAATTAAGGTCAAACTCAGTCTTATTTTGCCATAAGAAACTGCTTCATTCAATTTTTCAAAAATAGGTTTCAGCGCTATTTCTCTATCCAATTCATTAAAAGCAACCCTTACTTTATCCACCACAACTTTTTCTACAAGAGTATCTAATACCACTTCTTTCCCTTCCATATATAATTGTGATAAATGTGAATAAATTGTAGTGATTTGTAAACCCCTTTTTACTGCAATCTCTTCGGGATTGAGTCCTTCTTTGTACATCACAAAAGTCTCCAAGGTTGTTTGAACCTTTTTTGGTTTAGTCACAGATTTAAATTTCCTAATCACCGCCATAAATTCCTCTCCGTACTTTTCCATTTTGTTCATTCCTACCCCAGAAATTGACAAGAACTGATTTTCGGTAACAGGCAAATCACCTGCCATTGCTTTCAATGATTTATCATTAAAAATAATGTAAGCTGGCACAGCTTCTTCTCGAGAAATAGAATACCTCAACTTTTTTAATTTAGCAAATAAATCCGTATTCACTTCTCCCTCATCTGCCATTTTCATAGCCTTAGACTTCCGCCTATTTTTGTCTTCATTAATTATTGGTAAAGTCAACTTTATAGCCTGTTCACCCTTAAGTACTTTCCATCCAATTGGTGAGATCTTTAATGCAGAACTTTGGCTATACATAATCTCAATCAAACCTTGATTTGCCAATTGTATGATATAATCTCGCCAATCAAAAAACCCTACATCTTTACCTACGCCATAAGTTTTGAGTTGGTAATAACCTTCCGCATTTACCTCAGCGTTATTAGAACCTCTCAATACGTTAATTAGCATAGTAATCCCTTCTTTCTCTTTCATTCTAACAATTCCTGAAAGCGCTTTCTGAGCCAGCAAAGTGCCGTCAAAGTCCTTGGGTGGATTGTCACAAACATCACAATTTCCGCAATCTTTGGTTAAATGTTCTCCAAAATAAGAAAGTAGTATTTTTCTCCTACACGATTTTGCCTCAGCAAATTGTAACATTCGGCTCAATTTATCCTTTTGCATAGTTGAATTTGCACCATTATCTGCAAACTGACTGTACAATACAAAATCCCTCATATTATAATACAACCTTGTTTCAGAAGGTAATCCATCTCGCCCAGCTCTTCCAATTTCTTGATAATATCCCTCTAAGTTTTTTGGCAAATTATAATGAATTACCCAGCGCACATTTGATTTATCAATTCCCATTCCAAAAGCTATCGTAGCCACAATTATTTTGGTATTGTCATGAATAAATTCTGTTTGTACTCGTTCTCTTTCCTCAGAACTCATTCCTGCATGGTAAAACGCTACAGAATGGCCACCCTCTTTCAAATAGTCGGCTACTTCCTCCGTATTATTTCTGCTTAAGCAATAAATAATTCCACTTTCATTTTTTTTTCGCTCCACAAACCGCTCAATTTCTTGCAGTTTTTTCTTTTTAGGAACTTGTCCTCTTACCTCAATACTTAGATTTTTTCTATCAAAAGAAGAAATAAATAACTTAGAGTTTTTCAGCCCCAATTGTTCTTCAATATCCGTTCTAGCAGATTTATCTGCGGTGGCAGTCAAAGCAATAAAAGGAACCGATGGCAATGAATTTCTAAACACTTTTAGCTGTGTATATTCTGGTCTAAAATCGTGCCCCCACATGCTCACACAATGTGCTTCATCAATGGCTACTAATTTTATATTCAAATTTTTCAACCAAGTATTACTCACCGAAATCAATTTCTCTGGTGATAAATATAACAACTGAATTTCACCTTTGGTAGCTCGAGAAATCACTTCATCCTCCTCTTGTTGAGAGATAGAACTATTAAAATAATCTGCTTTTATTCCATTAGATTGCAATGCCTGAACCTGATCTTTCATTAAAGAAATAAGGGGCGAAATAACAATAGTAATTCCCTCAAAACACAATGCTGGAATTTGAAAACAAACCGATTTCCCTCCACCAGTTGGCATTAGTACAAAACTATCGTTTCCGGCTAAAGTGCGGTCAATAATTTCTTGTTGCAAAGGACGAAATTCATCGTAACCAAATACATTCTTTAATAGCGTTTGTGGATCTCTTTCCATACTCAACTTTTATTTAATCTTTTTGTTCGTTAGAGATTAGGCAGAAATACCACATCAGTCTTTAATTAATTGAAGATATAAAAAAAATTTATACTATATTTTTCTATTCTGATATAAAAACATCTAAACTGTTAACAAAACAAATTCTTACTTTTTTATGATAGCAAGTTAATAATTTTAGTTCAAAACCCATTATTTATTAAACTGTTTTAGAGGACTTGGTGTTAACTAATTAAATGTAATATTTAAACTCATTTTTTGAGCGATTATTTACTTCAATTAAGTATAGGATAAGAAAAAGTTAGCTCTTCTTTAGCCTGCTTACCAAATTAAAAATAGAATTAAGAAAAATTATTAATAATCGCGGCTACAAAAAAAATCATCTCATACTTGCAAGATCTCCAGAAAAAATTCGTGACAATTAAAAAACTTGTTTAGACTATTAAAAATAAAATATTTCTACTAAAAAAAACCACAAACGAGCCAGTCATAGAGACTAACACTATTTTAAATTAGTTCTCCGTTCTCAAAACCATTTTTAATTTAATCTTCGTATATTTATTGATATAAGAAAGCGACCTTGAACATTAAATAAATGAAAAAAAAGAAAACAACTGGCCCATTTGTAAGAAATGGAATACTTTTGGGCTTCCTTTTCCCAATATTTTCTGTCCTATTCTGTGTATTTTATCTTGTTCCTAAAGATTATTCATTCTCATTCAAAAACATCCATAAAGACTTCCCCTTGTTATGGGTAATTGACTTAGCTCCCATTGTTCTTGGAGCTATCTCTTACATTGTAGGAATAAGAGCACAAAAGCTAAGTAGTAGTTATTTAAATGAAATAGAAAACATAAATAATGAGGTAACTGAAACCAACGCTCAACTAAAAACATTGTTAGAAGAAAAAGAAATCCTTTTAAAAGAAATTCATCATAGAGTAAAGAACAACCTTCAGGTTATTACAAGTCTTTTAAGTTTACAAAGCAGTTTTATAGAAGAGGATGAAACAAAGGCACTTTTCAGATACAGCCAATACCGGATAAACTCAATGGCTCTCATTCACGAAATGCTTTACAAATCTCAAGATATATCTAAAATTAATTATGGAATTTATGCAGAAAACTTAGTGTCAAGTCTAATAATTTCGATGAAAGGGTCAGACAATAGCGTTAAATTGAAACTTAACATTCCTGAAATTAGTATCAACATCGATACAGCAATTCCTCTAGGATTACTAATTAATGAAGTCATTACTAACGCCTTGAAGTACGGAATAAGAGAGGATAATCCTGGAGAAATCCATTTAAATATTAGAAAGACAAAACACAATCATTTTAAAATGGAAATTGGAGATAATGGAAATGGTTTTTCAAAGGGAATTAATTTTAGAAGCTCTAATTCGTTAGGCCTACTATTAATTCATAAGCTATCATTACAGCTTAATGGAAAAATAGAAAAGGATAATGAGAAAAGAGGAACAAACTACATTTTATTTTTTGAAGAAATACAACAAATCTCTTAATATTTATGAAACTCGAAAAAATATTAATAATTGAAGATGACATGATCATCCAACTTTTTATAAGTAAAGCACTTAAAAATGCTGGCTTTGAAATTGTAGGTGAAGGCAGGAGTTGCAAACAAGCTCTTGAGTTATTAACCAAAACAAAACCTGATTTAATTTTAATGGATATTGGCATTTCTGGAGATAAAGATGGCATAGAAACTGCCGAATTAATTAATCAGAATTATGATATTCCCATCCTATTTATGACTGGAAATTCAGACACAACAACAACAGATCGTGCTAGAAAAACAAACCCTATTGACATCCTTTTAAAACCTATAGACGAAGGAAGATTAAAGAATACATTGGTAAAACTTAAAAACGAGGACTAAGTATAGCTAACATTCACAGCTTAATATCCTTTAAATTCAACTGTAATGTTGTTGTTCCTCTCCAATGGTTTTCTTCAATATTATAAACAATACTAAAAGGCATTCCTTCATCCAACTCATCTAAAATTGAACCTAACCCAAATCCAATACAATTGAATTTTAAATCAGGATACTCTTCTTGAAAAACCTCCAAACGCAAATGGGTTTTGTCACCACCAATCTTGCGTGAATTACTTGTTATAAAAACATTTTCACTCATAAATACTGGTCGCATATTATTTGGCCCAGATGGATCAAACTGTTTTAATATGCCATTAAACTTAGAGTTAATCTGAGACAAACACAATTTGGAATCAATCCCAATTTTTGGAGTCAATTGTTCTTCAGTAATTTGGGCACTCACCACCTCTTCAAACTTCTGTGTAAAAGCAGCAACATTTTCTATTTTCATACTCATTCCTGCAGCATACATATGCCCCCCAAATTGATCCAGCAAATAACTACAAGCATCAATTGCATCATACACATCAAAACCAGATACAGATCGTGCAGAACCAGTTGCCATTCCATTAGATTCTGTTAAAATAATTGTTGGACGATAATATGTTTCTATAACTCTAGAGGCTACAATTCCTATTACTCCTTTATGCCAATCCTTTTTAAATAATACTGCAGATTTCTTTAGTTGAAGTGCCTTGTCATCATCTATCATTTTTAAAGCTTCCAACGTTATAGCTTTATCAAGTTCTTTACGATCAGTATTTAAATCGTTAATATGATTTCCAAACTCTAATGCTTTTTCAGAAGTCTCCTCTACGAGCATCTCAACAGCTTTTTTTCCAGTTTCAATTCTTCCTGCTGCATTAATTCTAGGTGCAATAGTAAAAACAATATCAGTAGTTGTTAACTCATTTTCTTTCTTAGCTAACTCCAACATGGTTTTAATTCCCAAACGAGGATTTTCATTAATTGCTTTCATTCCATAATAAACGAAAACTCTATTTTCTTCTGTTATAGGAACAATATCAGCACAAGTACTTACAGCTAATAAATCTAAATATTCCATCAATTTAGATTCGTCCTTACCTTCTTTTTGAGTCCAAGCCTGCATCAACTTAAAACCAACACCACATCCTGATAATTCTTTATAAGGGTAGTTACAATCTTCTCTTTTCTGATCTAAAACAGCAACTGCTTTTGGAATTTCACTTCCCGGTCTATGATGATCACAAATAATAAAATCTATTCCTTTTTCTGAAGCATAATCAATTTTTTCAATTGCCTTTATCCCGCAATCTAAAGCAATAATTAATTTAAAATCATTGTTAGCAGCATAATCAATCCCTTGGTAAGAGATTCCATATCCTTCCGCATATCTATCTGGAATATAGTATTCTAAACCATAGTTATTCTCCCCACCTATGGCTGGGTAAAAATTCTTTAAATAAGAATATACTAATGCTACAGAAGTTGTTCCATCAACATCATAATCTCCATAAACTAAAATACTTTCTTTGTTCGCGATGGCTTTTTGAAGTCGCTCTACAGCTCTATCCATATCCTTCATTAAAAAGGGATCATGAATTTCATCTAAACTTGGTCTAAAAAAAGCTTTGGCCTTTATAAATGTGTCAATATTTCGCTGAAGTAATATATTGGTAAGTGTTTTATCTAAACCGTTTAGCTCTCCAGATAGTTTTTTAATGTCTTCGGTATTTGCTTGTTCTTTTATTTGCCACCTTTTCTCCATAGTTGTTCAAATATACTTTATTGGTAAACTTAAAAGTGTCAGTTTGGGTGAAATTTTGCAGGATTTTTTGAGTTCAGATTAAGCGAAAATAAAAAGAACTTTTTAGCGAAACCATTTTATTCTCAATATAATTTTATGGTGTAAAATCATTCTAATTGACAATTATTTTATTTATTCATCACTTGCGTTTGAACTCGAATAGACTCTTGATGAACAAGTTCCAACATTTTTTTAATAAACTGATCACTCAGACCAACTTTATCGGCTAAAAAAGATCTATTTTTCAATATTTGTGCCCACCTTTCCAATTGAAGAATAGTAACGTTATTTTCTTGTTTATACTCTCCTATTTTCTGAATGATAGCCATTCTTGAAGAAAACTTATTAATGAGCTCTTCATCCAAATCATCAATAACAGAACGTAGTTGCTCTAACTTATTTATAAACTCTTCACTTTCAGAATGTTTTTCACGAATGGTTAATTCACTCAAAAGTGAAGTTAACTCAAATGGTGTTACTTGTTGCCTTGCATCACTTTTAGCTACCAAAGGGTTAATATGACTTTCTATCATTAGCCCTTCCATATCTAAATCCATTGCCTTTTGAGCAACATATGGAATCAATTCTTTATCTCCAGCAATATGGCTTGGATCACAAAAAATTGGTATTTCAGGACACATCAATTTTAACTCTATAGGAATTTCCCACATCGGAGCATTACGGTATGATGATTTATCAAAAGAAGCAAAGCCTCTGTGTATTGCTGCTAGTTTATTAATTCCAACAGCATTTAAACGCTCTAATGCTCCAACCCACAAATTAATATCTGGAGAGATCGGATTCTTTACAAAAACAGGAATATCAACGCCTTTTAATGCATCGGCAATTTCTTGAACTGAAAACGGATTAACTGTTGTTCTTGCTCCAATCCACAAAATATCTATATCGTTTTTTAAGCAAGCCTCAACATGTTCTGCATTTGCCACTTCTGTTGCAACTGGTAAACCAATCGAGTTTCCAGCTTGTTTCAACCAAGCCAGTCCTTTCTCTCCAACACCTTCAAAGGAATTAGGCCGAGTACGAGGTTTCCATATCCCCCCTCTTAATATTGATACATTTTGTGATTTAGATATTTCTGAAGCCGTCTGTAAAACCTGTTCTTCAGACTCCACACTGCAAGGCCCAGAAATGACTATTGGACTTTTCTTCGGCAGCCAATTTCCCGCTTTCTCTATGTTTAAGTTTAGCTTCATTAAATATTTAAGCTAAAGCCTTATTCTCTTGTTTTTCTAACAACAGTTTTACGTTTGCAACAATTGCTTTTTTATCAAAATTACACTCGTCATAAAGTTCCTCTTGAGATCCGTGATCAATAAATTTATCAGGGATCCCCAGACGTTTTACCTCAGCATGATAATTGTTATCTGCCATAAACTCTAAAACTGCACTTCCCATTCCGCCTTGGATACAACCGTTTTCTAAAGTAATGACTTTGTTAAATTTCCCAAAAACTTCGTGCAATAATATTTCATCTATAGGTTTTACAAATCGCATGTCATAATGTGCAATATGAATTCCTTCTTTTTCTAATTCTGAACAAGCTGCTATAGCCTTATTCCCAATATCCCCTATAGTTAAAATAGCAACGTCTTCTCCATTCTTAACTCTTCTTCCTGTTCCAATCTTAATCTTTTTAAAAGGAGTTTTCCAATCTGGAGTGGTGCCAGTTCCTCTTGGATAACGAATAGAAAAAGGCCCATGATTGTCTGCTTGGGCAGTATACATTAAATTTCGTAAATCCTCCTCATTCATTGGAGCAGAAACAATCATATTAGGAATACATCTAAAATAGGCTAAATCATATGCTCCATGATGGGTTGAACCATCGGCACCAACTAAGCCTCCTCTATCTAAACAAAATACTACTTGCAAATTTTGTAGTGCTACATCATGTATCACCTGATCATAAGCTCTTTGCATAAACGTAGAGTATATGTTACAAAAAGGAATTAACCCTTGAGTTGCCATTCCCGCAGAAAAAGTTACTGCATGTTGTTCTGCAATACCTACATCAAAAGCTCTGTCTGGCATGGCTTTCATCATAATATTTAAAGAACAACCCGAAGGCATTGCTGGAGTAACTCCAACTATATCTTTGTTTTTTTCTGCTAATTCAACAATTGTATGACCAAAAACATCTTGATATTTTGGGGGCTGAGGACTCTTAGGTGTAATCTTAATTATCTCCCCAGTATCTTTATTAAAGATTCCTGGAGCATGCCATTGAGTTGCGTTTCCATCTTCTGCAGGTTGATATCCTTTCCCCTTTTCAGTAATACAATGCAATATTTTCGGTCCTGGAATATCTTTTAAGTCACTTAATACTTTAGCCATATAATTTACATCATGACCATCAATTGGTCCGAAATACCTAAAATTCAATGACTCAAATAAATTACTTTGTTTTAATAATGTAGATTTTATTCCATGTTCAATTTTCTGCGCAATTACCTGAGCATTAGGCCCAAACTTACTTACTTTACCTAATAAATTCCAAACCTCATCTTTTACTTTATTGTAAGTATGTGAAGTTGTAATATCTGTTAAATAATCTTTTAGAGCTCCTACGTTAGGATCAATTGCCATACAATTGTCATTTAAGACAATTAGTAAATTAGTATTTTCAACCCCACCATTATTCATACCTTCGAAAGCTAAACCAGCAGTCATCGATCCATCACCAATAATAGCTACGTGTTGTCTATCTTCTTTTTTGTATTGAGAAGCAACTGCCATTCCTAATGCCGCTGATATTGAAGTTGAAGAATGACCCACTCCAAAAGCATCATACTCGCTTTCTGCTATTTTTGGAAAGCCACTTATGCCTTTATAAATTCTATTGGTTTGAAATTGTTCTCTTCTTCCTGTCAGTATTTTATGACCGTAAGCTTGATGACCAACATCCCAAACTAATTTATCGTGAGGTGTGTTAAAAACATAGTGCAAAGCAACCGTCATTTCTACAACCCCTAAACTAGCGCCAAAATGACCACCTTTTTTAGAAACTACATCAACAATAAACTCTCTTAACTCTTCGCATAACTGCGGTAATTCATCTTCAGAGATCTTTTCTCTTAGGTCTTTTGGGATTACAACCTTATTTAAAAGATCTCCAACTTTATAGTTACTCATAAACACAGTAAATTATATACAACAAATATACTCATTTCTTAATGTATACTTAAGAAGTAAACAAGTTCTTATTATATTTTAGTTTGTCACATTCAATGTTTTATGATTTATTAACAAGAACATATTAAACTATATAAGGTTTTAAGACTCTAACTGATATATTAACCAATAAAACCTATTTAATTATGAAAACATTAAAATTAACATTGACCATTGCTGCTGTAACTCTTTCTTTAGTAATCTGTCAAGCTCAACCAGGTGGTGCACGCAGCAAATACCCAGTAAAACATGATAAAGGAGCTAAAATTGCTCAGGAGTTAGGGCTTAATAAAGAGCAAGCCAATCAAATGAAAGTTATTCATCAAAAACAAATGAATGAAAACAAAGCTATTCAAGCAAAAATAACTCCCTTAAAACAAGAACTTAAAGCATTAAAGAGGAAGAAGAAAGCTTTAAATGATATCAATATGAAAGAAATTGAATCACTATTAACTCCCGAACAATTTATTAAATTTAAAGAGATGAAAAAAAATAAAAAGGAACATCGTAAAGAAAAGATACAAAATCATTGAGACATAAAAAAGGCTCCAAATTGGAGCCTTTTTTTAATGTTACAAAATATCTATTTTAAGACTGTAATAGTCTGTTTAATTGCATCAATAGGCCTTCCATCTTCACCACTAGCAGTTACCAACAACATGTAAGTTCCAGGTAATACTTTATCTCCAGACATATCACTACCATCCCAAAAGCCATCTAACAGATTCCATTCATAAATAGTTTTCCCATTAGATATATTAAAAATAGTTGCTTTAAATTCTTTAATATTTTCTCCTTCAATTTTTATAACATCACCAATTCCATCACCATTTGGAGAAATCGTTCTAGGTATTTTTGCTTTATTTATAAAAGGTATATTAACCTGTTCAACAAGCTCTAATTCTTCCTCATTTCTCCAGTTATCTTCTGGATTTCTTTCAGTTGATACATTTTCACTGTTTACAACAAGCTGTTCCTCAACTTTAATTTCTGAGGCCGCTTCTTCTTTAGAATTATTCGTTTTTTCAGAAATAACAGTTGGAGCATTAACAACAGAAGAGTTTTTGCTTGCAGTTTCTTGAACTAAAACCGGACTACCTTCTTTTTTAATAGGTTTAACAGTTTCAGAAGACGCCTCAAGAATATCAGCTCCTAATAACGCTTCAGAATTATTTTCTTGAACCTCTTTAAAAGGATCATTATCAACAAGCGTTTTTTCAGATACTTGTTCTTTATGGTTTTCTAAAACATGAATACTTTTCTCCTCTTTCACTTTAGATACTTCTAAAGGGGTATTTACAGCAATTTTATTTTTTTTCTCTTCATCATTTTCTAAAGCAAAATAAGCTCCAGTTACTAAGGTTCCTAGAGCAATAACTCCAGCAACAATTTTTAATACAATTGATTTTCCCGCAATCGATCCAACTGATGAAGAAGCTGCACTTGACCCAATAGAATTTTGGACATTACTCCATACGCTTGGATCAACATTTGACTCAAAACCATCAAAGGCTTTCTTAAAAACTTCGTCTATATTTTCTAAATCTTTTCTCACTTTACAATCTCCTCTTTTATTAAAATTTTCTGCAAATAAGCTCTTGCTCTAGAAAATTGGGATTTGGATGTACTTACCGTAATATTTAATTCTTCTGCTATTTCTTTATGTGAATAACCTTCAATTACATACATGTTAAAAACAGTTCTAAAACCTGTTGGCATAGCCTGAATTACTTTTAATAAATCTTGAGCCGACATAGCCTCTAAAGCTGTTTCATTATGATTTGTCAATTGATAATCGACTTTATCTATATCAACATTATTCTGTAATTTTTTATTCTTACGAATATTATCTAAAGCGGTATTTACAATAATTTTCCTAATCCAACCATCTAAAGAACCTTTTTGGTTATACATCTCTAGTTTCTCAAAGACTTTTATAAAACCCATTTGCAACACATCTTGTGCCTCCTCTGTGTCTTTGGAGTACCTTAAACATACTCCCATCATCCTTCTTGAATAATACTCAAACAACTGCTTTTGAGCAAGAGCATCTTTTTCAAGACACTTGTTAACTAATTGCTCTTCGTTTATTTTCATTTATCCAATATTAAGATGCTTCTTTACCTAAAAAGGTTGCATAGAGAAATCTAAATTAAACAAAACCATCTTCGCGTTTATTTTTATCTTTGGTTTTTAGAAAAAATAACTATGTCAAAATTATACCTTATTCCTACGCCAATTGGCAATTTAGAAGATATTACGCTTCGCGCCCTTAGAATTTTAAAAGAAGTTGATATTATTCTTGCCGAAGACACTAGAACTTCTTCTAAACTTTTAAAGCACTACGAAATTGATAAGAGATTAATTGCTCACCACCAACACAACGAACACAAATCCCTTGAAAGGATTATTGCATCAATAAAAGCTGGCGAAACAATCGCACTAATTAGTGATGCTGGAACTCCAGCAATTTCTGATCCTGGCTTTTTATTAGCTCGAGAATGCATAAAAAATGATATAGAGGTTGACTGTTTACCGGGAGCAACAGCATTTGTTCCTGCCTTAGTAAATTCAGGTTTTCCTTGTGACAAATTTGTATTTGAAGGTTTTTTACCGCATAAAAAAGGAAGACAAACAAGATTAAAATTATTTATAGATGAAACAAGAACAGTTGTTTTTTATGAGTCTACTCATAGATTGTTAAAAACACTTAACCAGTTTGCAGAATATTATGGTGAAGACAGACAAGTTTCTGTATCCAGAGAATTAACTAAAATGCACGAAGAAACGATTAGAGGAACAACTAAAGAGGTTATAGAATATTACAACAACAATGTAACCAAAGGAGAGATAGTGCTTGTTTTACATGGCGTTGAAAAGTAACTTTTAACATTAAGTTAATACGGAACATCCTCAACTTATTTATCTATTTTTTATTTTTGCAACATGTCGAACTTAAAAGAAATAGCACAAGTATTTTTTAAATTAGGCTGCTTTGCTTTTGGGGGGCCAGCAGTTCATATCGCTATGATGGAAGAAGAAATTGTTTCTAAAAGAAAATGGATGTCTTCAGAACATTTTTTAGATTTGATTGGAGCAACCAACCTAATTCCTGGTCCAAATTCCACAGAAATGACAATGCACTGCGGACAAGAAAGAGGTGGATGGAAGGGCATGTTTGTTGCTGGTATTTGCTTTATTTTTCCTGCAGTTTTTATTACTGGAACTTTAGCTTGGCTTTATGTTCGCTTTGGAAATTTACCAAACGTAAAACCATTTATTGCTGGTATACAACCTGCAGTTGTTGTAATTATTATACAAGCAGTTTTTAAATTAGGAAAAAAAGCAATTAAAAATATTGCTTTAGGCCTTTTTGGCGCGATTACATTAGGACTCAACCTTTACGGATTTAGCGAAATAGTAAGTTTATTAATAACTGCTGTTTTAGGAACAATTTATTTCTCGTTAAAAAATAAAACTCAAGCCAATGGCTTTAATCCTATTTTATTAACATTGCTTGGATCATCAACTCTTGGTCTTTCAAAAATTACAACAGTAAGTATTTTCTTTAGTTTTTTTAAAATTGGAGCAATCTTATACGGGAGTGGCTATGTGTTGTTTGCTTATTTAGATGCTGAATTTGTAGAAACAGGATTAATGACTCGAGCAGCTTTATTAGATGCCATTGCAATTGGTCAGTTTACTCCAGGGCCAGTTTTATCTACTGCAACTTTTGTAGGATTTCAGCTCAATGGGTTTTGGGGCGCAATTGCTGCAACTACAGGAATATTTCTTCCTTCTTTTTTATTGGTATTATTATTGAATCCATTAATTCCGAAAATGAAAAAATCGACTATTTTAAAAACCTTTTTAAACCTCATGAGTGTTGGTGCTGTTGCTCTAATGTTATCCGTTATTTTAAAAGTAGGAACTAGCTCTTTATTAGAGGTTAAAAGTGCCATTATTTTTACTATTAGTTTAATTTTAGTCTTTACAACTAAAAAGATTAATGCGATGCACATCATTCTGTTAGGTTCTATTTTAGGATACATTTCATCTTTTATTAAACTATGAGAATCCTATTCTCAATTATATTATTAGCCTTAACTTTTATTGGATTTTCGCAAAGAGATTTAACTCAAGTTGCCAATTTTGGAAAAAACAAAGGCAACTTAAAGATGTTTCAATATATACCTGCTAATTTAAATCATTCTAATCCAATTCCTTTAGTAATTGTAGCTCATGGCTGCACTCAATCAGCAAAATTAATAGCAAATGAAACTGGCTGGAACAAATTAGCAGACTCACTTAACTTTATAGTAATTTATCCAGAACAGAAGCAACTAAATAATGTTGCAAAATGCTATAATTTTTACTTAGGGTTTAAAGCTAAAAAAGACAAAGGCGAAGTTGCTTCTATCAAACAAATGATTGATTTTAGTTTTAAAACAAGAAATATTGATAGCACTAAAATTTTTATTACTGGATTTTCTGCTGGCGGAGGAATTAGTAATGCAATGTTAAATGCTTACCCAAACCTTTTTAATGCTGGCGTTTTATTTGCTGCGCCATCAAATCTATTTAAGATGAATAAAGAAACGGCTGAACATCAACCTAAAATTGCTATTATTCAAGGAGATAAAGATATGGTTGTGCCAAAGGGAAATGCTAATAGAATTCTAAAACAATGGATTGAAAAAAATCAGTTTACCGATAGTGCTTTTGTTATTACCAAAGAATATTTAAACCATCCTTTGCTTACCTCAAAAGAGTTTTTCAACACTAAAAATGAACTGAAAATTACATTATTATCAGTTAAAGACCTAAAACATAAGGTTATGATTTCTCCAGGGAAACCGATTGAACGAGGCGGTGAAATAGACTTTCATACAGTAGACCTCAACTTTCATTCTACCTACTGGGCAGCTCAGTTTTTTGAATTAGCAAAAGATTAACTTTACAAATTATTCCCTTCAGTTCTTTCTGCTGGCTTAGCAATATTAGTAGTACTAAAACTTTGATAGGCATTTAAGGAACTTCCTAAAACTTCTGTAACAGTACTATTTTCACATTTAATCGTCCTCGATTTAAACTTGCCCATTAAATGAAAATCATGTGTAGCCATTAAAATAGCTTTCCCTTTTTTACTGATATCAAACAACAACTTCATAATCTCTGCTGAGGTTTCTGGATCTAAATTCCCTGTTGGCTCATCAGCTAAAATTAAGTCTGGTTCATTTAACAAAGCTCTTGCAATAACAACTCTCTGTTGCTCACCACCAGAAAGTTCATGAGGAAATTTATAGCCTTTAGCTCCTAAGCCAACATTTTCTAAAACCTCCGTTATTCGAGCAGTTATTTCAGTCTTATTTTTCCACCCAGTAGCCTTTAAAACAAATTTTAAATTTTCATCTACACTCCTATCAGACAACAACTGAAAATCTTGAAAAACGATACCTAATTTTCTTCTTAAAAAAGGAACTTTTCTTCGTTTAATGGTCTTTAAGTTAAAATCACAAACTGTTGCATCTCCCTCTTTCAAAGGTAAATCACCATAAATTGTTTTTAACAAACTACTTTTACCTGCACCAGTTTTACCAATTAAATAAACAAATTCACCCTCCTCAATTTTCAAGTTTACATCTTGTAAAATCAAGTTCTTTTTTTGAAATATTTTAGCTGAATTAATGTCTATTATCATGATAATGAGGTACTTTTTCTACCAAACAAATATATCTAATAAATCTGCCAATTAATCGATATACTCTATTTTAAGATGAAATAATGTAAACATTGTTGCGTTGAAAACTAAAGGTATTTACAAAACCAGCACCCTGTATGATTTCTAATTTTATGGGTTGTAAAAAGTGCCCTAAAGAAAATAATAATTTGAAAAAGGTAATCTTCATATTTATTCTACTTTGCTCCGTAAACAATCTTGTTCTCGGTCAAAAAACAGCTATTTACACGCACGAATATTCTATTTACAATTCGGCATTAGAACTTTATGATAAAGAAAAATTTAGTGCAGCTCAAGAAAAATTTAGCGAAGTCTTAAAGCAAATTGAAGACAAAAAATCAGAAATAGTCGTTAATGCTCAGTACTACCAGGCTATTTGTGGTTTAGAACTTTTTAACATTGATGCTGAAAATCTTTTAATCGAGTTTATTTATGCCTATCCAGAAAGCCCGAAAGTAAAATTAGCCTTCTTTCATTTAGGCCGGTTTAAGTTTAGGAAAAAGAAATATGATGAAGCTATAAAATGGTTTGATAAAATGAATATTTACGATTTATCTGATGATGAATTAGCTGAATATTATTTTAAAACTGGTTATAGTTATTTTCAAGAAGAAAAATTAGAAAAGGCTTCTAAGGCATTTTATGAAATTAAAGATGCCGACACTAAATATACTTCTCCATCAAGATATTATTATGCACATATTGCCTATTTACAAGAGAAATACGAGTCTGCATTACAAACATTTTTATCGTTAAGTGATGATGAAAAGTTTGCTCCAATTGTACCTTACTACATTACTCAAATCTATTTTTTACAAAAAAAACATGATAAAGTAATTGAATATGCCCCCACATTGTTAGAAAAGTCTGTACCTAAAAGAGCTCCAGAAATTGCTCGTTTACTAGGGGAAGCTTATTACAACACCAAACAATACAATGAAGCCATTCCTTACTTAAAAAGATTTCATAAAGAAAAAGCATATGACGCAAATCGTTCGGATAAATACCAATTAGGTTACGCTTATTACAAAGTTGATAGCTGCACCAATGCTATAAAATGGTTTAAAAAAGCAATTGCTAAAGAAGATAGTTTATCTCAAGCTGCGCATTATCATTTAGCCGAATGTTATTTAAAAACAGGAGAAAAAAAATATGCTCAAACTTCTTTTAGAGTAGCTTCAGATATTAATTACGATCCGCAGATTAAAGAGGATGCTTTATTCAGTTTTGCAAAAATCTCTTATGAACTTTCTTTACACCCTTATAATGATGCAATTGTAGCTTTTGAAGAGTTTATTAATACTTACCCAAACTCTACAAAACTTAGCAATGCTTATGAGTTTTTAATTGCCGTTTATTTTACTACAAAAAACTACAAAGCTGCTTTAGCTTCTTTAGAAAACATTAAGACTCTAGATTCAAAATTAAAAGAAGCTTACCAGAAAATTGCCTACTATAGAGGTGTTGAATTATTTAACAATAGAAAATATCCTGATGCTATTCTTCATTTTAATAAATCTGATAACTATTTAATCAACAAAAAAATTAAAGCTGAGAATAGTTATTGGAGAGCAGAATCATACTACCGTTTAAATAATTACCAAGCATCAATAGGTGAATTTAAAAACTATATTTTTGAACCAGAGGCTATTGCTGCAAATGATGTAAACAAAGCACATTATGGAATTGGTTATTCCTACTTTAAGTTAAAAGAGTACGAAAACGCTAATCAATGGTTTAGAAAATATGTACAGAATGCAAAAGGAGCAAACACCAAAACGAAAAATGATGCACTAAACAGAGTTGGCGATTGTTTTTATATTGATAAAAAATATAAAGCTGCAATAGAGTACTATGATAAGGCTGCGATGGTTGGCTTAGATAAATCAGATTATTCTCTTTATCAAAGTGCAATTACCAATGGTGTTATGGGAAACTACACAGACAAAGAGAGTTTATTAAACACTCTTATCAGTAGAAAAGAGAAGTCGCATTTAATGGATGACGCTATTTTTCAACTCGGAAAAACCCAGGAAATTTTAAATCAAACAGAAAAAGCGTTAGCAAACTTTCAGTTATTAATTCAAGACCATCCAAATAGCCCTTATTTAAAGCAAGCACTAATTAAAGAAGGGTTAATTTATTACAACAAAAAATCAGATGATAAAGCTTTAATTGCATTTAAAAGAGTGGTAAATGATTATCCAAAAACTAACGAAGCCAGTGAAGCTATCAATCAAATTAAAAAAATACACATTGACAAAGGAGAACTTGAAGCTTATGAAATTTACTTAGCAAGTATAGGTGGTGCAGATTCTTCTGCTCAGGTTATGGATGCCGATTATTACGAAGTAGCCGAAACTAAATATATGAAAGGCAATTGCACTGAAGCTGTTAACGAATTAGCTAAATATCTAGAAAAATATCCGAACGGAACTTTCACTTTAAATGCTCATTTCTATAAAGCAGATTGCGAGTATAAATCTGGTTTTGAAAATGAAGCGTTAATGGATTTTAACTATGTGTTAGAACAACCTAAAAATAAGTTTACCGAAACCGCTTTAGTTAAAGCTGCTGAAATAAATATGAATCTTGGAAAATCTAAAGAGGCTCTAAACAGTTACAATAAATTAGAGTATTTGGCAGACATTCCTTCCAATGTATTTAAATCTCAAGTAGCACAAATGAGGTTAAACTACCTATTAAACAACTTTGAGGCAACAGTAAAATATTGTGAAATTGTTATAAATAAAGATGCAGATGACGCCATTTTAATTACCGAAGCTCATTTAATTTATGGTAAAGTTTCAATGGATCAAGATGATTACAACTTAGCTTTAACAGAATTTGCTACAGCCTCATCATCAAGCAATGAATTTGGAGCAGAAGCAAAATATAATGTAGCGCATATCATACATATGAGAAGTGAATATGACAATTGTGAGGCAGAAGTAATCAGTTTAATAAAGAAGTTTCCATCCTATGGTTATTGGATAGATAAATCATTGATTCTATTAGCTGACAACTACACTGCACAAGAAGATTTATTTCAAGCAAAAATAACTTTAAAGAATGTTATTGATAAGAGTAAATTTCCAAAACTCGTAAGTACAGCTTCAGAAAAACTAACCAAAATTGAAGCTCAAGAAGCTGCAATGATCGTTCCGAAAGAAGACATAGAAATTGATGTAGAATTATTTGATGCTGCTGAATTTCAAAAGCTATTTAGCGAAGATGAAGAAATTATTGAAGAAGAGCTACCAGAACTAGAGGACCCTGAAACGGAAGAAGAAGAAATAGAAGTAGAACCTTTTGTTGCACCAATAGAGGAGCCTAAAAATGATCCAATTATTGAAACTGAAGATGAATTAGAAGAGACACCTAAAGATGAGTAATTCTAAAAACATATTATCCCTTTTTCGTTATTGCGAGGTACGAAGTAATCTTTTTCTAACAGGGTTAGCTATGTTACTGATTTCGTCTACCGGGTTTTCACAAACAAAAAACTCAAGAGATTCTACAACAATTATTTCTGAAACAGTTTTTCAGCCTTTTTTAACAGATGCTTTTAAGATTAAAGACAACCCTGCAATTAAAGACACTAACAAACTAATACCAGAATTAAGATATAGTTTTTTAGAAAAACAAATACCCGTAAGTTTTGATATTGATCCAATAAAACCAGCAAAAATTAAAGGTGAACCTTTAAAGAAACTATACAGAGGTTATGCTAAAGCTGGTTTTGGAACTAATGCAACACCTTTATTAGAATTGTATTACAATTCTAAAAGATCAAAAACACTTTCTTATGGTATTTATGGAAAACATTTTTCTTCAACAGGAATATCAAATAAGGACTATAGTGGATTTAGTGATAACCACTTGAGTGCTTTCGGTAAGCATTTTTCAAAAGACTTTACAACTTATGCTAAATTAGGATACACCAGAAATGTAAATAATTATTATGGTTTTTCTGAAGAAAACGCTCCAATAATTGAAAATTCGGATGCTATAAGACAGGAATTAGATAAACTTGATGCTGCTTTTTCTTTAACTCGAAACTTTACAGATAGTGCGCAATTCGATTATGATGTAAATATAGCTTATCATAATATTACTGATTTGTATCAAGTTTCTGAAAATCATTTTGAAGCTGACGGTAAGCTAAGCAAATACCATAAAAATGAACTTTATGCTATTGGTATTGAAATGAATTACAATAAACTAATCAACTCATTAAATCAAGAAAATAATTTGGTGCTAGGTATCAACCCCCGTATTAGTACAAGTACTGACAAGTGGGAATTTCAAGTTGGAGTTGGTCTATATTTAAACTCCTACCCTGATACTAAATTCCATTTTTATCCGAAAGCAGAGTTCAAATACAATATTGTTGAGCATATTATTATTCCTTATGTTGGTATTAGAGGCGGATTAATTAGTAATACTCTAAATGATTTTTACAACGAAAATCCTTTTATAAACACACAACTTTTACCTACACAAAATAGTAATCAGCAATATGACATTTATGGTGGTATTAGAGGTAGTTTAAGTTCTAAGATTACTTTTAACACAAGTTTTAGTCAGCAAAAAATAGAAGGAATGCCACTTTACATTAAAGATTTGAGTAACCTAATTGATAATAAATTTGTTTTAGCTTATGATACTGTTTCCGTTTCAACTGTAACGGGAGAATTAACTTATCAAAAACTAGAAAAGTTTAAAGTGATTTTAGGTGGTAAATACTTTAAATATAACCCGCGCAATGAGCTTAAAGCTTGGCATAAACCAGACCTTAAAATTACCTTATCAGGTATTTATGATTTAAGTGATAAAATACTAGTTAGAGCAGATCTTTATCATTTCAGCAAACAATATTCTAAAACCTTTAATACAGTAACCACAAGTAATACAATTACTGTTACCGAAGATGCAAAAGAATTAGACGGTGTTTTCGATCTTAACTTAAGTGTTGAATATCGTTACACAAAAAAGCTATCTGCGTTTATTCAATTCAATAATATAGCAGCTTCTAAATATACAAAATGGGATGATTACCCTACACAGAGATTCGGTGTATTGGGTGGGTTAACGTATTCTTTTTAAGAATAATAATCTCTAAACTAAAGGCATTTTCCTACTTTTGAATTTTAGAATTTTAGCATGGATTACAACAACCCAAAACAACTCCGTTACGATAGTGCCTATTTAAAAATGGCAAGAGAATGGGCTAAACTTTCTCACTGTTCAAGAAAGCAAGTAGGAGCTTTAATCGTTAAAGATGGTATGATTATATCTGATGGATATAATGGAACACCATCTGGTTACGATAATTGTTGTGAAAATGATATTGGAGAAACACATTGGTTTGTTTTACACGCTGAAGCGAATGCCCTAACTAAAATTGCAAAATCTAACCACAATACAAACGGTGCAACTTTATACATTACACTTTCTCCGTGTAGAGATTGCAGCAAACTAATATTACAAGCTGGAATTGCCCGTGTAGTTTATATTAAAGGATACAAAGATACTTCTGGCATTGATTTTTTAAAAGAATCTGGAATTCAATTAACTCAAATCACAAATTTAGATGAGTAAAAAAAGAGCATTATTATTTATTTTCCTTCCCTTAATAATTGCTTTTTGCATTGTTTTTGGAATATTTTTGGGTGCTTTTTTAACTCCTTCAAGCGGTAATAACCAAACATTAATTTTTCCGAAGGCCAAACGTTTTAATACCGCGACAAAACTAAACGAGATTTTAAACTTTATAGAAGATACTTATGTTGATTCTGTAGATAAAAAAGATCTTACTGAACGCTCAATAACATCAATGCTTACGACTTTAGACCCTCATTCTTATTACATACCTGCAAAAGATTTTGATGGAATGAATGAACCTTTAGAAGGTAATTTTGATGGAATTGGTGTAGAGTTTAGAATTAAAAATGATACTATTCTAATTATATCTCCAATTGTTAATGGCCCATCTGACAAGTTAGGAATTAAAGCTGGAGATAGAATTGTAAAGGTTGACACAACTAATGTTGCAGGAGTTGGAATGGCTAATGCCGATGTAATTAAACTTTTAAAAGGTCCTAGAGGAACTAAAGTGAAGGTAGAAATTGTTAGACAAGGCTCAAAAAAAAGAAAGCATTTTACAATTATTCGAGATCGTATCCCCATTTTCAGTATTGATGCACCTTACATAATTAAGGATGATATTGGATACATGAGGATTACTCGTTTTGCAAAAACTACTTATGACGAGTTTATGAAAGCATCTCGTGATTTAAGGAATCAAGGAATGAAAAAACTCGTTATAGACTTAAGAAGTAACGGAGGTGGCGTTTTAGGCGCAGCTACTATGATTGCAGATGAAATACTTACCAAGAACAAGATGATTGTTTATACTGATGGAAGAACACGAAATAAAAATGAATATTTTTCAACTTCGGGAGGAATCTTAGAAAATTGTGAAATTGCAATTTTGATTAATGAAAATTCTGCCTCGGCAAGTGAAATTTTAGCTGGAGCAATACAAGACAATGATAGAGGAACAGTTGTAGGAAGACGTTCTTTTGGAAAAGGCTTGGTACAGGAGCAAGTTATGTGGCCAGATGGTTCTGGACTTAGATTAACAGTTGCAAGATATTATACTCCAACAGGAAGATGCATTCAAAAACCTTACGGAGCTAATATTGAGCAATACCATGCTGAAGCTTATAACCGTTACGAAAATGGAGAATTATTATCGGCAGATAGCATTCAGTTTCCTGATTCTTTAAAATTTTACACACCTGGAGGCAAAGTTGTTTATGGTGGTGGTGGAATTATGCCAGATTTATTTATTCCGTTAGACACGAATAATGGAACCAACTATTTATACGCTTTAAGATACAAGGGAATTATCCAAAATTTTGCACTTAACTATGTAGATAAGCAAAGAGAAGCTTTAAAGGAAAAACATAAAGGAGCTTTAGAGTTTAAAGATAATTTTAGAGTTGATGACGATTTGTTTAACAGCATTATCAAGTTTGCTGAAGAGAATGAAATTGAAAGAAATTTACAAGAAATAATTACATCAAAAGAATTAATATCTATAGGCTTAAAAGCAGCTATTAGCAGAAACCTTTTTAATGATTTTGGCTATTATGTAATTATTAACGAAACGGATAAAACAGTTCAAAAAGCCGTTACCTTTTTTAAGTAAAAAAAAATAACCGCAAATAAAAAGGAGTTTTCGCAAACAAAATAAGTTGATTCATTTATATAATTAAAAGAATTAGAGCTTTTTTGCGACCTTTGCGTAAAACTTAGCACACTTAGCGGTTAAACAGAAGTATAACAATGAAAAAAGACCTTAATCCACCCGTTGTAAAAGATCTTGCAGTAGCAGTTGTAAAAGATAAAAACGATGTGCAAGAAGACATCTGGAATGTTTACATCATTAACTATCAAAAAGAAACTATTGATGAAGTTTTAGTAACCTCTAAAGGCTACTTAACAGATGTAAAAGGTGTAGAAACAAAAACATCTACTTTACGCCATGCAATGGGAAGTTTAACCTCTAACGATTTTGCAATTATAGAACCTATAATGGAAAATGTATTTGCCCTAAATAATGAATATTGGGTAAGCTATTTTAAGGATGGCAGAATTTATGATAAAAAGATCATCTTTTTACCAGAAACTATAAAAGATGAAAACTTAATTAACATCCCAATATTAAACAAGCAAGGGGTTATGATTAAGTGATTTTTACAACTTGACTTTCTCCTAAAAACGATAACTTCGTTTAACAACACATAAAAAAAAATTAAAACGTTTCCAACAAGAACATTTTAGCCAATTCGAGATAAAATTCATTCAATCTTCACATTTTAGGTAGTATATCTCAATTTGCAATTCATTGCCGTAAGAGTTTTGTGCGATTACCTCAATAAATACGGATCCGATTTGATTATCTGTACAATCGTTTTCATTCTGATAACTCAAGGTTTCAGTAAGGTTTTACAACTCATCAAACAATAAATTTAAGCGTCAAATCCGACTAAAACCCTGTTCTATTCTGGAAAGTATCCATATCAAATTATACTTTTTTTAGACTAGTCTAAATTATTAATTATACTAGTCTAATTTTGTTTATATTTGTAGTGAAAATTGTTATTAAATGGATTATTCAATAAGACATGTCGAAATCGATAAAAGAGAAATCGAAAAGAGAATAAAGAATGAGAACTTGATGCAAAAAAATATGAGTAAAGCTTCGTAGGAACTTTATAAAATAAGTGAAATATAAAACAAATAATTATGAAAAAAATTACAAGTACATTATGCCTATCTCTAATTGGAGTAATTTCTGCTATGGCTCACCCGAACCATCAATCCACAACTCATATTCACGTGACTGAATCTTTGAGTATTGAAATTATTACTGTCTCAGCTACATTTTTTACTGTTGCTACGTTATTTCTAATCAAAAAACAATTCAAAAAGAACAGAAACCATGCTTAATAAAACGATAAATATTTTAGAAAGAATCATACCTATAAAAGAAGTACAGGCACACTGTGATATCCCTTGTGGAATCTATGATCCAGGACAAGTACTTGTAGCATGTTTAACTGTGATTCGTATGACAGATTTAATCAACGATCATAAAGAGATAAAGCATTCGGTAGATTGGCACAATGAAGTAAACAGATACATTGCCGAAAAAGAACGTCATGCGGCTATTGTCAAGCATGAAATTCGGACCATCTGGGGTGATTTTTTCAAAGCACCACAATTTAAAAAGTATCCTGAGTTGCATGAATTAACCCACAGCATTATGCTTCTTGGTTCTAAGACAAGGCAGGAAGTAAACAAAGATGCAGCCTTACAATTACTGGAAAAAGTGAACAGATTTGCCGAAATATTCTGGGAAACAAAAGGTGTATCTACCAAAAAAGCCGTTTGTCCTTACCCTCCATCATTAGAGGTAGTCTATCCGCAGCTTTAGTGCTGAAACTGTCAAAAATAAAAGGATATAGCATGTCACCTTCATACTTGGAAGGCGACTATGTTGTATCTGTAACTACAAAACTGGTCAATCTTCGTATTGGAGATATCATCATATTTAAACATCCTGCTTACGGCTATTTAATAAAGGAAATATGCCAGAAGAACGAAAATGGATACTATGTTCAAGGCATTTATCCAAAAAGTACAACCAGCGAATCTATAGGTTTAGTGAACCTTAACATGATTGAAGGAAAAGTTATTATGAAAATTCAGTCAAAAACAAAATTATCATGAGTGAGTCTTGTATGCAGCATATAGAATCTGTTTGGAAAGAAAAAACAAATTCAGCTAATCAATTTTTCAATGAAGGAAAGTTTAAAGAGGCTCTTATGAGCTATGAAGAAGCTTTATATCGAGCTGAGATCTTGAATAATCATCAACTTGAAGCCAAAGAAAAGGGAATACCATTTATGCAAGTATTTGCTATATCATGCAACAATATTGCATTCACTTATGAAGAAATGGGTGAGATAGAAAAAGGCAACAAAATGCTTCAAAGGGTCATCTATTATTTTTTATTTCTAGCTAATGGTCAAACAGATGATTCTGTTATTAAAAACGAACTAAAAAGGGCCCTCTTAACATACAAGGAATTTGCAGACAAAAATGCGCTAAAACCTCAAGATCAGCAACCGGTATTTGCCAATATACAAGAGCATGTTAAATCTACTTCTACCATTTGATTCAAGATACAGGTAAAATTATCGCAATCGACTTTGACGGAACAATTGTAGAGCACACCTACCCCATAATCGGCAGGGAAATGCTCTTTGCCTTCGCCACAATGAAAGAACTACAAAAGAAAGGACACCGCTTAATTTTGTGGACTTATCGTGAAGGTAGGTGTTTGGAGGATGCAGTAAAATTCTGTTCTAATAACGGAGTTGAATTTTTCGCGGTTAACAAAAACTATCCTACTGAAACTGAAGAAGGAAATTATAGCAGGAAAATAAATGCAGATATATTTATAGATGATCGCAACATAGGTGGCTTTCTGGGTTGGGATAAAATTTGGCAGATGCTCCATCCAGAAAGTAAGGATTTTTATCATAAACTGCAAAATGAAATTGCTCATCTAAACTACCAAAGAAATAAAAAAAAATGGTTTAAAATATCCTGCAAATAGCAAACACTCAGGGCAAACTCATACTTTTTTCTTAAACAATAAAATGGGG
>CEWR01061807.1_pt1 | contig 29905 bp, 23 predicted proteins | sample 356321 | NCBI WGS metagenome assembly CEWR01 (sample SAMEA2621551, study PRJEB7988) | marine metagenome | biome: marine biome (ENVO:00000447); feature: mesopelagic zone (ENVO:00000213); material: "saline water (ENVO:00002010), including plankton (ENVO:xxxxxxxx)" | depth 790 m
GATTCAGAGGCTTGAACAAGTTCTGAGGCAGTAGGCGGGTCATCCAGCGCGACGCGGTTTTCCTGCGCCGACTTGAGCGATTCGGATGCCTGGGCGAGTTCGGCGACGGTGGGAGGTTCGTCCAAAGCGGAGCGGTTTTCCTGCGCCGACTTGAGCGATTCGGATGCCTGAGCGAATTCGGTGTCAGTAGGAAGATCGTCTAACGTGGCTCGGTTTTCTTTAGCTGATTTGAGCGATTCGGAAGCCTGAGCGAGTTGTGTGGTAGTCGGAGGCTCGTCGATCTCGGTTAAATTAGTCCGAGCGTCAGTCAGGCTGTTCTCGGCGGATAATCTCGACCCCAACGCTGATTGATACCCCTGGAGTGTGTTCAGAAGGTTATTGGCCTGAGCAGATAAGTAGTCGTCCTTGATCATATCCAGCAGGACGTTCTTTTCGTTTTCAGACAGAAGCATGACATCCACTGGGCATATTGGGTGTGAATATGAAAACACAGGAGGGAGGGAATTGCTCTCTGTGTCGCAAAAAGCCTGATGTGCGATGGTGCGCGACGCCGAAGCCGTCTCCACGGAGCCTCGGGCCGTGGAGAGATTGGCCTCTGCCTGAGCGACCGCGCCATTGGCTGACGCAATCTGGGCGGGCGTGGCCGTGGCATTGAGGTTCTCTAGGGCAAGTTCAGCCTGAGCAACCGCGGCATTTGCCGAGGCTATCTGGGCGGGCGTTGCCGGTTCTTCAAGGTTTGTCTGCGCGAGTTCAGCTTGAGCGACCGCGGCATTGGCTGACGCGATTTGAGTAGGCGTTGCAGGTTCATTGAGATTTTCTAGCGCAAATTCAGCCTGAGCGACCGCAGCATTTGCCGACGCGATTTGAGCAGGCGTTGCAGGCTCATTGAGATTTTCCAGCACAAACTCAGCCTGAGCGACAGCGGCGTTAGCCGACGCAATTTGAGCCGGTGTCGCAGGCGCAATAAGATTTTCCAGCGCAAGTTCAGCCTGAGCGACCGCGGCATTGGACGACGCGATCTGAGCCGGTGTCGCAGGCGCATTAAGATTTTCCAGCGCAAATTCAGCCTGTGCGACTGTGGCATTGGCCGACGCGACCTGAGCAGGCGTTGCAGGCTGAATGAGATTTTCCAACGCGAGTTCGGCCTGAGCGACTGCCGCTCTGGCTGATGCGATCTGCTGGTCGGCGCTCTTGATCTCCGCATCGCTGATCGAGCTGTGCAATCGAAACACGACAGAACCCCGGTCCAATTGGAATCCTTCAGCGGCGAGATAAGTGAGAGTCCCGCTGCCGCCGGGCGATATCTGGACGCTGCTGCCATATTCGAGCGTGCCGTCTAGGTCCTTAAACGTTCGGAGGTCTTTGCGGGTAATGACCGCGGCGCCGAACTCGGCGGCAATTTCGTCTTCGTCGCTGTTCGGAAGAACGAGCGCGCCCTGAGCGAACAGGACCAGAACCACTACCGCGAGACCGACCAACACGACAATTCCGAAAATAGCGGTTCGAAGTTTAGTCATCGCGATCTGCCGATTTGTATATAGTCAAGTGACTGAGTTCGTGTATGCAACCTTTGCGATCTAATGAACAATTCACTTGGTAGATTTCCCAGCGCCGAAGACGTTCTCGTTGCATAAGTTCATGCTTCGCTCCACTCTACCGCTTGCCCCTTTCAGAGATTCCTTCACGGCGCCCATACCGGCCCGTGGGTCCCCTGAGAAGTCAGGGTCCGGGACGTCCATTCCTTCGTCTCGAAGGCACTGAACGAACGCCAACAGGTCGTCCTGGAGCTGTATTTCGTCCTCTTCGTTGGCTCCTTGAGAGAAGGTGGCCCCTGCGAGCAATGGCAGACATTCTTCCAGGGCTTTCGATGAACGACTGTCTTTCTGTCCCACGTCGAAGCTCTCTTTGAGGGTGCCTAGGTCAACCGATCCATCGGCGTTCAATTCTGGATCGGGGATATTCGTTTTATGGTCCCTGAGACACACTGTGAAGTTTGTAGTGATTTGCTCATCTGTCAGGTCAGCAGTGGTCTGGTTGGTTTCTGTCTTGTCAGATGTCGAAGATAGTCGCGCTGTGGTGTCCGACTTTGGATTGGACGGGCCTGCGGACTTGATAGCAGGCTCAGACACCTGGGGTTTATCCACCCGAGCAACCCCAGAATCGGACTGGCTTGAACTGGAACACGCGGAAATAACCAGCGCGGCCAGCAAAAGCGCCAGGCTAAGAATCAGTCGTCTATCGTGTCTCAAATTATCTCCTGCGGCACGTCAAACAATCGCTGGGCCAATTCTGGCTGTTGAAAAACCTCATCGCCGTCCAGCATTCGTTCCTCCAAAGACAGACTCGGCGCACGTTTCAAAGATTTGTTGCACTCTGGAATCTGCGCCTCCGGCTTGTTGTATCATCGCGCCCATAGCTGCTCGTATTCCATTTGAGAACTCGGGGTCTGGAACGTCAATTCCTTCGTCTCTGAGACATTGGGCGACTAACAGAATGTTGTCCTGAAGTTCTACTTCGTCCTCTGCCGAAGGCGGCTGGGCAAAGGTGGCCTCTGCGAGCAAAGGCAGGCACTCTACAAGCGCCGGAGAGTTCAAAATGGCCGGGTTGCTCTGGACGACACTCTGTCTGAAGGCCAATAGGTCAAGTGATCCATCTGCGTTCACTTCGGGATCGGGGGCTTCAAGACCATGATCTCTCAAGCACGCTGCAAACTTGGTGAGAATCTCCTCGTCGGTTTGTTCGGGGTCGGCTTGTTCGGTGGCGTTCGTTTCCGAAACCAACGGCACAGGCGTGTCAGCCTGTGGATTAGATGGGCCTGCTGACACGATCACAGGTTCTGCTGGCTGAGTGTCCTCTAACCGGGCAACGCCAGAGCCGGATTGGTTATCACTGGAACATGCAGAGACCACCAGGGCCGCCATCAGAAGCACGAGGACAAGAATCAGTCGTCTATCGTTTCGCATATTATCTCCGACGGGACTAACAAAGGTTGTCACAGTAACGCTGAGCCACACTTGCAATCTAACAATATAACGCTCGTTCGTCTATCGCGTTACTGAAACCATTTTGAATACTTATTTCGTGCGCGCCATGCCCAACGTTAACGTTTCCTGATATCGTCATGCTTGCGTTTTTCAAGTTCTGGTAGGTTAGTATCGACGAGACTCCAACCTGGCTCGATTTCCCCAGAGGACGTCACCGGAGGTTTGATCTCGATCGGCTGGTTCAGGTCGAAGTATTTCACATGGCTGGAAATTGTGAGCCATTCCCCTGCCTGCGAGACCGGATTCTCTTCTAACACAGCTATCTTTACTTTGGCTTGCCGGATGGTGTAGTCCACTTTATCAATCCACAATTCAACTTTTGAGCGTTTATTCGCTAAAGATTCCCTGCCGATCTTGCCCCAGTCGATCGTTCCCTGGTAGCGCAGGGTGTCATGCCCATCGATCATGTCGTCAGGCAACTGTTCAAGATCGAGCAACGAACCCAGAATTTCGAGAGTGTTCTCCTTGCTCATAGCGAGCCCTGTGGTATCGTCAGATTTGGCTTGCCCGGAGATTTCGTCCAGGAATTTTCCGACTCCCGCTCTGACATGGATATATGCTGATTTTCGACTGTCGCCGCGAACATACCGATCATCGCCGATTCCGATGAACTCGACTGCATCGTCGGGCTCGCCGACGATGACCCGAAATCGGTCTGGAGCCGAATATTCGATTTCCATTTCCGATTGAAAGATTTCTCCGTACTTGGTGACAGTTACCGACTCGATTGCGCGGTAAGATCGAAGCGCAGCAGTTGCCGCCTCGGCCTTCTCTATCGTCCCAGCGCCAGACAGCTGTAGAATCCCGATTGCGATCACCGCGACCAAAACGCTTGCCACGATAAGGGCCGGGCGGACCAGCGCCGGAGACACCAGACGGGGGAACAGTCTGTTCAACGCCTGTGCCGCTTTGATCTTTGACATGGCGGCCTGTTTGAGGTCTGATGGAATCGGCGTCGATCTCAACGAAGCAAGCTGATGCCTGTCTCGCTTGTAGTCGGCCAACATCGCCTGGCAGGGGGAGCAATCCGCCGCGTGTCGTTCCACGAACTCGCGTTGAGTGCGGGCCAACTCGCCATCGGCATACGCAGAGAGCAGATCCTGCAAATCTGAGTGTTTCAACTAGTGTCACCTCCTGCCCTGGAGTCGTACGCCTTACGGAATTCCTCCCGTCCCTTCGCCACGCGCTTTCGCACTGCGTCTTCGTTGACGCCCAGAATTTCGGCGATTTCCCGATATCGGAGACCCTCCACGAAGTGCAGCGCCAGACAGACTCTGCGTTCTGGCGGCACATGAAGCAGCGCATCCTCGATGGCGATCTTCTCGTCCGTGTTTGGAGTGGCCTGGGTAGCAGGTAGTTTCTCCGTGCCCCGAAACGGGACGAAAGTCAGCAAACGCCTGCGTCGATGATATTTCAGCGCGTCGTTGGTGGCGATGCGATAGAGCCAAGCCTTGAGAGAAAGCTCCGAGTCAGTTTTGAGGATGCTCTGATACGCTTTGAGGAACGTGTCCTGGGTCAGGTCGTGGGCGACCTCGCGATCTGCGGTCATCCGCAACACGTGCCGAAAAATCGCCGCCTGATACTCTTCGACGATCTCGCCGAAGACATCAGTCTTCCCGGTGCGGACCTGATTTATGACCCACGCTTCGTCCAACGATGGCGCTCCTTCGATATGTCGCTTGATACTATAATCCCTGAGAGCGCCAAAACCGGAACAGGATCGTCAGTCAATCGCAGCAATAATCGCACCCTCCCGTGCGACCCATCGCCTGGCAAACAAAAAGGGCGACTCTTGCGAGCTGCCCTTATGCTAACTATGTTTTATTGAGAGATATGCTACTGGGTTGACGGGTTCAGGCCCATAGGACGCTCGGCGATCTTGTGCCGCACCTCTGGGTTCACCAGGGACATGGGCAGTGTGCCGCGCAGAATCCGGGCAGTTTCCTGACCCACCTGCACCAAGGCAGCGACCCTAGACCTTGATGAGGACCCGGCGGAGTGGGGCGTCACGATGACGTTGTCAAAATCGAACAGCGGGTTGTCGGGCGCGGTCGGCTCTTCCTCGAAAACGTCCAGTCCGGCTCCGGCGAACTCCTTGTTTCTCAGCGCATCGATCAGCGCTGCCTCATCGACGACCGGGCCTCGGCACGTGTTTATGAAGTAGGCTGTCGACTTCATGGCCTTGAAGAAGTCCGCTCCTATGAGTCCTCGGGTCTGGTTGTTTAGAGGAGTGTGGACCGAGATGAAATCGGACGAAGCGGCGAGTTCTTCCAGGCTCCCGACCAACCGCACGCCGTATTCTTTGGCTATCCATGGGGCGACGTATGGATCGTATGCTATGACCTCGATTCCGAAGGCTTTGGCCTTGCGGGCGGCGGCGCGGGCGATGTTGCCAAAGGCCACAAGTCCCAGCACGTTGCCGTCGATGGGCACCATCGGGACAATGGCGTCCCTGGTCTCTGCTCCCCACTTGCCTGCCTTAACCAGATCGTTGAGGATAGTCAGCTTTTTGGCGCATGCCAGCAGCATTGTGATGGCGTGGTTCGAGACCTCTTCGGTGCAGAAGCCTGCGCTGTTGACCACCATGACGCTCTGGTCTGTGGCGGCTTCGTGGTCAATGTGGTTGAACCCGTGACCGAAACTGACGATGGCCTGGCCCTGGTCAATCTCCTCAATAATCTCTCGGGTTAGCACGATGCCCTGGTCGATGATGACGTCAGCTCCCTTTACGGCCTCCATCGCCTCGCCTTCGCTCTCAATGCTGTGGACTTCGAACTCATAATCGATTCCTTGCATCTGGGTCTCGATAAGCTCGGTATCGGGCTCGCCTCTGGATAGCATTACTACTTTTTGCGTCACTTGTGTTGCCTCCCTATTTTTGTTTGCTTAATTGGCTTTGTTGTGATGGCATTAACGGTTTTCGTTCGCAAGCGCGCTGATGGCGTCGATCACGGTGTCGATTTCCTGATGGCTGTTGAAGAAGGCGCAGGACAGCCTCATCGAAGAGTGGTTCAGAGCAGGCCTGCCCAGGATGCGCCACCGCTCGAACATCTGTGCGTTGAGGTCGGTTCCAGACAGTCCCGAAACTGAGAATGTGACGATGCCTGTGGAGAACTCGTTGGACTCAGGGCTGCGAAGGGTTGCGCCGTCGATCTCGGATATGGCGGCCTTGAGTCTGTCAGTCAGTGCGCGGGATTGGGTCTCGACGTTCTCAAGGCCAACGCTCTGCACGAACTCGATGCCCTTGCTCATGCCGCTGTACAGAGTGTCGTGTCGCCCGCCGAACTCAAACTTGTGGGCGCTATCGGTGAATTCCAGGTCGTCGGTATGCCGATTCCAGTCGCCAGCGCCAGAACCGGACCACGAGACCTCCAGTTTGGGAATCCACTCTTTCTTGACATAGAAGATGCCGGTTCCCCAGCCGCCCAAAAGCCACTTATGGCCCGTGCAGGCGTAGAAGTCGACGTCGATGTTTCGCAGATCGACGGGAAACTGGCCCGCCGACTGCGCGGCGTCCAGAATCACCGGGATGTTGCGGGCATGGGCTATATCGCACATCTCTTTGGCAGGCAGGCGTGTTCCGGTGTCGGTGGTGACGTGGCTGATGGCGACCAGTCGGGTGCGGTCACTCAACAGGTCAGAGAATCGGGATAGCAGTTCTTCTCTGTCCAGCGAAATCTGAAGCTTTTTGATCTTGATGCCTCGTCGTTCTACCAGATTGAGCCAGACGATTATTCCGGTGGGATGCTCCTCGTTGGAGATAATCACCTCGTCGCCAGGGTTCCAGTCGATGCCGTATGCCACGGTGCTGATGCCTTCAGATATAGCCCTGAACAGGGCAATCTCGCTGGAGTCCACACCAAACAGGCCGGCGGAAACCTGCCTTGCGCTCTCGAACCTATCACGCACCGGCCCTCTGACCGTAGGGATGTCGGCCCCGTTCTCGGCAACGTCTTGATATGCGCTGATGATGTCCTGAGCGACCGAATTGGGCAGAGGCCCGGAGCCTCCGGTGTTCATGTAGATGGACTTGTCGAGGGCATGGATTTCGGCGCGGACGGCATCAATGTCGAATTGTGGCAATTGTTCTCCCGTGTGGCGCATGAGGCGGCAATCGAGGGTTCGCGCCATATTATACGCGTCGAAACAAGGCTTGTGTGAAGTTTCTTGAATTTACCTTCCGTTGTAGGCCTTGCGTCTTGCGTTTTCGACGAACTCGTAATAATCGGTGTCGGCGCGGTCGTCGGTGGACCCAGCGTCGCCCATTTCCCTGGACATGGGAATCCAGAGCGCGGGGTTCGGCAGAGGCCCAGCGGCGCGGGACAACTCCCAGAACCCCAGGTTGCGTACCCTGGCTCCGGACTCCGCCTCGTAGCGTTTGAGGAAGATGTCCGCCGCCTCCTTGATGCCCCGCAGGTACATATTCATGCGGAAGTAGGCCACATCCAGAGCAGGGTCTCCGTAGGCGGCGGCGTCCCAGTCCAACACCGCCGATATCCGACCCTCGTGCCACAGCACATTGCCGGGCCAGTAGTCCATGTGGATGAACACGGACTGCAGATTTTCGATTTCGAAGCGCAGTTCGCGGATGGCGTCGTAGATAGTGTCGGACAGCGGATGTCCTGCCATGCGTTCTGGATAGTCGCGGGTCAGGAAATACAGGCCTAAGTCGTTGCCGTCGTAAAGGTGTTCTCGCTCCTGCTCGTTGGGTCTGACGTCGTGGATTTTCAGCAGCAGATCAGCTAGAGATTCGGCCCAATCGCCAACGTTCTCAGGGGCGGCAATCTGACGGCCCTCAACCATCCGAGTCACGATACCCGGCGCGCCCAAGACATCGCCCGTTGGGTCCAGATACAGAGGTTCGGGAGCCGGAATGCCATGCGCCCTGGCGACCTGAAGGCCGTGGAAATCAGCGGATGCCCGTAGAGGAGCGTCCCATGCGTCATCGTCGGTCATGAGCTTGACGGCGAGCCGCAAACCCTTGCCGGACCGAGTTCGGCACTCCAGAATTCGAACTTCGTTGGTGAACGCCCCAGTCGCAGGCGATACGGAGACGAGCTTGAGGTCAGGTGATATGGCGCGAAGGATGTTTTGGGCGTGTTCGGATTTGAAGTGCATGTGAAGAAGGTTCCTGATGGCTTGAGGTTCGTGAATCAACGAAGGCGCAAGGACTATCAGGGGGACATAAGCCCACTGATAGTCAAGAGTTTTGTCCTATCGATACCTTAGTCAGTCAAGAATTCGGGTCAAAGTGATTCCTTCAATCTACATGCTAGGAACCGTGCTGACCGAATGCGGCAGGCTGGTTTTGTCCATGAGGCGCAGGTCGATTCCGCGGGCGGCTTCGCGGCCTTCTGCTAGGGCCCAAACGACCAGGGACTGGCCCCGGGACATGTCGCCAGCGGCGAAGATTCCGGGAACGTCGGTCATCTTGTTGGCGTCGGTCTGGACGTTGCCGCGCGGGTCGAGAGACACGCCCAGGTCTTCGATCATCCCGACGCGTTCGGGGGAAACAAAGCCGAGCGCCAAAAGCACGAGATCGCAGTCTATCTCGAACTCGCTTCCGGGAATTTCGACCATGGCCGGACGGCCTGTCTTGTCGGGAGGGCCCCATTCGAGGCGAACGGCGTGGAGCTTTTCGACTTTGCCGTTGCTGCCGGAGAAGTGCTTGGTCAGGATGTTATAATCTCGGACTCCGCCCTCTTCTTGAGCCGATGACGTCCGCAAGATTGTCGGCCACAGAGGCCAGGGGTTGTTGGCTCGGCGCTCGACGGGAGGCTCAGGCAGCAATTCGTACTGATACACGACCTCCGCGCCCTGACGATGGGCCGTGCCCAGACAGTCGGAGCCTGTGTCGCCGCCGCCTAGGATCACCACTCGTTTGCCCTCGGCGACGATGCGTTCGGATGCGTCCACTTTGGCGCCCTGGTTGATGCGATTCTGTTGAGGCAGGTACTCCATAGCCAAATGGATTCCATCTAACTCCCTGCCGGGTATGGGCAGGTCTCGGGATATTGTCGAGCCTCCGGTGAGGCATATGGCATCGAACTCAGACTTTAGCTGGTCAACTGGATAATTTTTGCCGACGTGGACTCCGGTTCTGAAGATGACACCCTCGGCCTCCATCTGGTCAACGCGCCGCTGGATGATGTGCTTCTCAAGCTTGAAATCCGGGATTCCCAGCCTCAGCAGGCCGCCGATGTGCTCATCGCGTTCGAATACAGTGACCAGATGTCCGGCCCGATTCAACTGCATGGCCGCGGCGAGACCGGCAGGCCCCGAACCGACGACAGCAACACTCTTGCCCGTTCGGGACGCCGGAGGTTGGGGCGTTATCCAACCCTCTTCCCATCCGCGCTCTACAATGGAACGTTCCATGTACTCAATGGTGACAGGGTCGTCGTTGATGTTCAAAACGCAGGACGCCTCGCAGGGAGCGGGGCATATCCTGCCTGTGAATTCGGGGAAATTGTTGGTTGAGTGCAACTCTTCCAAAGCCTCGCGCCATTTGCCTCGATAGACCAGGTCGTTGAAATCCGGGATGATGTTGCCCAGCGGGCATCCGGCCATGCAGAAGGGAACGGAGCAGTTCATGCACCGGGCGCCCTGGTCTCGGGCCTGCTGCTCGCTCCACGGCTGGTAAAACTCGGCCCAGTGTTGAACTCGTTCCGAAGGTGACTCCTGGGGCAGTCCCTGTCGGGCCAGTTCCTTAAATCCTGTGGGTTTACCCATTAACGTTTCTTCCAGTTTGGTGAGTTCAAGGCCTACAATTGGTCGACCTGAATTTGGGATTGGATGCAGTTGTATATTCGATTAATCGTCGGAGATTCCTACCGCTTCGGCTTCTCTATGTTTGCGCTCAGCAATGATAGTTTTGAATGCCCTGGGCATAACCTTGACGAACTTCGGAATAATGTCGTCCCAGTTGTCCAGGACCCGCTGGGCGTTGGAGCTACCAGTGTAGCCCAGATGATCCTCGATCATGCGACGGACGGTGGCGATGTCCTCTGGCTCCGCAAGGTTTTCGAGATCGACCATCTCGGTGTTGCAAAGGTCTCTGAACTGGTCGTGTTCGTCCAGGACGTACGCTTCGCCTCCGCTCATGCCTGCCGCGAAGTTCCGGCCTGTCGGCCCCAGTATCACCACGTTGCCGCGTGTCATGTACTCACAGCCGTGGTCTCCCACGCCTTCCACTACCGCCTCTGCTCCGCTGTTGCGGACGCAGAACCGCTCTCCGGCGATGCCGCGAATGAACACCTTGCCGCCGGTGGCCCCGTAAAGAACCACGTTGCCGACGATGATGTTCTCCTCTGGCGTGAATGTCGCCTCGGGAGGCGGCTTGATGACGACCTTGCCGCCAGACAGGCCCTTGGCGAAGTAGTCGTTAGAGTCTCCATCGACGTACATTGTGATGCCTTTAGCCAGGAACGCCGCGAAGCTTTGGCCGGCAGAGCCTGTGAAACGAATCTGAATTGTGTCCTCGGGCAGTGCGTCTTCGCCGTACCGCTTCGCCACGTTGTAGCTCAAGGTCGTGCCCACTGTGCGGTTCGAGTTGCTGATGGGAAGGTCCAGTTCCACAGGCGTCCCGTTCGCCAGCGCATCGGCCGACAGCTCGATTAGCTTGTTGTCCAGCGCATTTTCCAGACCGTGGTCTTGAGTTTCGCGGCAGTAGGTCGCAACGTCGTCGGGGACATCGGGCATGTTGAGCAGATAGCTGAAGTCCAACCCCTGGGCCTTCCAGTGTTCGACGGCTTTGCTGCCCTCCAGCCTATCCATGCGCCCCACCATTTCGTTGATAGTGCGGAATCCCATGTTCGCCATGATCTGTCGAAGCTCTTCGGCCACGAAGAAGAAGTAATTGATTACGTGTTCAGGTTTTCCGGTGAAGCGCTTGCGAAGTTCAGGGTCCTGGGTCGCAATGCCCACGGAGCAGGTGTTCAGGTGGCACTTTCGCAGCATGATGCAGCCTAACGTGATGAGGGGCGCTGTTGCCATGCCGAATTCCTCGGCGCCCAGAAGGCATGCGATCGCGACGTCGCGGCCTGTCTTGATCTGGCCGTCGGTCTGGACGACAATGCGGCCTCGCAGGTCGTTCTCAACCAGCACCTGCTGGGTCTCGGCGACTCCGAGTTCCCAGGGCAGGCCAGCGTGTTTGATAGACGAATCAGGAGACGCGCCGGTGCCTCCGCTGTCGCCGGATATAAGCACGACGTCGCCGTGGCCTTTGGACACTCCGGCGGCGATGGTGCCGACGCCTGCTTCAGCCACCAGTTTGACGTGTATCCGTGCCGTCGGGTTGGCGTTCTTGAGGTCATGGATAAGCTGCGCTAGGTCCTCAATCGAATATATGTCGTGATGGGGCGGCGGCGAGATAAGCTCGACTCCGGGGGTCGAGTTCCGCACCCAGCCGATGTACTCATCAACCTTGTGGCCGGGAAGCTGTCCGCCCTCGCCGGGCTTTGAGCCCTGAGCCATCTTGATCTGGAGGTCAAGGGCGTTGGCGAGGTAGTTAATCGTCACGCCGAATCGGCCAGATGCCACCTGCTTAATGGCGCTGTTTCGCGAGTCGCCATTGTCGTCGAGTGTATATCTATGGAAATCCTCGCCACCCTCGCCGGTGTTCGACCGGGCGTTGATCCGGTTCATGGCGATGCCTAAAGTCTCGTGAGCCTCGCGACCTATTGAACCCAAGGATATAGCCCCCGTGGCGAACCGCTTCACAATCTCGCTGGCAGGATCCACCTCGTCCAGCGGTATGGCGGTTTCGGCGTTCTTGAACTCCAAAAGCCCCCGGATGGTGAATAGATTTCGAGCGTAGGAGTTACTGGACTCGGCGAACGCCTTGTAGGACTCCCAGTTATTGTCCTTGGCGGCCCGCTGAAGCACGGCGATGGTGGACGGATTCCACATGTGGCGCTCGCCATCCCTGCGCCACTGGTAGTAACCGCCCTGGTCGAGGTTCAGGTTGCCGCTGACTACCAAATCCAAGTATGCGAAGCTGTGTCTCTGGCGGGCTTCCTCTTCGATCTCATCCAGCCCAATGCCGCCGATGCGGGAGGGGGTCCATGTGAAGTATTCGTCAATCAAGTCGGTGTTCAGGCCCACAGCTTCGAACTGCTGAGAGCCGCGGTAGCTAGCGATTGTGGATATGCCCATCTTGGACATGATCTTGACGACGCCCTTGTGGGATGCCTTGATGAAGTTCTTGACTGCGTCGTCGTAGTCGATGGGCGTCAGGAAATCAGACTGGCGTGACATATCTGCCAGGGTTTCGAAGGCCAGGTAAGGATTGACAGCCGCTGCGCCGTAGCTGACGAGAGAGGCGAAGTGAGCGACCTCGCGAGCCTCTCCCGATTCGACGACGATGCCAACTTTGGTGCGCGTGCCCTCGCGGATCAGATGATGATGCACTCCTGCGATGGCAAGCAGGCTGGGTATCGGCGCGCGGTCGCGGTCGACGCCCCTGTCAGAAAGAATCAAGATCGAGTAGCCGTCCTCAATGGCCTGAGAGGCTTCGCCGCACAACCGGTCCATTGCCTGCCTGAGAGTGTCTCCAGACTCGACATCGAACAGCGTCGACAGGGTTTTGGTTCGGATGCCGTTGACCTCGATGCCGCGGATTTTTTCCAGTTCTTCGTTGGTCAGAACAGGCTCCGTGATCGTAAGCTGGCGGCAGTGTTCGGCTGTCTCGTCGAATAGGTTCTGCTCAGAGCCGATCATGGAGCGGGTCGAGGTCACAAGCTCCTCACGAATCGCGTCCAGAGGAGGGTTGCTGACCTGGGCGAATAGCTGCTTGAAGTAGTTGAACAGCAGCGGGGATTTCTCCGACATGACAGCCAGCGGCGAGTCGTTGCCCATCGAGCCAGTGGGCTCTCCGCCTGTCAGGGCCATAGGCTCCAGAATCATGCGCAGGTCTTCGAGGCTGTACCCAAAGGCCGCCTGGCGATGAACAAGCGTGTCGAAATCTGGCTCATGGATGCTGGCAGGCTTCGGCAGATCGTCGATGTGGACCATGTTTTCTTTCAGCCACTCACCGTAGGGTTGCCGAGCGGCCTGGGCAGACTTTAATTCGCTGTCCTGCACGATCTCGCCGCGTTCAGTGTCCAGCAGGAACATGCGGCCAGGGTAAATGCGCTCTTTGAAGAGCACATTCTCCGGCGGCACGTCCAATACTCCAGTTTCGGAACCCATCACCAGCAGGTCGTCTGTGGTGACCAGATAGCGGCAGGGCCGAAGGCCGTTGCGGTCCAGCACGGCGCATATCTTCGTGCCGTCGGTGCCGATTACCAGCGCGGGGCCATCCCACGGCTCCATCATGCTGGAGTGGTACTCGTAAAAGTCCCGTTTTGCCTGATCCATCGGAATATGGTCGCCCCACGCTTCCGGAATCAACATCATCATGGAGTGTTCCAAGGAGCGCCCTGATGCCAGAAGGACTTCCAGGGCATTGTCCAAAGTTGCCGTGTCGCTCTGACCGGGAGTTGTTATGGGCAGTAGTTTCTTAATGTCGTCGCCCAGCAGGTCAGACGCAAAATTGTTCTCGCGGGCGGTCATCCAGTTGGTGTTGCCACGCACGGTGTTTATCTCGCCATTGTGGATGACAAACCTATACGGGTGCGCCAGTTTCCATGACCCAAGGGTGTTGGTGGAGAATCGGGAATGAACCAGCGCGAAGGATGTCACCACGTCCTCGTTTGCCAGGTCATGATAGAACCCTTCCAATTGATGGGCCATGGTGAGTCCCTTGTAAACCACTTTGTTAGTGGAGAGACTGCATATGTAGAAATCGTCTTTGTTTTCGAGATCGGTTTCTTCGACTGCCCGTTCTATCTGCTTGCGAATTACGAACAGCCTTTGCTCGAAGCTAAACTGATCGTCGGAGTCGTTGCCGTCCGCCACCACGAATTGCCGGATGAAGGGCATGACCCTGGCTGACAGTTCGCCGATGGCATCGGGCGAAACAGGAACGTCGCGCCATCCCAGCAATGTATGGCCCTCTCGTGCCACGACAGACTCGATGATCTGCTGGCATCGGGCGCGCTGTTGGTCGTCTGTGGGCAAGAAGACCATGCCCAGACCGTAATGGCCCTCAGTAGGGACGGTGATGCCCTGCCCACCGAACTCCTTGACTACAAAATCGTGAGGCAGTTGGATAATCAGGCCTGCTCCGTCGCCGGTCTCAGGGTCGGCTCCCGACGCTCCTCGGTGGCCCAGGTTTATCAACACCTCAAGACCCTGTACGATAACCTGGTGGGACTTTTTGCCTTTGACGTTGGCAACCAGTCCGACACCACAAGCGTCGTGCTCGAAGGACGAGTTATACAGCCCCTTGTCGGAGAGGCGAGGAGTGTAATCTTTTTGGTAGCTATTCGGCATGGCGTCACTCTGTCGTGTGATTCTTGTAGTTGTCATAACAGGCCGTCGAGCGGTCATCGTATGGCAATATGTGGAAACGTTATAGATGAGCGAAGGTCAACAATATCCGAACGGGCGACCCTCGCAGTTTGCACCTCACAGGTTGGCTAGAGGGTCGGCAGGTATCGCGCGATTTCGTAATCCGTCACGTGGGACCTGTATCGCTCCCACTCGATCTTCTTGTTCTGGATGAAGCTTTCGAACACCGCATCGCCTAGAGCGTTGCGTACGAGTTCGCTGTCCTCGGTGATGGATATGGCCTCCCAGAGGTTTCCGGGAAGCGACTCGATGTTTCGTTCCTTGCGTTCCTCGGAGCTCAGATCGAAAACGTTGGTCTCGGCGGGAGGAGGAAGCTCCGTTTTCTTCTCGATACCGTCCAATCCCGCCGCCAGCATCACGCTGAATGAGAGGTAGGGATTGCACGCAGGGTCAGGCGCTCGATACTCGATGCGGCGGGACTCCTCGCGTCCAGGCTTGAAAGCCGGAACCCTTATCAGGTCAGCGCGGTTCACCGTCGCCCAGGTAACGAAGATCGGGGCTTCAAAATTAGGGACCAGTCGTTTGTACGAGTTCACCCACTGATTGGTGACGGCTGTGATCTCGCGGGCGTGATTCAGCAGTCCGGCGATAAAATAACGGGCGTTGTCAGACAGGCGGTTCGGATCTTCGGCGTCGTAGAAGGAGTTGCGCCCGTCCTTGAACAACGACTGGTGCGTGTGCATTCCGCTGCCATTAAGTTCAGTTATGGGTTTGGGCATGAAGGTGGCGACACATCCGTGACGCTGGGCCACTTCTTTGACGGCCACCCTATAGGTCATGACGGTGTCAGCCATCGTCATAGCGTCGGTGTGTCGCAGGTCGATCTCGTGTTGGCTGGGCGAGACCTCGTGGTGGCTCTGCTCCACCGGAATGCCCAAATTCTCCAGCATCAGCACCGTCTCCCGGCGCAGGTCTGTCGAGGTGTCAGTGGCGTCCTGATCAAAGTAGCCGCCCTGGTCCAAAAGCTCTGGACTCTTGGAGTTCTTGAAGTAGAAGTATTCTAGCTCCGGTCCAACGTAGTAGGTGTAACCCAGGTTGGCGGCGCGCTCAATATTCCGGCGCAAAACGTACCGGGAGTCCCCTTCAAAGGGTTCTTCATCTGGCGTGATAATATCACAGAACATTCTCGCGACGGCATTCTCCCGAGGGCGCCACGGCAAGATGCTGAAAGTGTTGGGGTCAGGCAGGGCGTAGAGGTCGATCTCCTCATCACGGGCGAAACCTTCAATGGCGGAGCCGTCGAACCCCATCCCGCGTGTCAGCGTGGACTCCAGTTCCTCCACCGTGATGGCAAAACCTTTGAGATTGCCCAGAATATCCGCAAACCAGAGCCTGATGAACTTCACATCGTTGTCTCTGGCTTCTTTCAGGGCGTATTCTACTGCTTCGTCTCGGTTTACCATCTGTCTATTTGCTCAGTGTAGAGGGCCTCTGGCGGTGAACAGATCATGAATCGGATTTCAGGGTCATCGTCCCCAAGTTGGCCTGTTCAGTTCCAATCCGAGGGAAGAGTTTGTGAAGGGTGGCAATCCAGGCCGTTAACCATTTTGGTCGCTGAACTGGGGAGACTCGCCAACTCGGATAGAGTCACAGGGGCCGCAGAAACCACGATTCTAGACGACCATTCAACGACGGGAATAGGCGGCGTTTGTATGGTCAAACCCAAGCAAAACCGCGCATGTCCCCAGGGTAGAGAATTCAAGAAAATATAGCAGTTTGTGAAAGTTGTGTCAATCTTTTCGACTACCTGAACAGGAGGGGGCGTCGCGCCTGGTTGACGTCACGCCCCTTTTTAATTCGTTGATCTCAACGCATCGGCTTCGCAGCCTAATTTCTATGCGTCAAAGTACAGGGAGAACTCGTAGGGATGGGGCCTCCATTGTACGCTTGCAATCCAAACGTGTCTCGATCAGATTCGGATGAGGCCCTATCGCCTATTATCAGGAAGGAATTTTCTCGATAAGAGAACCGTCCGTCATTAGCCACAGGTAGTTTGAATTATCAGTCTGGTGACCAGATAAGGATCCATATTGGATGCTGGACGGCGATCTTCCAAATAACCTTTTTGATCAACCTCTACTTGCCAAGGTATTCTGACAGAAGCACCTCTGTCAGATACTCCATAATTGAATTCATCGATGCGCTGTGTCTCATGAAGTCCAGTTAAACGCTTCTCATTTCCTGCACCATAATTCCTAATGTGCTCTTGAACATTTTTGCTAAGTGCTTCACACGCATTAATAATAGGCTGGTAGGACTCACGCATCGCCTTTGTTGAATAATTCGTGTGCGCTCCAGCTCCGTTCCAATCACCACTAACTGGCTTTGGGTCAATGGAAACTACTACGCTGTATTCTTCGGCAATTCGATGTAAAAGCCAACGTGACACCCACAGTTGGTCAGATACTTCCAGAGCTCCCACCGGTCCGACTTGGAATTCCCATTGTCCGGGCATAACTTCTGCGTTCGTGCCAGCAATTTCGATTCCGGCTTCGATGCACGCAGTTGCATGTGTTTCTGATACTTCGCGTCCGAAAATTAAATCAGCTCCGACTCCACAATAGTATGGCCCCTGCGGTCCAGGGAATCCGCCTTCAGGAAACCCGAGTGGTTGTTTCCCATCAGATTCAAACAATGTGTATTCTTGTTCAATACCGAACCAAGGCTCTTCTGCAGCAAATTTTTCGGCTACCTCAGCACAAGCCGCCCGGGTATTGGTTGGATGCGGGGTCATGTCGGGCAACAAAACCTCACACATAACAAGCATATTATCGGCTCCACGAATGGGATCTTTACAAGAGTAAACCGGTCGCAAAACACAGTCCGAGTTTGCGCCTGGAGCTTGATTTGTGCTTGAACCATCAAATCCCCAGATCGGAAAATCGGTTGTCCCGTTTGGAACTACCTTTGTTTTTGAGCGTAGTAAATGGGTTGGTTCCGTGCCATCTATCCATATGTATTCGGCCTTAAATGCCATACCATCACCTCTATTTGCATGCTTCCTTCTTCGATTTGGAAAGGATCGATCCTAATTTGATCTTTCATCCACCGAAATTGTATTACCTAAAGAATACTTTTATGAATATATAAATAGCACCATATACGGGTCAGGAACCAGCAGTTAAGTTATGAGATTGAACCCTGTTGATGAACGGTAACACTTTGAGTGCAGCACTTTCGCCAATGGTGTTGGATGATCACCGCATCCTTGCAGTCTCGCGAACTACTCGGATGATGGGGCTTCTTACACTCGATGTGCCTGACCGAGATTCGGTCAGGCACATATTTTAGCATGGTGACCGGCTTCGCTGCCCGGTGCACCGACGGAGAGGTTTCGAGTCCGATGACGGCGGTTAGTGGGTGTGCCAGGGAAGCAGTGGCCTGACTCTGGAACTGGTTAGTCTTCTTTGTGGTTCTTGCGAATGATGCTCGGAACGACCACCCAGAGGCTGAAGAGACCTACGAAAGCTGCGCCGACTAGTACCATTTCCATATCGGTTCCTTCTCACTGTTTAATGTGAGGCTGGTGTCGCTTGTTGCTTGCCAGCCATTCGTTTGTTCTATGTTTCACATTATGACGAGATGATGTTACGGACGTGTTACCCAAATGTTAAATCTTTGTTACATCTTTCACATTGTGACTCCCAACACCACATTCCAAGATACAAAGAACCCCGCTCGTCCTTGGTGGTTTGGACGAGCGGGGTTAACGTTAAGGAATACCTTTCCGGTGTTAGTTGCTAGTTAATCGGCTTCTGCCGGGTCTGGCGCGATGCCGCCGGTCTGAGGCGCCATCTCTGGGTAGGCCAGCGCGCCGTGCTCTGGCTCGTCCAGGCCTTGATCTTCTTCCTCTTCGGAAGCCCTCAGCCCCATTGTCAAGTCAAGCATCTTGAAGAGAAGGAGACCGACGCCGAGAGCCCAAGCGATAGCGACGACCAGGCCGAGCGCCTGCGGGCCTAGTTGGGCAGCGTTTCCGTCTATCAGTCCCGAGACGTCATTGTGACCAGCGGCGAAGATTCCAACAGCCAGAAGGCCCCAGGCGCCATTGATGCCGTGGACGGTCACTGCGCCAACGGGGTCGTCAACTTTGAGGATGTTCTTTACGAACGCAACACCGAGGACCATCAACCCACCCGCGATCAGGCCGATCACGACGGCCGCCCACGGGTCAACATACGCGCATCCGGCGGTGATTCCGACCAGGCCTGCAAGGGAGCCGTTGGCGGCCATTTCGATGTCGGCTTTGCCTGTGCGTATCATGACGATGTAAATGGCCGATGTTGCGCCTGCCGCGCCCGCCAGAAGCGTGTTCACGGCGTTGAGGCCCAGGGTGTCGGAGTTGATGTTGAATCCGAACCAACCGAAGAACAAAATGAAGGTGCCGATGACAACGTAGGGCATGTTGTGGCCCTTGAGAGGCAGCCCTTCTCTGAAGCCCTTCCGTGGGCCAACAACGATGGCGCCTGCCAGCGCCAGGAATCCACCAATCATGTGGACCACGCCCGAACCGGCGTAGTCGGCAAAGTCCAATTCAGCAAGCCATCCCTCACCGTTCCACGCCCAGTGGCCGTAGATGGGATAGACGACAGCTCCAACGATGAAGCTATAGGCGAAGTAGGCGTTGATTTTGGTGCGCTCGGCCATCGCTCCCGCGATGATCGTCGCAGCGGTGCCGGCGAAGACCATCTGGAACAGCCAACTAACCAGATCGGCGTCGCTGAAATCAGCGAGGAAGAAACCCTCGGAGCCGATAAAGCCAGCGGCTCCTCCTCCGCCCATCATCAGGGCGTAGCCAAACGCCCAGAACCCCAAAGACGCTATGCAGAAGTCGAGAAACGACTTCGTCATGTAGTTGACTGTGTTCTTGGAGCGAATCAGGCCCGCTCCGAGGAAGGCGAATCCCGCCTGCATGAAAAATACGAGGGCCGCCGCGACAATCAGAACGAAGTTGTCCAGCTTTTCGCTGAGCGCAGTGATCGGATCGGTTTCCTGGGCGTACGCGATTGCTCCGCTGCTAACCAGTATGCCGATTCCCAATAACATTACGATTGTCAGTTTCAGCTTGAAAGTCGAGATGCTGAAAACTCCTGACATCTGGTTCATCTCAATTCCTCCTGGGGGCTACCTGTTTGTGAAGTTGTTCACAAGGGTACGGCGTGGATGTTACACGCATGTTGCGGGCTTGTTAAATGTTTGTTGCCGTGTTGTTACAATCTTGTTACACAGGCAGAGGGTCCCGCTTTCTCTTTGTTTGCTGGCGAATTCGTCGTGTTGATGGATAAATGTGCGGCCTCGTTTATTGACTTACGTTGAATCGTGAAAATTTCCCGACTTTCTTGCTGACGGAGTAACTTTGACAAGGTCGAGCAGTCGGCTTAAAATGCGGGCATGTTCGACGGAACAGCTAATCTCTTTAACAAAAGAAGGGCAATGAGGGGAGGATATTTTGGACAAGATGCACGTAGATATCTACTTCGACTACGCTTGACCCTATGTCTACAATGCAGCCGTGTGGCTGCATAGAGTTAAGCAGGTTCTGGGAGATGATCTTGACATCACCTGGAAGAATTTCTCGTTGGAGCAAATAAACAGTAAGGAAGGCGGAGACTGGAAGGTCTGGGAGCAAAAAGGCCTTCACGAGGCCCGCGCGCTGCTAGCTTCCGTGGCCGGTGAAGCCGCAAAGCGACAGGGCGATGAGGCCTTCGACAAATTCCATCTGGCCCTGCTGACTGCTCGGCATGCTGGTGATCGGGCTCCTCTTAATGAAGACGATCCTATCATCAAAATCGCCGAGGAATCAGGACTGGATGTTGCCCAGTTCAAGAAAGACCTTGAAGACCCTGCATTGCTCGAGATAGTGGCAAAAGATCACGAAGAGGCTGTGGGAACACATGGAGCTTTCGGCACTCCCACGTTCATCTTCGAGAACGGCCAGTCGTCCTACATCAAGACGTTCATTCCTCCTGAAGAGGAATCGCTGGAGGCTTTTGAGCACTTCATTGGCCTTATGTCCAAGCGTTCCTATATTGGCGAGGTCAAGCGGCCTCAGCCTCCGTGGCCAAAGGGCGCCGTGTAGAAACTCAGTGGTTCTGGCTATCCGAACACGCTGATGACAGGGGAGGGGTTTTATCCTCCCCTGTTTTGCTTCTATTCCGCCATGCTGAGTCGAAGAGAAGCATCTGGTCTTGTGTTAACCAGCCGCTGTCAACCAGACACCAGATTCTATCCGCACCCGCTTAAGAAGGTGTGTTCAGCCGGAAGAAAACCCTCCTGACGCCTTATATCCTGACACCTGACAACCTCGTGGCGCATTTCATTGTAAAATTATCGTACGTCGCCCCCAAACGGTAATTCGGAATGAACATATTTACTCACTCACGATTGGATGCTCTCGAACGCAGTCTCGACGTGTCATTTGATGACAAGTCGTTGCTGGAGCTTGCCTTCGTGCATAGCTCCTTTTTTGCGGAGTTCCCTGAGGTCTATCCTGAGTCCAATGAACGCCTGGAGTTTTTGGGGGACGCGCTGGTTGGACTGGTGGTCGCTCACGAGCTTTACACTCGATTTCCAGAAAGGCCGGAGGGCCAACTCACCCAGATGCGGGCCGCTCTGGTGTCCAAAGAAGCCCTGGCCCAGGTTGCAGACGTTCTAAAAATCGGCGGATACTTGATATTGGGCAAAGGGGAAACGGAGACCGGAGGCGTCGAGCGAGAATCCAATCGGGCCAACGCTTTTGAAGCGCTCATTGGTGCGATATTTCTGGACCAGGGCTATGGCAATGCGCGCGAGTTCACTCTGAGAGTCATGGAACAGCCGATCAAGGCAGTGGTCAGCGGCGATGCTCCGCTGAAGCATCCCAAATCGCTTCTTCACGAAGTGTCGATGTCCAGAGGCTACGGGCCGCCAGTTTACAAAGTCATAAATCAAACAGGCGCAGATCACAACCGTGAGTTCACCGTTGAGGCAGTGGTCAATGGCAAGCCAGTAGGTCACGGCACCGGAGGCCGAAAGGCTCTAGCCGAGCGCGAAGCCGCCAGAGAAGCCCTGAAGGCTATGGACGTGAGCGAGTGAGGTCGACCCCACTCATCCGGTTTCGTACTTGTGGCCTAACTCCTCTTCCCACCTGAGGTAGTTCACCATGTCCGCGAAGTTGCGGTCCGGCCCCATCGGCAGGACATCGGTGGGAATGCTCATTACGCCGGAAAGACCCTTCTCGACGGGAAGTCCTGACTCAAGCCAAGCCGCCATGCCCCCGTTCAGAACGGACACGTCAGAATAGCCCAACTCGGAGAGAGTCGCGGCGGCCAGCGTTGACTGCACTCCATCCCTGCATGTGATCGCCAATAGAGCCGATTTGTCGGGCGCCGTGGCTTCAATCCTCAGTTCCAGCCACCCTCGGGGAATCCAGTGCGCTCCCAGAGCGTGGCCCCTGGCAAAGTCCTGGCTAGGATCGACAAAGATTTTGGTGACCTGGCTGTCGGATTCCAACTCATGGGCAGAAATATGCTTAGCTTGTAGCACCGCCTCAGCGAAACCGTCAGGCGCGGTGGCGGGCATGCCGGATTCTAACTCCGCGCCTGCGGACTCCCAAGCCGACGTTCCGCCGTCAACGGCATATACCTCTTTGTGACCCATCTGACGATACATCGAGGCGGTCTGGACGGCCCGCGCCTTGCTGTCACAGGTGAACACGATGGGGCAGTTATGAACAACACCGACTTCATCGGAGCGCTGCACCGCCTGCCCGCCTGGGAACCACCGGAATCCCGGAATGTGCCCAGCCGTGTATTCGGCCTCTGTCCGAACGTCAATCAGGTAGATGTTTTCTGCGCTTTGACGGCCTATCATTGCATAGAGTCCGGGAATATCAAGGAATTTGACGCCGTCCTCAGTCGCCAGCGTGTCGGCGTACTGTTCGGCGGCGGCTATGCCTTCCGGCGAAAGTTCGGGTAATTCCAGACGGTCTCCGTTCGCCTCCAGTTCTAGTCCGGCCAGAACCCAGCCCGCTGTTCCGTTCTCGAGGCCAAAAACATTGGTCAGGCCCATGCGCTGAAGCACACGGGTTCCGATGATGCTCCGGGTGCGGCCCGCGCAGTTGACGATAACGGTCGTGTCGTCGTCCAACTGGCTGGTGATATCGGTGATGCGAAGGGAAAGCTCGCCGCCTGGGATGCTCCTACCGCCAGGGATGCAGGCTCGTTGGTACTCTTCAGGAGTCCGGGTGTCGAGGATTACCAACTTGTCGCCGTTTTCAATGCGTTGGTTGAGATCGGTGGCTGTTATCTCAGGCACATGATGCTGCACCTGCATCTTCTCGCCGTAGTCCTTGCTGGGGACATTCACGCCCCACTCGGTCGGAAACTTCTCCACGACCCACTGGTTCATGCCGCCGTCAAGCGCTGAAACGTTTGTGTACCCCATGCGCCGGAGGGTTCCTGCGGCTAAATCCGCGCGGCGCCCGTCGTCGTCACACACGATGATGCGGATGCCTTTGTGGTGAACTGACCTCGCCATTTGAATCTCCAGATCGCGTCTCGAGATGAGGCTGGAGCCTGGAATGTGGGAACTGTTATACTCGCCCGCCTCTCGCACGTCGATGAGGGCGTAGACGTAGTCGCTGGACATCAGGGCGTTAAGATGTGTTGCCGAGATTGTCCTTGCGTCCGCCGTTGTTGTTGAGGCATTGTGTTGTGTCATTCTGACCAGTTCTCCACTAACAATCTTGGATTCCGAAATCTATTTTACGACCTGTGTAGCCATGATCCCAGCAGATTTCACTGCTGCGAGAAACTCGTCGAAGTCCTTATCAGATTTAAGGGGTTGAAGGCCCTAACTCCTCCCAACGCGCCCTTTGCATAGTCGGAGAATGGTTCTTCGGCGTGGGAGAACTGATAGACTCCCAGAATTACGCCCGAGGATTTATGGAAGATTGATCTCCTAGCAGTTGCTGAACTTCTTCGTCGCGAAATGGGTCACCGCTCCGGTTTCGAGGTCGTATCTGCTGCGCTCCAGGCCCCGGAGGTCGGTGCCATAGACGTGGACCTCGACAGTGGGCCTGTCGCCGGGGTTGTCCATCTGGTGGATTTCGTCCACGTCGGGGATCAAAAGGCTGACATCTCCGGGCTTTACGACGGTCAGGCGGTCCTTTTCTAGTTCGGCGTAGTCGTCGCGGGAGCGGTCGTCGTGGCGGCGGAATCGGGTCTCGTGGATGGAGTTGTCCATGACTCCGATCATGCCCCAGGTGCGATGGTCGTGAGGGCCGATGTGGTCTCCAGGGCCCCAGACCACAGTGGTGATGAGCAGGCCATTGTCCCCATAGTGCAGCAGGTAGCTACCGTGGTTGCTGGAACCGGCAGGAAACCGGAACTCATCAGGAATCGCCTCGGGGTTGTTGATGAGACGCTCCAACTGAGTTGAGCCAACGTCGAATATCTTCTCCTGGTCGGCTTTATCGTCAATCAGCACGTTCATGTCGTGGACGAACTCGTCGAGCGAATACGTTACGGTTGTCATGATTGTCTCCTGTTGGTGTTCATATCGTTGTGTTCGATCTTACATCATCGTCACGGATTCATCTGCCCGTCGTTAGAACTTCTTTTAGGCGGGCGGCGAGAATCTCTTCCTCGCCTGGTTGCAAGGCCACAGGATACACAGCCAGTGCGTCACCAATGTCGGATAAGCCGACCCGCACGCCGGGGTCACCGTCGAAGAGCATCTGGTTTATGTCCTCGATGTTGGGGCCGTTCCAGTCCTGATCAAAGTGGATTACTGCCTTCGCGAAGTTGGAGCCCCCTTCAAGATGGTCTGGACGGGCTTCCTCAAGTTCTACTCTGAGACCAGGAATCTCCTTCAACTCGTCAACGACGTAAACGCACTTGGCGCGCCAGTTGGCGTTCACCGCCTCAAAATCGGTGTCCACGAAAATCTCCAGGGCTGTGATGAGTCCGGCGATCTCCTCTTTGCAGACCTTGGCCGCGCGACCCACAGACACGCTGTTGGGGGCTCCGTTGGCGTATGCGGCTTCGATCAGGTCGGCCCGTCCGGCCAGGATGCCGGTGGACTGGGGGCCCATGACACCCTTACCGCCACTGAAGCTAACCAAGTCGGCGCCCTCCTCTATAAATCGAGACAGGTTCTCTAGCGGAGGAAGCATTGCCGCCGCATCCACGATAACAGGGATATCGTGTTGGTGAGCGATCTCTACGGTTCTGCGGAGGGGAATTGCTCCTCCGCGTCGGGGGCCGAATATATATGCCACCGCCGCCGTGTTCTCGTTGATGGCGTTCTCAAGCTCCCATTCCTGCGTCGTGCTGGCGTTTCCGATCTCCACCAGCATGGCTCCTGCCGCTCGGAAACTGTGGTCGTAGTTGACCCGGTGGGCGCGATGCAGGATGATTTCGTTCTTCATGTTGGAGGTGTCGGGGAGTTGCCATATTTTGGCCGGGTCGTTTCCGGCCATCGTGGCCGCAGCCTCCAGCACCATGCCAGCCGCCGAGCCTGCGGTCACCAGTCCGGCCTCTGCGCCTGTGAGGGTGGCGATGATGTTGCCTGCTTTTTCGTTCAGTTCGTGCATGTCTACAAACCAGTGTGAGGCATCGTCCATCGCCTGAACCACGGCTGGGGGCATGATGCTCCCGCCATACACGGTTATCCAAGAAGCCGCGTTGATGATCCGCTTGACGCCTAGCCTATTGTAAAAATTTCCGCCTGTTGTCATTGTTGGTTTTTCTCCTGATGTGGCTCGAACCAGTGTAGCCTGCTCATTTTACACCGAGCTCCGGTTGATTAAGGTTTCCGGGTCAGAGGGTTCTGAAAACCGGCGCACGGTGTTCAAGACCGGCGCTCAGGTCGCCAACCGCCGTCGTTAATTCATTCCAATATCTGAACGCTTTTTTTGGTCTGAGATGTCCGAAACTACAGGCGAACCCTGCGTCACAAGTGTACCCTCGACCCCACCGACGGGCAACTTGGGAATTCTGGCCTTCAATTTCCCACTGTGATACTCTTGGCGTGCCTTATCGAAGGTCTAAAATCGAAGGTCGCCAGTGGGGCAAACCTGGCGGGTCTCGATACACAATTAAGGGAGACGAGAATGGCCAAAGTAATCGGTAGTTATCTAATCGCCAAGCAACTTAAGGAGGAGGGCGTCGACACGCTTTTCTACTTGATGGGTGGCCCAAATTTCGACATTGTGATGGCTGCTGAAGACCAGGGCATCAACTGCGTCGACTTCAGGCATGAGCAGGCGGCGGCCTATGCGGCTCATGCCTATGCTCGCGTGACTGGCAAGCCCGGGGTGACCACTGCCGCTTCCGGCCCCGGAACCCTGAATCTGCTGACTGGAATTTATACCGCCGCAATTGACTGCGCTCCTATGGTAATTCTCGGTGGCGCAGGCCCCGTGCACGAGATCGGGCGCGAAGCTTTCCAGGAAGTGGACCAGCAAAGCATCATCGATCCCATGGTCAAATGGTCTCACCGCACCACACAGGCCGCGCGGTATCCCGAGGTCGTCAGCATGGCGTTCCGCGAGGCGGTCAACGGACGACCCGGCCCCGTGTATATCGACTGCGGAGCGGATGTCCTTTATGAAGAGGTAGAGGAGGATGAAGCCATCAGCGGCACTCACGCAACCCGGCGCACTCGCCCTGTCGCCGAGCCTGGAGCGATAAAAGAAGTTATCGACATGATGTCCGCCGCAGAACGGCCCATCATATTTGCTGGCGGCGGAGCCTTTTTCTCAGGGTCTGCTCCAGAATTGGAACGCTTCGTTGACGTCACCAAGACCCCCTTCTACACCGCGCCAATGTCCCGTGGACTGGTTCCCGAGGACAACGCGGTGTCGTTCCAAGGCGCGCGGTCCACTGCCATGCGCGAAGCAGATTTCGTGCTGGTTGTCGGCACTCGCCTGAACTGGATGATGCAATACGGTCAGAGGTTCGCTCAAGATGCCAAGATCGTCCAGATTGACATTGACGGTCGAGAGTTGGGTCACAATCGCAACATCGACCTGGGAATCCAGGCCGATGCCAAAGCTGCGATGGGTCAACTGTTGGCCGAAGCCGAGGCCCGTGAGGGCGAGTTCGCCGACCGCCTGGAGTCTGATTGGGTCATTCACTTGAGAGAGGATAACGACCGCCGGGCCGAGCAGAGCGCGCCGTTGCTGAACTCTGATGCGCAGCCCATCCACCCACTACGGCTTTGCAAGGAGATTCGAGAGTTCCTGGACAGGGACGCTATCGTGTCTGTTGACGGCAACGAGATTCTGCACTTTGGGCGGCAATCAATACCGACCAATGTTCCCGGTCACAGGCTGAACTCCGGTGTCACCGGAACGATGGGCGTTGGTCTCCCCTATGGCATCGGCGCTCAGCTAGCGAAGCCTGATGCTCAGGTGTTGGTGCTACACGGCGACGGCTCGATGGGTCAGAACGCTATGGAGATCGACACCGCAGTTCGACACAACCTACCCGTGGTTACGGTCATCAGCAACAACGCGGGATGGACGGCTCGCACGCCCGGCCAGCGCAAGCCCGGTCGTGAGCTTGGCTTCACCGCCTACCACAAGATGGCTGAGTCACTGGGTGCTTATGGCGAAGAGGTGACAGACCCTGCCGAGATCAAGCCCGCTCTGGACAGAGCGTACTCTAGCGGCAAAGCTGCGGTGATCAACGTCATTGTAGAGCCTACCGCCGCCGGCGTGTCCCGCGCCTGGGGCGGCTCACGCATGGAGTAAATTTTTTAATTACTTCGATCACGTGGTAATTGTTAGGGGTGCGCTCACGCGTGCCCCTTCGTTTTTCAGAGTTTTCTTAAATGAGCCTATCGACGTGAAACAAAAGCGATTCTTCCGCGTGATGCCAAGGATGACAGGGCTGATAACCGTCCTATTGGCGATCGAGTTTCTGGACGAGTTCGTGTTCGGAATTCGCGAGGCTGGCTGGCCTCTCATTCGGGACGATCTCGACCTGTCTTATGCGCAGATTGGGATACTGCTGAGTCTGCCTCGACTGCTGGGTTCGGTGGTTGAACCGCCAATCGGGATTCTGGGCGATGTCTGGAAGCGCAGGTGGCTGATTCTGAGCGGAGGCGTCGTTTTCGTTGCTGCGCTCGTGTTGATCTCCGCAAGCCAGAGTTTTTGTATTTGCTGGTGGCGTTCATCCTGTTCTACCCTGCTTCGGGCGCGTTCGTAAACCTGTCTCAGGCGACGCTGATGGATTCTGAGACTGATCGTCACGAGCAGAACATGGCTCGATGGGGATTTGATTTGCGGGTTCGCTGGGCGTTGTGTTAGGCGCGGCAGTGTTGGGTGGGGCAGTCCTACTGGGCGTCGGATGGCGAGTATTGTTCTTGTCGTCCGGTGTTGCGACGGTTTTTGTTCTTGTGGTGGCACGGGGCATGCCTCTGGGTGGCGATTCTGGCATAGGGCAGTCAGGGGCCATGGCCAAGGACCTGAAACAAGGAATCTTCGACGCGCTTAGAACGCTCAAAAATTTTCCGGTGCTGCGCTGGTTGGTGTTATTGGAATTTTGGGACCTGATGCTGGACGGCCTCCACGGATATCTGGCCCTCTACTTTGTGGATGTGGTTGGCACAGCGCCGGCGAACGCCGCGATGGGGGTAGCAGTGTGGACGGGAGTCGGTTTGGTGGGGGACGTTTTGCTGATACCGCTGTTGGAGCGAGTGCGAAGTCTGACCTACCTGAGGTTCAGCGCAGCAGCGGAGTTGCTCTTGTATCCGGCATTTCTGTTGGCGCCGGGATTGTGGCCCAAGCTGGTGATCGTCGGCGTGTTGGGCTTCGCCAATGCGGGCTGGTATTCGGTGTTGAAAGGGAAGTTGTACTCATCCATGCCGGGTCAGAGCGGGGCCGTGATGGCCGTGGGCGACGTGTCGGCCTTGTTCGGGGGTCTCATTCCGCTGGGCATCGGGATCGCGGCTCGAACGTGGGGTCTGGGCGCGGCGATGTGGCTGCTGTTGGCGAGGCCCGTGGTGCTGCTAGTCGGCACCCCTCGGCAAAGAAAATTAGCGGCCTGACCTATATTCACGATCTTTCGTGCGCTGTGAAGGAGATAGGTGTTGCAAATCCTCAGAAACTGGCTTCAGCTTGTTCGTGTACTGAACGCGGAATGAACAACAATATCCAGCCAAAGATTCCGATTATCACAATTATCAATTCCCCGACGCCGATGCGCGCATATCTCACGCTGCCAGGAGACAAGGCTTTTCCCCAATAAAGGTTCAAGACTCTTTGGGCCATCGTCATGGGAACCGTAATTAGAGTAGTGCTGATAAGCGTTATCAAAATTAGGGCTGCATTATTGGCGATTCCAAAAGAAACGAAATTGAGAATGGTGGAGAGGACTAATAACACAACCGCCAATCCAGGCGCTATTGTCGACGCAACGCTTTGACTGGCTGCCAACTCGTTTATGGTCCGAATGTGGGCGTGCATCCTGAAGAATCCGTAAATAGGCACATTGAGGGTCATTGCGTGCCAGAACGGATAGTTGTCGCCTTCGATCTCGCTCGCCATGTGTTTCCATGTGATGTAGAACCAGTAAAAAAAATAGAGTCCCAACGATAGGAACGATGCGAGAACAACCCTGTTGCCACTGATTATCACCGCTGAACTACGGGTGGACCCGGCGCCATCCCCTAGTTGGTCTCGCAGTCCTGGAGGAACTTCGTTGAATTCGCTGACCCCGCAATTCGAGCAGAACTGACTAGCGGTCGAGTTAATTTCGCCGCAGTTGGCGCATAGCTTATCCGTCATGCGTCGGACGATAACACCGCCTCTCAACGCGGTCAACTTCATCGGACACCCCATCGTTAACATTCTGTAACACCGTATCTGGAACCCTGGGTGTTCTATCGCGAGAGAAGGCATATTACGGGTCGCTTTTTGCATGGGCAGTTGCGACTATGGTGTCTCATCCTTTTGATTCGGAGATAATCAGATATGTTGGAACAAAACAAAGCGACGGTCCGCAGATTCTACGAGACTACGGGTGATGGCGACCTGAGTATCATAGACGAACTACTGTCCGAGGATGTGGTCATCCACGGTTCGGTCGGCGATCATCACGGCAGAGACAACATCAGGCGAGTCATGGCCGGCCAGAGGGGCGCATTCACAGGTTGGCATGTGACTGTGAATGACCAGATCGCAGAAGGCGACAGGGTCGGTTCGCGTCTCACGGTTGGCGGGACTCACACAGGCGCGATGATGGGCATTGAACCCACCGGCAAAGTGGTTGAGTTCAGCATAGTGTTCATCGACCGGCTGGTTGACGGAATAACCCTCGAAGGCTGGCACAGCCCCGACTACTACAGCTTGTTTCGCCAGTTGGGCGCTTACCCAGCGTGAGATGGCCAATATGAATATGAACAAACACCTGATACCTGAT
>CEWR01062483.1_pt1 | contig 29748 bp, 16 predicted proteins | sample 356321 | NCBI WGS metagenome assembly CEWR01 (sample SAMEA2621551, study PRJEB7988) | marine metagenome | biome: marine biome (ENVO:00000447); feature: mesopelagic zone (ENVO:00000213); material: "saline water (ENVO:00002010), including plankton (ENVO:xxxxxxxx)" | depth 790 m
GCCGTCAGCCGTGAGCGAACCGCCATTGGCGTGTTGACTGTCCGAGGCGATGACGCCCAACGGGTATCCGTTAAATCGAACGAATCCCGTGACCTGATCTGTGGCCCAGAGTGGCCCAATCTCAAAAAATGAATCGATGTCGGCCATCAATGTAATGGCTTTTCGGATATCGAATGTCATGGTCCGCTTACGTGGAACAAGTCTAAACAACTCTTCGTCGCGTCGATCGGGTGGATCGTTTGGATTAGGCGGTAAGACTGGCGGTGGTTCGTAGACACTCGTCGGCAGGTAAGAAAGAAACGTCCGCGTCATATGCGCGGCCTCGTCCTCCGTTTCCGCCAAATTGTCGACGGAACCGTTGGTACAGTGGATATGCCAACCACCGAGCTCTTCCTTGGTAATCTCGTATCCCATCGCGTGACTCACTACCGGAGGTCCTGCGACAAACAATTGCGCGATGTCGCGAACCATGACTGAAAAGTGCCCGAGAACCGCTTTCGCGGCGCCGATCCCAACCACGCTGCCAAGCAACATGTTGACGACGGGGACCGTGCTTAATTGTTCCGCGTACATGGTGCTGCCGAGATGTCCGGGGAGATACGAGCCGCCGCCACCCGATACCCTCGGACGACCAGCTTTGATCGCTCCTCTGCTTTCCTTGGCAGTGCTTTCACCCTCTTTCTTCTGGGCAGGCACCATCGCAGCAACACTACCACCGCCCGAGGAACCGTCGAGCAAGCGTACCGACGGCGAACGCATTTCCAACGAAAGGCGATCGAGATAACCGCTCTTCGCACCGATCGCTCCATCTGCATGACCACCGCGTGACGTAAAGTCGTCTGCACAAACGATGGCGGTGCGTCCGTGGATCTTGCCCCAACCACCGACATGGTTCGCGGGCGTGAAATCTACGATCTCGCCTTCATCATCGTACGACGCAAACCCAGCGACGCTTCCAACTTCGCGGAACGAATCATCGTCAAGGAGTAGCGTGATGCGTTCTCTGCACGTCAATTTGCCCCGGCTACGTTGTCGCACCACGCCGGGGTCTTCCGACCCGGGGGCAAGTCGTTCTGTCGCAAGCGCCTGCAGGGTGTCGATCGCCTCGAGCACGGGCGCCCATGTTTCGTCGGCGCGATCGCGCGGTCGCATCCGAGTGCTCGCTGATCCAACAGCTGGCGTGATCACCGCGACTGTTTGGTCTGCAGCAACAACATCGCCGGGGCTAAGCGGTTGAATGCCTTCCACGACACCATCACACGGGGCCGTGATCATTGTTTCCATCTTCATGGCGCTCAGGACGAAAAGTGCTTCCCCCACAACCACACGATCACCAACACCCACCGAGACTTCGACGACGTTACCGGCAATCGTGCTGGTGACCGTCAGTCCACCTTCAGGGATGTCGAGATCCAGCATAGGCGTTGCGATCGCGGTTGTTTCAGTCGAAGAGGTAAAGTTCGATTGCATTACCTTGGATTCAAAAAGGGCCAGCGCCGGACTCATCGACGCACCAATTGTAGGTCTGAGATTGGGCTCGTCGTCCAGCAATGTCGTTCTTGCATCACCTGCCCGAACAGTCTCGTGGGATAGGATGGCGACCAACTGCTGCAAATTGTTTCCAACGCCACCGATATGAAATTCTTGCAACGCGTGGAGCGTGCGAGCCAACGCCTTCGGGTACGAGCCCGCGCCATTCGACGAACCAATCACCTTGGCCAATAGCGGGTCAAATTGGGAGCGTACGGAGTATCCCTGATAGCCGCTCGAATCGACCCGCAACCCGACCCCTGACGGTTCTTTATAGGCAGTAATGGTTCCCGGGCTTGTCACGACGACGCGCGCCTGAACCGCAAAACCGTTTGGGGGGCCCACCTCCTGTTGCGTAGCGAGACCCATCGCAGCAAGCGAATCTCCCGCCGCTAGCCGGAACTGCGCTTCCACTAAATCAATGCCTGTCACCTGTTCCGTGACCGTGTGCTCAACTTGAATGCGCGGATTACATTCGATAAAGAAGTATTCTTCTGTCTCGGGCACGACCAGGAACTCGAACGTCCCCGCATTCGTATAGTTACCTGCCCCAGCGAGTTTGATCGCATCGATGAGAATACGTTCGCGAAGCGCTGGTTCGAGATCCGGCGCAGGCGCAATTTCGATTACCTTTTGATTGCGAAGTTGTACCGAGCAATCGCGTTCGTGCAGATGGACGAGATTTCCCTTGGAATCACCCAACACCTGCACCTCGATGTGACGCGGATTAGAGATCCGTTTCTCAAGAAACAAAGAGGGGTTAGCGAATGCTGCGTTCGCCTCGCTTTGACAGCGCTCGAACGCATCCGACATTTCCGCTTCCTTCTCGACAAAACGCATGCCGCGTCCGCCGCCACCAGCCGCCGCCTTGAGCATGACGGGATAGCCTATCTCCCGCGCTAATTGTTGGGCTTCTGTTGCACTTTCGACAAGCTCTTCGCTTCCATCAACGACCGTAATATCTATCGACTTAGCCAACGCGCGAGCACGTACTTTGTCACCAAATAGGATCAGCGCCTCGGGTGAGGGGCCAATGAAGGTGACACCTTCCGCTTCACATCGGCTCGCGAACTCTGCGTTCTCAGAAAGAAACCCATATCCAGGGTGAACGCAATCACACCGGGTCGCCTTGGCTGCATCAACGAGTGCTTCGATGTCCAAGTAAGCGCTAACTGGGTCGGCTTGATCGCCAGCCGAACTTCCAATTTCCTTATTTTCCGTGGTGTAGCGCGTGTGGAGTGACCCAGCATCCACCGCTGCGTACACACCGACCGACTCCATCCCGAGCGTCGTTGCCGCCTTCGCAATCCGAATCGCGATTTCACCGCGATTCGCAATAAAAACGCGTTTAAACGGCGCGATATCTGACACTTCGTGAGCCATGGCATCCCTCCTCGCGCAGATGAGACTGAATGGTCGGGCGCGGGTTGTCTAGTCCGGCGGACAGAGTCTTATCGGCTGCGGTCACGGTGCTATGCTGCGTATATCTCCTTGGTTTCAACGGCGCAGCCTTGCTCACAAAAGACGATACACAGTTCTTTAACCACCACGGATTCCTACATATTCCGAGCGTTTTTACTCCCGAAGAAACCCTTGAATTGACGACAGAACTCGACTGGCTCATTGACTCCTGGGCCGATCGCTCCCCAGGTTGGTCGGGTGATTGGCGACAGGTGTACATGGACCCTGACATCGAAAAAAAATCGGAGTTGGTAGCGATGCACGACCTCTATTTTTACTCCGATGCTTGGATGCGGGCGGTGACCCACCCCCAATTGACGTCCGCCATGTCCCAACTGATCGGCCCTAATGTCGAAGTGCATCATTCAACCCTGCACGTCAAACCGCCCGAAACGGGGCACCCTTTTCCGATGCATCAGGATTGGGCCTTCTATCAACACGAGGACGGACGCTACATCGATGTTCTCGTTCACCTCGACGATACCCACGCAGAAAACGGCGAAATACGGTTCCTCGATGGATCACACAAAGAAGGTGCAAGACCGCACGTCACTAGCAACGCCGGCGGGCCGTGTACGCCGCATTTGCCAACGGATCAATATCGTTTAGCCGATACCATCCCAGTTCCAGCTAAAGCCGGGGACGTGGTCTGCTTTAGTATTCACACGGTACACGGCTCCTACATCAATCAGACACAACGTAATCGTCGGATTGTTCGTATCGGTTATCGAGACCCAGACAACCGTCAAACCGCAGGCCAGAGCATGGGTCGACCAGGAATGATGGTTCAAGGCCGCCGCCACCGCGAGCCCGAACAACCGTTATTTTCGATCAACGGACCTCATATCAGCCGAAAAATGAAATCTGGTTGACGACATCCACACCACGGGGACGCGTTCGCTCCAGCGGCCAATCGGCATAGCTTTCGATGTACAGATAAAACGGGTGGGTTCTTAACCAGGTCGCGTTCATTTTGTATTCCTTCACCCGCAGGTCGATGGGGTTTAAGCTCCCTGCCAAGATAATTCCAGGATATTCGATGCCGCAGATTGCCGAACCCAGTGCCCAAGAGCATGCCGAAGGCTTGAAGACGTATTTGCGCGAAGGCAAAAACCGCGCGGTCCGTTTGGGAAATCGAGGGCCAATTCAATTCGACCGAACCGGCACGCTACGTGGCGACATCCTCGAAGCCTACTGGACTCAGGGATTTTACGTCTTCGAAAATGTTATCCAGGCGGAGGAACTTGATGAACTGAGGGCTGGAATTGCGGACATGCTCGCTCGCGCTCCAGTAGAACGAGGCGCGGAGCTTGACGCCAAAGGAAGGCCCGCATTCGGGCGAGAATTCACAAGAGATACGTACACCTGGATTCCGCCGTTATCGGACCCGGTCGGTGGAACCAGTCGAAACGGTGGTCGTCATCCATCAAAAATGGTTGAGCCCGTGCCTCCGAAGAATGCGCCGAAAGAGATCATTTACATGATGTTTGGCATGTGTCAGGCGATGGACGCGGGTTTACGTCTGTATGGCCACCCACAGTTATTAGCGATAGCGGAAAGCATCAATGGACCTGACTTCACGCCTTTTAACGATGCTATTTTTCTCAAGCAGCCGGGGCTCGGAGGATCTGTCGCTTGGCATCAAGATGGTCTAACGCACTGGGATTCGCCGAACTGGGACGAAGGCATTCATGGATTCAATTTTCAAGTTCAGCTATACCCCAGCACGCCTGGCAACTGTCTTTGGGTCGTACCCGGTACACACAAAGAAGGACAGGTCGACATACGGGCCTTGGTGGGAGGAAACGAAGGTTCCGAGTGCCTCCCGAACGCCGTGCCCCTAGTCTGTCAACCGGGCGACGTCACCGTGGTAAACCGTCAAACGTTGCACTGCTCCTTTGCCAATACGTCACCGGACGAGCGGGTATCACTGACCTTTGGATTTCACCGGCGTTCATCCGTACTTGGCGCCGTTGGCGTCCTCGGATCTGCCGAAGGCGACGTCTACGACGAACAACGCATCCATGAACGCTCTAGCGTGATTGCGGTTGCAATCGATGCTCGGCACCAGCACTTCCCGAAGGAAAAGCCGTACCACTACCAGCCCTTCGTGGGTTTGGAGGACAAATTTCGCTGGAACGAACATACCCGCGAAACGGTCATTAAGGACTACAACACCCAAGATTTAGGTATTTAACCGTTGTGATGGTCGGTCAAAGCGGCGTAAACGGTATTTGTCGTGTCCCGCAGGCGCCCCGAACAATGCAAAGCGGTCCTTACTAAGTGGATATTGATACCTACTTCACTGATCACTGGATCGACATCGAAGAGGATCGCATCGAGCGCTATGAACGCATGTTTCAGTGGCGCGATTCGCAACTCGAACAACTCGCTCCGGCGTCGATCGAAGCCGGACACCGTATTCTTGATTTTGGCTGTGGCCCTGGCTTCTTGGCTCTCGCGCTAGCCGACATGGTCGGAGAGCAGGGTCAGGTATACGGCGCAGATATCAATGCACGATTTGTCAGCGACGCGACGCAACGAGCTGGCGGCCGGGATAACATCAGTTTTCACCATCTCACCGACCACGTTTTGCCATTTGAAACGGCGAGTTTGGATCGGGTCCTCGCAAAAAATGTTCTTGAATACGTACCCGATGTCACTGCAACCCTTTCTGAGATGCATCGTGTCCTAACCCCCGGGGGCCGTATCCACGTTCTCGACAGCGATTGGGGGTTCGTGATGGTCGAACCTTGGGGGAAAACGACGGTCGATCGCTTCTTCGAGGCCGCGTCCGTCGCATTCAAAGAACCTCACATTGGTCGTAAACTCGTTCAGCTGCTCAAGGCAGCCGAGTTCGAAGCGGTAACCGCGAAAATCGCAGCTTCCCTGGATACCACCGGTGGCGGTCTTTCTGTGTTGCGAAACATGCGCCGGTATATCGGCGTTTTTAATACGATGAGCCCACAAGAAGCGGACGAACTCATTCTGGCTGCGGAACGAGCCGTGGATGATGGGACTTACTTATTTGCATTACCGCAGTTCGTCGTAACCGCCAACAAACCATCTTGACCGAATAGATCGGTGTCTATTCCTCGTCACATCCATTCGTTCGCGTGCGAATCGACCTTCCAGCGACCCTCACCTTGATACCGTGCGATCTTGTCCAACCGAACGGCCGGGGTGCCGCCGCCCCCTCGCGGGACGCTCCCGGTCGGTAAGAGCGGCAGCCCGTATTTCTCCCACCACGCGGGTTCGTCAACGACTTGCCCTCTAACTGAGAGTCGACCCAAATTCCATTCGGCAAACATATCGTCGAGCGGCCGGTGCCGCGATAGCACAAATTCATTCGAGTCCATGATCCACTGATTGGTGACTTCGCGATCACCGTCGGCCGGATCGTCGTCTTTATCGAGCGGAAACGTAAAGACGCCGCCCATGTCGCAACTGACTCGTTCGGCGCCATGCTTTCCCGCCGCAGTCCATCGCATGTGGCTCCTCGGTCGCACCTTATTAAAATCTTGCACCACCGCCATGCGGATCTTGTCACTTTCGTGAATACCAGCCGAATGAACCATCCAACCGTGACAAAACAATACGTCGCCCGCCTTGCCAGTGAACTCGATCGGCTGGACATTCGTTTTGATGTGATCCATCACGTCTTTAGACTCATTCGTGGCCACCCAATTCAGAGCCTGTTCGGAAGTTGGGTACAACAACTGCGGTGACGTCGGATAAAACGTATATCCTCCGGATCCCGGTTCGACATCGTGCAAGTACGTGATCACGATCATCTCCGTCATGCTTTGATCCATGTGCGGCCCCAGTTTAGAAACCGACCCCGCCGGATCACGCGGAAAAATGGCGTAAATGCCTCGGTTGCGTCGCGGTCGCTTGACCGGCCCACCTAATAACGCTTCTGCCATATGCAATACGCTCGGGTGGGCGGACGTTACTTCCACGAATCCCGGGTCGTGGCCTATGCCATGCCAGCGCCATACATCGTTGCTGAGATCCCGAGTCAGCTTATGCGGCAGACGGCCGACTCGTTCGCCCACAGCCGCTCCCCTTCTCTCGTCTTCGGGAGTCGGCCAGGCGCCACGACCCATCCAATTCTTGGCAAGACTCCAGCGATTCTCGTCGGGCCAGCGGTCTCCCGGGGATACCCACGAGTCTGGGTCAGCGGATGTCATATTTGCCGTGGTTACTGGGGGTTGACGCCACCACAGGTCCAGAAACGGTCGAAATGCGCCTGCAGAAACAAGACCCCGTTTGATCACAAAACCTTGTTCCCGAAACTGGATCGCTTCTTCCCCACTCAGCCCGAGCGTTTCTGCACCTGGCGGATCCGCGTCCGGCAGGGACGGACGCGGCAACAAGACCGGCGGCTGCTTGGTACCAAATGCCGCTTCCGGATCCCGCGGCGGAGGTACGGGTTGTTGGATGCTAGAACCGATGTTTAGGGTGTCGGTAGCGATAGATGTCTCCGAAAAATCCGGTTAATCCTTTCGAGCATATCGATTCAGTCCCTTAATCGTCTATGTGCTTTTTAGTCGACTCTCGTTTGAACCAGAATAAACGAGGATCCTAGGCAGGATTCTTCAGAACGCTATAATTCGGCCCCGCTCAACCTAGGGAGGCATGAGGTGAGTAGCAACAATCAACTTCGGACACACATCGCGATCATCGGCGCGGGGCCCGGAGGAATCTGTACCGGCATTCAATTACTAAAAGCGGGCATCGAGGATTTCGTTATTCTCGAAAAAGCCGCCGGTATCGGTGGCACCTGGTGGCACAATCGCTATCCAGGAGCGGAGTGTGACGTTCCGTCCCACCTCTACTCATTCAGCTTCGAACCTAAGAAAGACTGGTCTCGCCCCTACGCTCGGCAACCCGAAATACTTGAATACATGCGTCACTGCGTCGCGAAATACGAATTGTTGCCATACATACGTCTCAGCAAAGAGGTCGGCAGCGCTCGCTGGGATAACACCAGCAGCACTTGGAAGCTTTCGCTCGCCGACGGCACCTCGGTCAAATCGGACATCCTCATCAGCGGTGTCGGCATGTTCACCGAGCTCAATTATCCTGAGATTCCCGGCATCAACGAATTTAAAGGAACGATGTTCCATACGGGTGCATGGAAAGAAGGACACGACCTAACCGGAGAACGGGTGGCGGTGATCGGTAGCGCCGCAAGTGCAGTCCAGATGATTCCTGAGATCGTTGACGCGGTTGAACATCTCTCCGTCTATCAAAGGCGCCCTCAATGGGTATTGCCGAAAGAAGATGCGGCATTTTCAAACGAGCAGCTCGCCGAATTTATTGAGAGCGACGTCGCCGTACCCTCGCGCCGGGCGAAAATCCGCGAAGGCCTGGAAGGGTTTATTACGTTCTCGAACCGCGACATTCTCACTAACGCCGAAGACGCTGGGCGAAAGAACCTCTCCTTCGTAGAAGATCGGCAAATCCGCGAAAAACTGACGCCTTCGATGGCATACGGTTGCCGACGGCCCCTCGCGTCAAACCTTTACTACCCGGTGTTCAATCGTCCCAACGTTCGACTGATTAACCGTGGCGTCGAGCGAATGAGCCGTGACACGGTGTATGCCGGAAACGAATCGACTGTGGTTGACACCGTCATTTTCGCGACGGGGTTTCAGACCACGCGGTACCTCTCGTGCATCGACGTATACGGTCGCAACGGAGTCAGCATTCACGATGCGTGGCAGGAAGGTGCTCAAGCTTACCTTGGCATCACTACCGCCGATTTCCCCAACCTCTTTATGCTCTATGGGCCCAACACGAATAACGGCTCGATCCTTGAGATGATCGAGCACCAGGTCGCTTACATCTTGCGCCAAATACGATTCATGGATGAACATGAGCTGCAATGGATGGCTCTTAAGTCCTCCAAAATGGCCCAATACAACGCAACGCTCCAGCGTGATCTTCAGAACGTTGACGTCTGGCACGGCGACTGCGGTGGCTATTACCGCGGCCGCGGTGGGTTTATCGTGACCCAGTGGCCCCACACCATGGATGAATACAAGGCACGACTTCAATCCGACCGAGAAAGTTTCGAAACGGGTTAGGAGAGGATGCATCGACAACTACTTATTAGATAAACCGAGGGAGTCTCCTCCATGCCTTACCAGCACCCCGAGTATTTAATTTCAGCGGCTGAGCTTAACGCTCGAATTGACGATCCCGATCTCCGCGTATACGACTCGACCGTGTACTTAAGACTGTCGGAAAAAGGTCCATACCGCGCAGAGAGCGGCGAGCAGACATTTCGGGCAGGCCATGTGCCGGGTGCCATGTTTTTTGACCTCATTAACGCGGCTTCTGACACAACTACGGGTCTCGGATTTAGCCTACCAACCCCCGGTCAACTGGAATCGCTGTTTCAAAATCTCGGTATCGAACACGAAAGCGAAGTCGTGATCTACAGCACTGATAACATGATGTGGGCGACGAGGGCATGGTGGCTGTTGCACTACTGTGGGCATCCCAACGTTCGTGTTCTTAATGGAGGTTTCGGTGCCTGGGTCGCCAGTGATCTCGACGTATCGGACCAAACGACGGCGTATCCGGAAGGATCATTCACCGTTGACGTCAACGTCGATCGGTTCGCGGATAAAGACACGGTCTTCGATGCCATCGGTGATGACGCTGTTTGTACGGTCAATGCACTAGCCCCCTCCATGCATTCTGGAGAATCAGCGATCTCATACGGTCGACCCGGACATATTGCGGGAAGTATTAACGTCTTCTACGACGATCTACTTCTCGACGGTCACTTTCGACGAAGTGAAGAACTCGTAAACGTTCTAGCCAATAAAGGACTACTGCAAGCACCTAAAGTCATCAGCTATTGCGGCGGCGGGATCGCAGCGACCATCGATGCCTTCGCTTGCCTGCTCGTGGGACAAGAACAGGTTGCTGTTTATGACGGGTCGATGTCGGAATGGGTAAAGGATGCGTCTTTGCCCCTCGAAATAGGTCCTTGATCCAGGTCGAGCGGTTGAGATCCCGCAGCAAAATGGCTGCAATGTTATTTCTGTGCGGCTAACGTATTCTCAGCGGGTCCGATCACTGGAGAAGAACATGGCAGAGAACGCAGAGGTGACCGACGACCCGAAGGGTTACGTCTCGGCTCGTGGCCCCTTCGAAATCTTTGAGAATCCGCCGATCAACGCCCCTTACCCTTCTGAGGCTGTTAACGAGGACCAGGCCGCGGATGGTTTTGAGTATGGCGCTCTGGCAGAAGAATTTGGTGAGGAACCAGTCCGGAAAAAAATTGGCGAGATGATTAAAGCGGCGACCCCGGGCACTAGTACAACCCCGCTCTTCGCACAACGAACCGAGGGAGGCATGAATTTAGTCCACGTCTGGTTTGGGCCTAACTTCCCTTTGTTTCGTCACAGTCACCCTAAGTACGGGGACTGTCTCTACTATGTCGTGGCGGGCGAGGTGATCCTCGGTAGACGGCGTTTGGGACCGGGTTCAGGTTTCTTTGTTCCTAATGGAATGCCATACAAGTACACGGCAGGTCCCGCAGGCGTCGAACTGCTTGAGTTTCGAGCGGGAGGCGGTGAAGACGAAGCGCCGGGAATGAAACTTGACGAGCACTCGCTCGATTCGATTCAACACATCATCGACCAAGCCAACGAACACGTTGATGAATGGCAGGTGCCCGAAAGGATTGGCGATACCGCATTGCGTCAAGCGGAGTACGACAATGGCGCAAGCTAGTGTCCGGACAAGCCACCAAATGCGCTCTCTGGCTCGTCCTTCTAACATCTAGCTCTGTTCACACTGACGAAAGTGAGGCGGTCGCTGCTGCGAGAGACAGTGTCGATACATGGCTTCAGTTAATCGACGGGGGTCAGTTTAGCGAAAGTTTAGAGAACGCCTCGCCGGTCTTGCGAAATGCGATTACCGATGAAAACTGGAATCAATCTCTCCGCGGGTCCCGATCACCGCTTGGGGCGGTTCAATCACGCAAATTATTGGGAGCGAAATTTGCCAAAGACCTTCCAGGAGCGCCGCCAGGCGATTACGTGGTTTTCGAGTTTGCCTCCATGTTTCAAGAACACGACAACATCATCGAAACGGTCACGGCGAAAAAGAACGATAACGGCGTTTGGCGCGTAGCGGGTTACTTCATTCGTTAAACAGCTCCCTCGTCCTTAATAGCATCATGAAATGACTGAACAACCTGCTCGACACAGATCGCTGCCTTAGCGTTGATCGCCAAAATGGGGTATTTCCGACCACCTCTATGTCCAAACAAGGTCTGAATTGGATGACCGACCTGACGCGCTCTGTTAGGTTACGGCGGCGTCGCGATACTGTGCGAACGCCCGCATCGTAGCTATACCCAAGACAATCAAGGCCATTTGATGAACAGTTCCGGCTCATATGTATTGCCTTTAAACACCGACAACGATTCACTTGACCTGATCGGCGGCAAGGGAAAATCACTCGCGCGGATGGCGATCGCGGGTTTTTCCGTCCCAACTGGCTTTCACCTGACGACCGCGGCTTATAAAAGCTTTATTGACGAAAACAAACTGCAATCGAAAATTCTCGAGTTAGCGAACCCTGAAATCAGTGGCATTAGGCTCTCGTTTGACCAAGCCTCCAAGAATATCCACGCCTTATTCGATCAAGCGCATATATCGGACAAAATCGTCACCGAGATTACGGCCGCCTATACCATGCTCGACGGCAAAAACCCGTCGGTCGCTATCCGATCGTCGGCAAACGCTGAAGACCTACCTGAGTTGTCTTTCGCCGGACAACAAGAAACCTATTTGAATGTATCCGGCAACGATGCTTTGGTTGAGGCGGTTCGCAATTGCTGGGCGTCTTTGTGGACGGCACAGGCCATCAGCTACCGGCACCAAAACGGCATTAAACAGGACTCTGTAGCAATGGCCGTCGTCGTCCAAATCATGGTGCCTTCCGATGTATCCGGTATTTTGTTCACGGCGAATCCCGCAACGGGCGAACGATCGGAGATGATCGTTAACGCGAGTTTTGGTCTTGGCGAGGCCGTCGTCAGCGGCCAAGTTACTCCGGATACCTACGTGGTTGACCGCGAAACCCGTTCCATCAAAGAAACTGTGATCGGTCCGAAGGCCCAGAAAATCGTTTCGGACGGCGATCAAGGCACCCGCTTCGAAGATGTTGCGGACGGTGAGCGGTCTCGATCCTCGCTGTCCGACGCGATGCTTAGTGAACTTACGGAAGCCGCTCTCGACATCGAATCCCTCTACAACGGGTTGCCTCAAGACATCGAATGGGCATTTATCGACGGCGATCTCAAGTTACTGCAATCTCGGCCTATCACGAATCTTCCTGTCCAACCCATAGAGGTCGAGTGGTCCCCGACACCACCCGCCAAATACGTCAGTCGACGACAAATTGTCGAGAACATGCCGGGTCCGATTTGTCCGCTGTTCGAGGAGCTCTACCTCACAGAGGGGCTTGAATCGACCCGGAAAGGAAAAAGTCTCATGGTCGGTGGCGGCCCAATGTTTGTGACGGTCAATGGCTACGCGTACATGCGGTTCGACTTCCCCCAACTCCACGAGTCGGGCAAAGCCCTAGAAAAAACCAAGCCCCCTAGCGAAGAAGAAATCGAGGCGGCGGAACAAAAAGCGATGGAAGCGATACGAAAGCGCCTGACGCAAGAAGAAAACGTCGCGAAATTAGAGAAAAACGACCTGGCTTTGTTTGTCTCCGAATTGCCCGAAGAAGACCGGACGGCATTCGAAACTTGGGCGACAGATCAGCAAGCGGAAGATCTCGCCCATCGCGTGACCATGCCTGAGAGTGACAATCCAACCTACGTCGCGTTCCACAAAACGGCCGTTAACGACCGACAACTGGGCGAATGGCACGAAGTAACCCGTCCTCGATTGGTCGGTATCGGCGAAAAATGGAGCAAACTGGATCCGGCAACCGCGACCGATGAGAAGCTCTTAGAGGGCATCCGTGAGATGGGAATCGAAGAGGGATACTACTGGTCGAGTAATTCAAGTCATACCTTTGGCGTCGCTAAATCGACCGACGACCATCTGCAGTGCTTCCTCCGCGAGACACTCCCCGATCACCAGTTTATTAGTGGCCAATTTCTTTCGGGAATCGAATCGAAATCCATGCAAGCAAACGCGGATCTCTTCGAAATAGCGAAGTCGGTGCGCAGCAACGACGAGCTTGCCAAGCTCGTCATCGTCACCCCATCTAAATTCCTTATGGAAGCCCTTCATGGGCGCAACGACAGCCGCGAGGCGTTGGATGCGATTGAAAACTATCTAGCCACCTACGGCCACCAAGGCTATAGCATGGATTTCATCGAGCCGACGCAAGTGGAAGATCCTGCCGCTCTCTTTGCCAGCTTGAAGGCCATGGTCCAGGACAAGGACTACGACCCCAAAAACCAGGATATACGCGCATCCGCAGTCCGAGCAGACAAGTACGACGAAATCTCGTCAATACTGGAAGGCCTTGAGTATTGGCAATTTCGTTACCGGCTGTGGCTCGCCCGCAAATACAACTACATCCGGGAAGAAGTTGCATTCATGTTTGGATACACCTGGTCGGTGTTGCGGCCCATGGCGCACGAACTCGGGCGCCGTTTGGCGGACGCGGGATCTTTAGATCGATTCGACGACGTCTATTTTCTCGTCACCGATGAATTGAATCGCGGAATCGAGGCGCGTCGCAGCAACGAGGGATTGCCCGAACTAGCAGTCCTAGCCGCAGAACGCAGGCAGCTTAGAGAAGCCCGTAAACAGCACCATCCACCCGGTACCCTACCCGCCGAAGCGAGCCAGATCAAAGGCATTGCGTTTAAAGAAACGCAAATCAAGAACGACGATTCCAGCAACACGATGCGCGGATTTCCGGTGAGTTCGGGACAGGTCACAGCGAAAGCGAGCATCGTCACTGGCGCGAGCGAGTTCGACAAGATGGAGCCGGGTTCTATATTGGTTAGTCCATTAACGACGCCCGCGTGGACACAACTGTTTGCACACGCGGCAGGTCTCGTTACCGACATGGGCAGTATCCTCGCCCACGGATCCATCGTTGCCCGCGAGTACGGCATTCCTGCCGTGCTGGGCGTCGGTAACGGCACCAAGAGAATTCAACACGGCCAAACGATAAGTATCGATGGCGATGCCGGAACCGTCATAATTCACGACGACGCCGACACGCATTCGTCGTAATTAGAAGTGACGAGGGATCACCGAATCTCAGGTTGTTAAACGCGTAGTTCGCCGATACGCCTGCCAAAGAACTCCCGAATTGCGGACAACGCTTCCTTTGACGCGGGCAACATGTTGGCGGGAATACCGTTAGCGGGTTCTGCTAACGAAGCCTGGATTGCATAAATTGGTGATCACAAAGCCTAAACCGAACTACCGGCGCCAACCTTACGCATTTCATCGGGCACTAAGAACGATCGCGGATGTTCGCCAATTCTGGGTGAAAGTTCGTTGCTAGACCGAGTCCACTCTTTAACCGTTGGGCGCCGTTTAAGTATTGCCAACTCAAAATAGATCGTCGCTTGTAACAAGCCGAGTAGTACACGTAACCGATCGTAAGTTAGGACGCGTACCCGAGAGAATTTAAATGCCTCTTTCTGCAAACCTATGGCGCGCACAACGTCTGCCACCTGAAACTCCGTCGCGACGATCCCCACGAGCTGTTCGCGATCCTTTACCGATGGTTCAGAACTCAGGTAAACCACCGGCTCCCTCTCAGTTCGGCGAGCACTCGGTATGTCCCAATCAACGACTATAAGCGTCAGTGGCTTATCTGGTGTCGTGGGAAGCCTGACCTCATTTGATCCAAACGAACAAACCACGGCCGTCTCGACCTCCGCGTTCGCTGCGCTTTCTATCCATTTGTACGTCGTCACCCCGAATGGCCTCTCGACGAGATGCGAAATTTCATCGACGAACTTTAGGTGTCCTTCATGTAATAACTCAACGTGGCTGGATAACGTCGCTACAAACCTGAAGGCACCGCAAGATGCCGAAGTCACGAATAACTTCGTTCCTAACATCAACGCGCTAACGTCCGGATCGAGAAAAAACACACCGCGTCCAGCGGTTGCTTCGTGTACACGTTTCAGGACGCCCAGGACCTCCTCACTATCATCGACGTAGTCGGGTGCGTTACGTGACCAAAGATGGGCCACCACCGGCGTCAATGCACCGTCGATCGGATCGAACGCGACCACCTCGCAAACCCTATATGCTGGGTATGCCGTTTCAGCCAACGTCCCCTCGCCGACCAGGAATTCCATCTTTCTCGCGTACTTCTTCTGCAACGGGTATACGTGTACCACAAGCGGCGTTTCTTGCTTGACGCGACGCGCGGTTATACCCAGCAGATTATGAGAGACCGTGTCGGCCAATCCTTGGCGAGCCAGGTTGCGACTCAATCGTTTATGCGTCGCGTGTATCCGGACAGGTCTATCTAATGCCGCCGCGATGTCCCATATTTTTACGGACCGTGACCGGAGCATGCCGACCACAACATCCCGGACAAACCGCTTGGACACCTTACCGAGACCCGCAGCGAGTCGATCCGAAAACTCAGAAAATTTGACAGCCTCCGATCTAGACAAACGAATGTACCGCCGGTACCCCGTCAGGTAAAGATGCCCTACTACACCGCTTAATAACCATTAATAGACGTACTTTTTATTCGAACGTTAATTAACATACAAATACCTATATATTAGTAACTTACGGTATGTAAGTAATATATTTATTACATATATTTGGGTGATTTACTTTGGCGTATCGTAGCGCATTTCTATATCGCATACGACGCGCCCCGCGAGTCCCGCCGCCGTATCCTTATACTAGGCCGATGGATAGGTTCTCGCGTTACATTGAGCCACTCGATTCGAGCACCGGTCTCGACGTCATCGGTGGCAAGGGAAGATCTCTGGCAGCAATGCTTCGGGCCGGACTGCCGGTTCCCGTCGGCTTCCACGTGACCACATCGGCGTATCAGCAATTCGTAAAATACAACGATATTGCCAATGCGATTCTCGAACTAGCGACGCCCGTCATCGTTGGGGCAAGAGCGTCGTTTGAGACACCATCGACGCGCGTGATGGAACTGTTCGAACGAGGGGAGATACCACCCGATATCGTGGACGAAATTGCGAACGCGTACGCAGCGCTCGACGGAGACAAAGTTGCCGTACGATCCTCGGCAAACGCAGAAGATCTCCCTAACTTGTCGTTTGCAGGCCAGCAAGAAACGTACCTAAACGTGCACGGTCACGACGACTTGCTGGTCGCGGTGAAAAACTGCTGGGCATCCTTGTGGACAGCTCAGGCTCTCAGCTACCGCCACGAAATGGACGTCGACCAAGGTGCCGTGGCGATGGCCGTCATCATCCAAGCGATGGTGCCGGCGGACGTGTCCGGCATCCTGTTTACTGCAAACCCAGCCACTGGCCAACGAGACCAAGCAATCGTCAATTGTAGTTACGGTCTAGGCGAAGCGGTTGTCGGGGGGCAAGTGACACCCGACACGTTCGTAGTCGACAAGGCAAGTCTCAAGCTAAAAGAAACCGTTCTTGGAAGCAAAGAGCGAATGATCGTCTCGCGGAGTACCCAAGGTACGCGCGTGCAGCAAGTACCCAAGGAACAAAGAGATACCTCGTCTTTGTCCGAAAACTCCCTCAAGGATCTCGTCTCGCTTGCGAAAGAAGTTGAAGAACGCTTCGTCGGCCAGCCCCAGGATATCGAGTGGGCAATTTTCCGCGGGAAAATATGGCTACTGCAGTCCCGACCCATCACGCATTTACCGGAGCCACCCCCCACGGAAGTGACGTGGCCGACAATTCCAGGCGCACAACTATTGAAACGCCAAGTCGCGGAAAATATGCCCGATCCTTTATCGCCGCTCTTTGAAGACCTGTATTTGAGAGCGATCTTCGATACGCAAACCTGGCCCGATGGCTGGGAATGGAACGGCCGACTGACCAAGAACTGGATGAAGAATTTTGTCGTCACCACCGTCAACGGATACGCCTACCAGCCCATCTACCACGAGAGCGGCAAAGACTGGGAAAAGTTCATGGTTAAACACCGCAAGCAACAAGTTGAGTTGCCTTGGTACGAGAGCCTAAAACGCGCATTTTCCATGCACGGCTTCTTTATCGAGGATATGAAGGGTGGGCCGCTGCATCGACTCTACCTCCTAGCACGAACGTTTCGCGTGTTCAGAAAATACCCAGCACTCGTGACTTGGGAAAAACAACAGCTTCCCGACTACCTTGCACGCATCAAGCGTTGGCGCGAACTCGATCACGCGGCGATAACTAGCGAGGAATTACTCGCGGGCATGAAGTCCTTAACGCGCACGGAGGCCCACTATTGGCATGCACTCAGAAGCGTCATTGGTACTGCCAAGCAAACGGACGGTGGATTCCACGCCTTCCTGGAAAAAAACGCACCCGACGAGGGGCTCATTAGCGGTTCGTTCCTTTCTGGGTTCGCCTCGAAAACGCTCGAAGCCGAAAACGAACTGCGGCACATCGTCGAGCGTATAAGAACCAACCGCGCCTTATACGAACTCACCATCATCACGCCCACGGTTCGGCTATTGGACATGCTTAAACAGCATCCCGAGGGAAGGCGGGTTTGCGAGGCAATCGACAAGTATCTCGATAGGTATGGGCGGCAGGTGTTCAATCTCGACTTCGTCGAACCGACCCTGGCTGAAGCTCCATCGCCGTTCGTTGGACGATTGAAAGCACTGGTCGTCGATCCCGGTTTCGATCTCGCAACCCGTCAAAAAGACGTGGCGCGCGATCGAAGATCCAAATGGCGGCACGCCATGAAGTTCTTTAGGGGGTCACACCGTATTGAGTTTCTGCGCCACTACTGGACTGCACGCGTCAACTACCCCGCACGGGAAGAAGCACTCTTTTACATGGGGCTCGCCTGGTCCACGTTGAGACCGCTGGCACTGGAACTCGGTAGACGCCTCGCAGATATTGGCACACTCAATCAATCCGACGACGTGTTCTACCTAACAAGCGGCGAGCTATCGGCAGCAATAAAAACCGAGACCGATACCTCGACATCGTCTGAGCTCAAAGACCTCGCGAACGAACGGCGCAAACTGCGCCGCCAACGTTTTCGAATGAACCAACCAAGCGCGATCCCCCCGTTAAAGAACGATAAGAGCGCGTACGCAACGATCAGGCAAAACGACGACGAAAAAAACGATCTACGAGGCTTCGCCGTATCACCCGGCACGGTGACTGGAATCGCCAGTGTGATCATGTCGCCCGACGACTTCGACCAGATGCAACCGGGATCGATACTGGTATGCCCACTCACGACACCTGCCTGGACGCAGCTCTTTCCGCATGCGACGGGTTTGGTAACTGACATCGGCAGTATCCTCGCACACGGATCAATCGTGGCACGCGAATATGGCATACCAGCAGTCCTGGGCGTTGGCGACGCGACCCAACGACTTGTCCATGGACAGCGGATCACCGTTAACGGTAACAAAGGTGTCGTAACGATCGAATGATTCTGCCTTATCCAAAGCCATATCATTTGAACGCACTGGGCGGCCATTTAGATTGTTTCAAGCCGCCTAAGGACAATCGATGATTCAACCAAATTCCGAGCACCAGGATCGCGTCGTGGCATGGTTACGCCTTCCGAGAGGAGATTCCGACCAAAGATGAAAAAGTTTCCTATTCTTGTCCCCGTCCTTCTAGCGATGGTGACCAACGCGCAGGTCGATCGCCCGAACGTGGTACTTGTGATGGCAGACGACATGGGTTGGGCGCAGACCGGTTATTACGGTTATCCCCTCATGAAAACGCCGAATTTCGACGACATGGCTCGCAATGGACTGCGGATGGACCGATTCTATGCCGGCGCGCCCAGTTGCACGCCGACCAGGGCGTCGGTGCTCACGGGTCGTAGCAATGATCGTACCGGGGCGTTTCGCGTTGGACACTCAATCAACAAGCAGGAAAAGATGCTCTCCACCGCCTTTCGTGAGGCGGGCTATGCAACCGCCCACTTTGGAAAGTGGCACCTGAATCAGACTCAACCAAATGGACATCCGCTTTCTGCCGATGACCCCCATAATCCTGGCGAGCTGGGGTTTGACTATTGGCTGAGCGCGACCAACGGGTTCGATCTAGGTGAATTCGAACTGAGTCGCAACGGTACTCGCGAGCAGTTTCAAGGTGATGGCTCGGAAGTCATCGTCGCCGAGGCTGTGAAGTACATCGGCAGGCAGGTGGCGCAGAATAAGCCGGTATTCGTCGTCATCTGGTACTCAGCGCCTCATGGACCCTGGACGGCCTCAGAGGAGGATATTAAGCCGTTTTTAGGCAAGGTGGATCGAACCTCGGCAAACATGATGGGTGAAATTATTGCAATCGATCGGTCCATCGGTCACTTAAGACAGAGCCTTAAGGATATGGGCGTAGCAGACAATACGCTCGTCTGGTTCACCAGTGATAATGGTGGTACACCCAATGTCGATGCACTTTCCCGTGGAGAAGGTGAGGACAGAGAAATAATCTATCCATCAAACTGTAGCGATGAAATTGACCCGAACCTCACAAGCCTGGAGGCCAGGACGCTGCACGGCTGCTACAGGGGAGTGGATCCGGATAGCACGGGACATTTGCGAGGATTCAAAAAAGATTTTTACGAGGGAGGACTTCGCGAACCGACAATTGTGGAGTGGCCCGCAGGTATAGAACCGCGGGTATCCAACTTCCCGTCGGGTACCGTTGATATGTTCCCGACGCTGATCGATGTTGCGGGTCTCAATCCAGACTCCATCAACAAGGTGCACGATGGTATCTCTCTCGCCGAAGTGTTCAAGAAAGAGCCTGCGCGACGAGATGAGCCGATAGGATTTAGGGCAAGTGGTGGCTGGATGTGGCTGGATAACGATTGGAAAATCGTCAAGAATTCCGATTACGCTGGTGGAGATAATAAGATCCCGTACGAGCTATACAATGTGATTGGTGATCCAAGTGAGCAGCAGAACCTGATCGACTTGTATCCGGATATCGCCACTCGACTGCATGAGCAATTTAAACAATGGAGTCTTTCGGTCAGTCGTAGCGCTTTAGGCGCTGATTATCCGGAAGGCAGGGTTCTTCCCACAGGGCGCGGACCCGATCCCGTTATTGACGAGCGCAGAGCCAGGCGGATAAAGGAATGGACTGAGGAAGTGCGCGCCGCAGCAGCGAGTGAGTAATGTGAAATGCGTCGGTCGAGAGAAGTATGACGGGCAGCGAATCTCCGGAAGGTATCGCTCTGCCACGCATCGTAAGCCCGTTAAGTCGGACCCATTGACGCCGGCCGAGCAAGCTTAGAAGGACGGAACGATACGTCGGTTCCAACAAAAGCTGCAAGAGAAACACACAGAATAAGTGGAGGCACAATAAGCGATGTCCGGTTTTAAAGTCGCACTCGGGTTGTCTGTTTTTATACTGGCGCTGACACTTTCCAGCCAGTCATCTCTCGCCGAACAGAATCCCACTGCTCGGACCAATATCCTGTGGATCTCCATCGACGATCAGTCGCCCTGGTACGGCACCTATGGCGACACGCGAGTCCAAACTCCGAACATCGACGCATTGGCGTCGCAGGGCGTGGTTTTCGAGCGCGCCTATGCCCCGTCGCCCGTATGTAGCCCGACCCGCTCGGCAATTATTACCGGTGCTTACAGTATTCGAACAGGTACACACGATCACCGATCCGGCCGAGTACCGAGCTACCAGATTCATTTGCCGGAGGGTGTAACGACTGTTCCAGAGATATTCCGCAAGGCGGGGTACACGACCTATAACGGCAGTAAGGACGATTTCAACTTCGCCTACGATCGCTCGGATCTCTATTCGATCGTGGAAGGTTTCAGTTTCGAACGCAATCAGTACAACCGGGCGTCCGACACTCGTCCAGGACAGTCGATCACCAGCGGGAAGGGCAAAGCGGCCGTAACGAAGCGCCAACTCGCCAAGGGTACAACCACATTAGAAAGAGGCGACCAAAGCTGGAAAGGACCGGCGGGCGCTGGAGATTGGCGCGATGTAAATGGCGGATCCGCGTTTTTCGGCCAGATGTCGGTGGCGGGAGGAAAAGGTATCAAGAACTTGGAATCACGATTACGGTCCCTCGGTTACACGCCCGTCAAACCTGCCGACGTGCGCGTGCCTGACCAATACCCAGACATACCCCAGGTGCGCCAACATCTCGCTGATCACTACAACAGTGTGTTGCGTACTGACTATCAAGTGGGACAAACCGTCTCGCGTTTGAAAGCGGATGGTCTGTGGGAAAATACCATTGTTTTCCTCTACTCCGATCATGGTTCGGATCTGCCCCGAAGTAAGGAGTTTACTTATGTGGAAGGCCTGCACGTTCCTTTGATCGTCGTCGCCCCGAGCATGTCGGAGGTGGTGAAACCCGGTTCAAGACGAAGTGACATCGTCAACCTCATGGATATCGCCGCAACCTCCCTCGCCTTGGCTAACCTCGACGTTCCAAACTACATGGATTCAAGAAACCTATTCGCGAAAGATTATTCCCGCGACTACGTTTTCTCGTCCGCCGACCGTATGTCGAATGTCATAGATCGAGTTCGTTCAGTCATGGGTGAGCGCTATCACTACATCCGCAACTTCATGATCGACCGACCCCTGATGAACTGGGGACACCGCGAGATGATTTCGCTGGCCGATCCCGAGAAAAGCAGCTTTCTGATGATTCGTCGGCTTGCCACAGCAGGGAAACTGACCTCTGCGCAGGCTGCACCCTACGACCCCCGTGTCGCAGAAGAACTGTACGACCTGAAAAACGACCCTGACGAGGTGGTGAACCTCGCCCACGATCCAGCCCACGCGGGACAACTCGACGCAATGCGCTTCCAGCTCGAAGCCTGGATTGTGGACACAGACGACAAGGGTCAGTACCCGCGCTCCGAAGCAGCATGGACAGAAATTACCGAGCGGTTTCCCGCAACCTGGTTGCGTAGTCCCGAATTCCAGTGAGCGATCTCAGCCTACTTGAGGGTTACGCAGATCGGTCAACCGGAAACGATCCACCTAGCATGAGTTTCCGCGCGATGCTTCAGCTAGCGTTTCGTACCTGGCCATACTTCCAACCCATGCTCAAACACCTGATGGTTCTCGGTGGGTTGATGTTATCGGGCATCGTCGCGGGCATACCCGCTGCATTCGTTGGTACTGACCTTTTCTACAACAAAGTGTTACTCGGCCAAAAACTGCAGCCCCTTCAGGCGACGGTGTTATTCGTTGGCGATGAATATGTCACCAACGAGGCAAGACAACTAGGCAGGCAAGGGACTAGCGCGCCATCAAACATAACCGACAATAGCCACTTGAATTTTCCATCTGGAGTCGATAATAGCGCTCAACCGGACACCGTCTCGGTATTAACCCAAGAACAACGTAAAACGGTCCGTAACCGCCTGATTATTTGGGGCATCGTCGGCAGTTTGTTCGGTGCATTGTTCGGGGCCGGGTTCTGGTATTACAACGTATGGGTCTGGCAAAGCGTTAATCAAAATCTACGGGTGGCGATGGTTGAACGCGCCGAGTCGTTATCGTTGAGTTATCACGACAACGCACGCGTCGGGGATGCCATTTTTCGTGTTTATCAAGACAGCGCCATGATCGTTAATTTGATTCAAAGCGGCATCTATACCCCCATCAGCGCCGCATTGGGCCTAATTATCGGGCTTTTCGTGGTCGCCATGTTCGACCCATGGTTTACGCTCGTGGTCGTCGTGGTTGTCTTTCCCGTGGTCTGGCTGAGCATCGTCTCCACGCCGAGGATACGGCGTCGAGTCCTCGCTAACCGAATTGCTAACAGTGACCTGACCTCCCGTGCCCAGGAGGTCTTCGCAGCTGTCAAGGTCGTCAAGGCGAACCGGGCGGAGTCGCGTGTATTCGATCGGTTTTCTGCTGATTCGATACGCGCACTCGATGCTGCATATTTCCTCCGCCTCGATATGGCGCTGATTACCTTGGTCGTCGGGCTACTGGCTGGCAGTACATTGATCCTTTCTGAATACATCATGGTTTCGTGGATCATCGACCAAAGGGACACCTTTCTAGGAGCGCTGGTCGCCTCGCTCATCGGCTTTGCAGTGTGGAACTACGGGGCCTATCGGATCGCGATGGGACAAGTAGGAGGCTTCGCATTCGGCATGCGTGGACTACTCGGCATCTGGATGCGCATGCAAGACTTATTTCTGGCATTGGAGCGCGCTTTCTTCCTTCTAGACATCGAGCCCGAGGTGGACGACCCCGAGAATCCACTACCCTTTCCAATTCGGGTCGCGCGTGTGCGTTGGCGCAACGTTGTATTCGGTTACAACCCGGATCAACCTATTTTGCGCGGAATCGATCTTGAAGCCGGCGCCGGTAGTATCACGGCCATTGTCGGCGCCACCGGTTCAGGCAAATCAACGCTGATGTCGCTTCTGCTACGTCTTTATGATCCCAATTCCGGTCGAATTGAAGTCAACGATGTTGACCTTAAGGATATGGCCGTCGACGACGTTCGCCGACATGCCGCCATTGCCTTACAAAAAAACGTACTGTTCGCTAATACCATCGCGAACAACATCGGCTTCGGCAACCCAACGGCGGAACCAGCCGCCATCGAGACCGCAGCAACAATTGCCTGCGCGCACGACTTTATCGAAGCACAATCAAAAGGTTACAACACCGAACTCGGCGAACGCGGCGCTAAACTTTCGGCGGGCCAACGGCAACGATTGTCTATTGCCAGGGCCGTTTTACGCGATGCGCCGATCCTCATCCTGGACGAGCCTACAGCGTCACTAGATGCCCAAACCGAACAGCGCGTACTTACCAACCTAACAACCTGGGGCAAAGACAAAGTCATTTTCCTCATTACCCACCGACTTTCGACCATCCGTAATGCAGATCAGATCGCGTTTCTTGAAGACGGGCGCATCGTCGAGACAGGTAGTCACGACGAGCTGACGAGATTGGAAAATGGCCGGTACCGCGCGTTCGTCGAGACTGAAACGGTCGAGACATCGCCATGACGATAGCAACAAATGAACCAACCTCCGTGCTGAAGGAGGTCCTAGGCAAGAACCAATTCGATGACCGCGTCGACACCCAATCCGACATTAAAACTAACGAAGCACTGCGACTCATTGGACGCTGCGCCAAGCTGCTCACCGAAGCTAAGTGGTTATTCAGTCTGAAGTTCCTGCTACAGCTCGGACTGGTATTTCCCGCGCTTCTCTTGCCCTGGATGGCCAAGATCCTGATCGACAACGTCATCTTGCAACGACCGTTCGGTGAAACCAGCGTCGCCTATCCGCCGTTCATGAATCCGATACTCAGCCTGATTGACGGACTGGATCCAATGGGAATCATGCTGGTCTTAACCATCATCTACGCCATTATGCTCTTCACCATCGGTAGTCGGATGGGTGGGACGGGCGCAGGGCTTCTGCAAGGCCAGGACGCGGCGACGCAAGCCGAAAACACCGTTAGTGCGGGCTATAGTGCGGGCGGCGGCATCTGGGGTATCGCCGAATTCATGGTGCACGTCCGCCTGACTCAGTCCATCGCCAATCGTGTGCGTACCCGTCTATTTCACCGTCTTACGCTCCTACCAATGACCGTACTCGACGACCAGCGTATCGGCGATAGCGTCTTTCGAGTGCTCTATGACGTACCCGAAGTCCCCGACCTCGCGTACCGGGTCACCTTCACTCCTTTTTTCATGGGCCTCGGAGCTTTAATCAGCCTCTACATTCTTCAATATTCCTACGGCGCGGTTGCGCCAGAACTCATTTGGATTGCTTGGTTCGCCGTCCCTGCAGCGTTCGTGACCACGTTTCCCTTTTCTGGCGCGCTCAGACGTACCAATCAAAATAAACGCGCCGCTGGTTCAGCCGCCACCAACGCCATGGAAGAATCCATCACACAGGTCGGTGCAGTACAGAGTCTCGGAGCTTCAACGCAAGTGTCTAGCCGTTTTGCGTCCTTCAGCGATCAGACGTTCCTCCGCGAACGCTATGCGATCGCGGTGATTATCTTTGTGGCATCGATCGCGGGCGGCGTTTTCGCTGCCGCAGCCATCTACGTCACCATACTGGTGTCCGACCAGATCATTGAAAACACGATGACCCCCGGCGATTTCGCCGTGTTGTTAGGCATCTATTACCAAATCTCTAGCGCCGCTGGCTATTACGGTGCCATATGGATCAAACTTCAAGAAACGCTGGCCGCGGTACGCCGTGTCTTCTTTTTCCTCGACTATCGCTCCGAGGAGAACCGGTCAGAGGGCCAGCAATTAGACAACATCCAAGAGAGTGTCGTGCTGGAAGATGTCAGCTTCGACTACCCCGACGGCAAACGGGCTCTCGACCGCATCAACGTTGAACTTCCCATCAACAAACTCGTCGCGATTGTGGGCCCCACTGGCGCTGGTAAAACTACCTTGGCCTACCTCATTCCCTCGTTACTCACACCAACTTCTGGTCGCATTTTGATCGACGGTGTCGACATCCGCGAACTTAACGTGGACAGCCTGAGGCGCCACGTCACCTACGTATTCCAGGAACACGTACTCCTTTCCGACACGGTCCGTGAAAATCTCCTGCTTGCGAATCCGGATGCGACAGAATCAAAGTTGCGTGAAGCCCTCGAGACTGCAGGTTGCAACGAATTCCTCGATAAACTACCCGATGGGATCGACACAGTTCTCGGGCGATCCGGCGATACGTTATCGGTCGGTCAGCAACAACGACTGTCTATTGCACGCGGCCTCGTTCGCGACGCCAAGATCTTGATTCTAGACGAACCCACGGCGGCTCTCGACCCGCAAACCGAGCAGCGCCTCGTCGGCGCTCTAGAAAACGCAGCCAAAGACCGTCTCGTCATCGTCATCGCTCATCGCCTGTCGACCATTCGTCATGCCGATCGAATAATATTTCTAGAGGACGGTCGAATCGTCGAGAGCGGCTCCGAAGCCGAATTGATGGCCCGACCCGACGGGCGCTACCGAACATTTGTCGAGTTACAACAAACCTAGCTCCCTCCGGTCGTCTGGTGTCCGATACGATGGTCCGTCATAGCTGATCTTGCGTTACCAACACGACGGGTCCGGTTCGAGAAAAAGTCCGAGCGATAGCATCGAATATTAGGAATAGGAAAGGCGCCGCACAGATCCAAAAATGGGTGATTTCTATTCTAACAATTGGAAAATTGCACGTTGGACGTTTAGTGTGACAGTTGGGTGGGTTCAACGTATTTAGCGGGGATATCAGATGCGTGTTTCAACGGTCTTGTCTGGTTCATTAATATCTGCATTGTTGGTGTTTATTGGTCTCCCATTGGGAGCGGCCGAAGAAGCGCAACAAGACGAAGGGTACATGGAGGAAGTCATCGTCACGGGCGAGCGTGGCGAAGTGAACGTCATGGATCGACCCATGACGGTAACCGGCTTTAACCAAGCCATGATCGAACAGCTGGGGATGCAGACCATCAACGATCTAGAAGTCTTGGTCCCTGGACTCCAGGTCGGCAACCGCAGTCAGGGTGGCGGTAAGCTGGAAAACGACCACTTCTACATGCGCGGGATTGGATCGGAACGCTCGGTAAACTTTTTCAGCGATACCTCGGTCGCTGTCTACATCGACGGGGTCTGGACCGATCAGACTTATGGAACCGACGGCTTCTTTGACGTCGAGCGCGTCGAAGTCACTCGCGGTCCACAAGGCACCACGGGAGGTCGAGCCGCCATGTCGGGGGCCATCAACTTTCATACCCGAAAACCCACGGATGAGTTCGATATTCGCGTCGACGCAGAATTAACCGACGTTTCCACCAACCGCACCAGCTTGGCATTCGGAGGCCCGATCAACGACAGCGGGTTTAGTTATCGATTTGCCGCGCAGAGATTCTCCGGAGACGGTTACATTGAGAATCTCGGTTCCGGGCCCGACGCTGGTGAACCAGATCGAACCCGATTCGCGCCATCGCTGCGGTGGAAAAACGATCAATGGGACATCGTCGCTCGTTACTCCAATCAGAAGGACACCGGAACCCCGCGCTCGTCCTTGCCACTTGGAGGTCGAAACACTCAAGACGAATTCGTAATGAACGCTGCAACCGGGCAATGTTTAACGTATACAGACCCGGTATCAGGCGCAGAGATCTGTCAGAGGAATCCGTTCTACGGGGTCCCGGCAGCACCCGCTGTTGCTGGTTGTTCCAACATAAACAACGATGGATCTCGCGACGAGATGAACATCATCTGTAACCCGGACGAACTTCGTTGGGAAATCTCGAGCAACACGCAGTCGATGGAAGATAGCAGTGCAGAGAATTTTTCAATCGATGTGTCGTACATCGTTAACGACAACTACCGCGTCAACTACAAGTTTGGCTCGCACGACGTATCGACTCGGACCATCAACGACTCCGACCAGTTAAACCAACAAGGTGGCGGCACCTGTCTGGCGGGACATCCCAAAGTACTGCCCATCTCAGCCATTGGCGGCTGGATTCAACTTGAGGACGGCAGCTGGACACAACCGCTTACGCCCGTACTTGACGCGGACGGTAACCCTGTCCCGACGCAACTCCAGGCCGGTCAGTCGAGCCGTTATTGCTCGCAGGACGGCGGCGGTGTTGGCGCGTTTACCGACTCCGCGCTCGATGGGATCTTCACTTCGGACCAGACCAGTCACGAGGTGACCTTGATTTCGACATTGGATGGACCGTTTAACTTCACCGTTGGATTCACCACGATGGACGGCGACGAACCTAATGTGTACTCCGGTCGAGATTACAGTAGTTACGAGGGTGATTGGCTATACACGGATACCTCTGCCGCGTGTAACGCGGCCCTTGCAGGACTTTATGGATCGGGCGGTAGTCTCAGCGGCGGCGTCAGTTGGCTGCTTAGAGATCTTTACACCGACGCAGCCGCCATGTCTCAAACTGGTAGTGGCGGGAACTTATATGCTTGTCCTGGTTCCGCAGAACTGGTGGGCTTCTCCGATACCGGCAGAGCGACATTTTTGTCCAATCCAGACGGCGAAAGTTGGGCCTTTTACGGCAACATGGAATACCAGTCGACTGGCGTCTACTTCAACGCTGACTACATAGTCAATGACGAGTGGAGCGTGTTCGGGGGGATCAGACACGACTCCGACGACAAAGGTCGGACCGAGTCATCGTTCGCCGATCTAATCGGTATCCAAGCTGATGGCACGGCGTGCGGCGATACGAATTGGGAGAACTGCTTCTCAATCGTCGGCATTGGCGTCCGCGACGGAAGCGTCGATAACTACTCAGGACGTGGAGATCTTAACTGGAGCGCCACCACCTGGAACGTCGGCACCGAGTACCGGCCAAGTGAGGACGTGATGGTCTATACACGAATCTCCACCGGCTATCGAGCTGGCGGATCCTTGGGTTACGGCAATTCTCAGGCGCCCTGGCAGTTTGATTCCGAGGAAATGATCAACTACGAAGTTGGTGTTAAAGGCCTCTATTTTGATCGCACATTACAGTTACAAGCGACCTATTTCCTCCAAGATTTCGACAGTTATTGGGTTTTTGCTAGCCGATTGAAGACGGAAGCGGAGAAGCTGATGGAACCATTTGCCAGCCCGCTCACGGGTGAGGTCAATCCGATCGGAGGAACCACGATCGGGGGTATTGAGCTTGACGCTACGTGGAGAATTAACGACTCATTCACATTGCGCGGCTTTTACAACTACCTCAACTCGGACATTGGAGACTACGATGCACTCTACCCGTACGCCATTCCTGGTCAAGCGGGGGGTTGGGTCTCGCTTCCATGGACCGACTCCGAGGGCAATGCGCAAAACTCATGGATATTTGGATCGGCTGACCCGGTCCAGTACGGGGGTAATCAGCTGGTAAACCAGCCTCAACATAAAGGCTCTCTGACGCTGGTATACGAGACTGAACTACCCGGTGAAATGGGTAGCTTGGAGGTTTTGACTATCGCCAACTACCGCAGCGAGAAATTCGTCGAACCGCTGAACCTGGACGCATACGCCATTGACCCTTACACGCGATGGGACCTGCGTGCCAACTGGCGATCGCAAGACGCGAAATGGACGGTCACGGCTTACATACAAAACCTGCTAGACGAAGCAGCTCTGCAAATGTGGTCGCCTCGTGAGGGTATTGGCTCACCCTGGGGCACGATCGTGGAGCCAAGGCAAGTGGGATTCAGCTTCAGTTGGCAAAACTGAGCCGGTTATAGCACTTACAATCCGGTCCTAAGAAAGCCGCACCGTTTGGGTCTCCAGCGGTGCGGCCTTTCGCGCTTGGCCAACCCACTCACTGCGACTATCAATCTGCAACGACATCGGAAGCTCGATAAATTTGGTTAGATTCTTGCCGGCCGCAGATCGCGACAAGTGACTTTTTAATCGTCTGATCCAGTTCTATTGAGCCAGACCCTCACCAAACCTTAAAACTGCCGTCGTGCCGGCTTCGATGTCGCCAAAGTGCTCACGGCTACCGTCCGTCCATCGAACAGAAACGTTCCGAACAGAGGTTTCTTTGCCAAGCCCCATGTGCACCCTTGGATCGTTGGACGCAAGATAACTGCCGGCCGCTTGAACATCTCGGCTAACACGCATCGGCCCAACATC